>Ga0137310_102033_pt1 | contig 11885 bp, 10 predicted proteins | sample NAcewiD2O_June_2_FD_97183 | JGI IMG/M metagenome (GOLD analysis project Ga0137310, IMG submission 97183) | Mouse cecal microbial communities from Vienna, Austria - N-Acetylglucosamine amended D2O_June | ecosystem: Host-associated > Mammals > Digestive system > Large intestine > Cecum | place...
GCTGACCGTATATAATTATAGCGATAGAACTTATAGAAAGGGTGAATGAAAATGTTAGAGTATATTTCTGCCCCGGAAGCAGCGAAGAAATGGGGCATTTCAGAAAGACGGGTACAAAAGCTATGTGAGGAAAACCGCATACCCGGCGTGGCAAAATTCAGCCGCATGTGGCTGATACCAAAAGACGCGGAGAAACCGACCGATAAAAGACGAAGAAATTTCAAATCTACACAATAGATTCAAATTACCCTGTTACAATTACGGTTAGGAGGTGCGCTATGAGTAAAATCTTAATTGTTGAGGACGATTTATCTATACAGGCTTTGCTGCATGACTTTATACAGGAAGCCGGATATAGTGTTGTACTGGCGGCTGACGGTGTGGAAGCCCTTGCGAAGTATTCCGAACAGAGCTTTGATTTGATACTGCTTGATATTATGCTTCCCAAAATTGACGGGTTTGGTGTCTGCGAAGTTATCCGGCAAAAATCAGATGTGCCTATCATCATGCTTACGGCATTAGACGACGAGGGGAACCAGCTTAAAGGCTTGGACTTGCAAGCTGACGATTATATCACAAAGCCGTTTTCTATGCCTGTACTGTTGCGGAAAATTGCCGCTGTCCTACGCCGTTCATCAAAGAAGAATGATATACCGCAGACCATGAGCTATAAGGATTTGACACTGGATTTAGAGGGATACAAGGTTTATACAAAGGAAGAAAGCATTGATTTAACACCCCGCGAGTTTGAAATACTGCGGGAACTGCTGATACACAAGGGTAGAATTTTAACGCGGCAAAACCTGTTACAAACACTTTGGAAATATGAGTTTTTCGGAGAAGAACGAATTGTTGATACCCATATAAAAAACTTGCGGAAAAAACTTGGTGCTGCTGACTACATAGAAACGATTAGAGGGGTGGGATATAGAATTGATAAAGAAGATTAAAAGTCGATTATCTGTTAAAGTTTTTTTGCTGACATTGTTGTTGATTGCGATGTGTTGTTTTACAACATATAGTTTCATTTTACAGGCAGCCCCAAAAAATTATCAACATGACATAGAAGATGTCGATTTGGAGCTTAGCTTTTTGCCCAATGAATTATCGAGAACCGAAAAGGAATTCGCTTATATGTTTCTTGAATCTGTATCAGACTTTATAAAGGAACAGTATGAAAATGAATTTGAGTTACACTTTTTTCAGTCTGACGGACAGGAAGTGAGCTTACATGATATTAACCAACTTGTCGGTGGGCAGATTACAGATTTTGATAAAGTTGAAAAAACAAAACCCTACACCGCTTCATTTGCTGATAGCGATTCGATTTATACGTTATTGGTAACAAGGAATACTGCAAAACATACCCAGACAGAAGAAGCGATACAAGGGACGCTCCCGGTGCTTTGCCTTGTCGTATTGTTAGGTTCTATCATTTCAGCCTTTTTCTATTCATGGTATATGACTGCGCCTATTAAGAAAGTGAGCAAACTTTCAAAGCAAATGGCAGATATGGATTTTAGCGGATTTTGTTCTGCCGGGCGCACTGATGAAATAGGTGTGTTATCTGACAGCCTAAATACACTCTCCCGGAAATTGGAGGTGGCTCTTTCAGAATTGCAGGAAGCCAACCAAAAGCTGCAAGCTGATATTGACATGGAAAGGCAGCTTGAAAAACAGCGGGTAGAATTTTTTGCAGCAGCTTCCCATGAATTAAAAACGCCTATCACCATTATCAAAGGACAGCTTCAAGGTATGCTCTATCAAGTGGGACGCTATAAAGACCGGGAAACATATCTTGCACAGTCTTTGGAAATTACGGACACTTTAGGAAAAATGGTACAGGAGCTTTTAACAATATCCCGATTAGATACTCCGGGTTATACTTGCAAAAAAAGTAATCTTAATCTTAGCAATTTCATAATTGACCGCGTTACAGCGTTTGAAGATTTATTCATGCAAAAGGATTTGACGGTTGAACAATCCATATCCCCAGAGATTTATATTTTAGGCGATATGCAGCTACTTCAAAAAGCATTGGATAATCTTTTAGGAAATGCGGCGGCGTATTCGGGAGCCGGAAATCAAGTATTGATAAAGTTATGGAAAGATACTGAAACAACCACCCTTACGATTGAGAATACAGGCGCACATATCCCCGACGAAGCTATTTCCAAACTGTTTGAACCATTTTACAGGGTAGACCAGTCAAGAAACAGGCAGACAGGCGGTACAGGTTTAGGATTGTATATTGTAAAAACAATTCTTGATTTGCATGGTGCGAAAATTGAAATTGCTAATACTATTCAAGGCGTTATCGTTTCCATACAGTTTTAGCACATATATTTCAAAGGCGGCGAGCAGTTAGCTTGCCGCTTTTTCTAACGCAGATTTGCGTTTCTCCACATAAAAAACATATTCAATTCAAAGTAGATTCAAGTTAGGACGATATTCTTTAACTGTACCCGGAAAAGGTAACAAAAAAACCGTTGTTCACAGAAAGGAGATTCTACTATGAAAAAATGTTTACCCATCATCTTTGCCGCCCTCTTCATGGTAAGTGCGCTAACAGGGTGCGCAGGACGAAATTCTTCGCCCGAACAAAACAATGCTACTGCACCGAGTGGCGAAACCTCTATTAGCCAACCTGTAACGTCAACAACCGGGGCTTCAAGCCCGACCGTTTCCCCTACTGCGTCTGCTGCATATGAAAAGCTGATTGCATACAAGACCGAGAGTTACGGGGAGCAGAGTATAGCCGATTTTAACGCGACGCTTGCACCGACACCCGATGAACTGACAGAGCTTCTTGCCGCAGTAGCTGATGTGAGCAGTACCATATCCTCTGACGACGAAAACTATGAATTTTTTACAACCACAATAACCTTTTCGTCCCATGAATTATACTGCGAGCATATGGGGGAAGAAGTTACATTTAATATACCAATCTCCAAACAAAGCAGACCATGCGACTATCTGGACGAGGAGGGGGAAACAGTATATGATTTTTCCTGTTTCGTTGAAGCGGATGTTGCTTATTCTATCAACGCCCCGAAACTTGTATCGGTAGCAGAACGGGATAAGGCGTTGCTGACATTCAAAGAGGAAATGCAAAATTACTTGAATGGTCTAAGCGAAGAAGAAATTGCGGGCGGCGATATTAAAAAAATGCTCATAGACAAGTCCACTGAACTTGCAAATAGCTTGTCTACCGAAAATATGAAACTATCGCCTTGTGACATTTATATGATTGAAATTCACAATGCCGGAGCAGAAATCACCAAATAAAAATACAATCGCCTTAATCTGCCGCACGACGGCAAAAGAAAAAAAGCCGTCGTACAGCAGAGGTATTTACACACGCCTATTCTTACGCGGCGGCTTTTGAGAAATCAAAGCCGCCGTTTCTTTTTTATCTTCTCAAGAAATGACGTGGTATCAATGTTAAAAGCGGCGGCTAAAGGAGGTAGCCGCCATGAAGCACATACCCTATCGACAAAATCCGACGGTCATTGACTTATCAAAAAAAGCCCGACCACCGCCGGGGAAAATTTTACCCATGAATATGAACTGTCTAATCATCTAAATACTGCTTTCAATACCTATACGCCTGTCCGGGCTTTTCGGACAGGCGTATTTTGCTGCTCAAAAAATTTTTTGAAAAAAATCCGAAAATCTTCGGCGTTTTTTTCAAAAGGCAGTATTGCCCCGCGAAAAGGGGGAAAGCACCACCAACTTTCCAACGAGAAAGGGGGTGAGAATGTGGAACCTAATCGCAGGGAGTTTATAAAACAGTGCGCTTTCCAGAAGTTTTGTAATACGGTACTGCACAATGAAGCGTGTGACGCTCACAAAGAGCTGCACAGGCATAAAGCAAAGGAGATTACCTTTTCCGACTTGACCTTAGAAGAAGCGCGGCAGCTTCATACCTTTGATGAATATTTCAAAGGGGAAACCGCCTTTGAAAGAGCCGGGAAGAAAATCACGCCGAAGCTGCTTCTTGAAGCAATCCGTACTTTGCCGGAAGAAAAGCGCAAAGCCGTACTTCTGTACTATTTCGAGGGAATGAACGACACCGAGATTGCGGAGCTGTTCGATACGTCGAGAAGCACGATACAGTACAGGAGGACAAGCTCTTTTGAGCTGCTAAAAAAATATCTGGAGGAAAATGCTGATGAATGGGACGAGTGCTACAGAATTCTGAAGCCTACAGGAGCATTTTACTGCTGGGGAAGCAGCCAGATGATCGATAAGCTCTCCGTTTCTTTAAAAGTCAGCAGGTTATACGCAAAAAGCTGAAGCAGACTACTTATGATCGAATCGAGCGAACCCTTGAGAGTCATATTGAACCACATCCCATGGGCGATGATTATAAGGTTGTCGTTAAAACATATCTCCATACAGATGAGACCGGAAAACACAATTTGGTAGATATGCTAAATGAGTAACCAAAGGGCACTACCGTGACCACCTTATGAACCGATTTTAAACGGTTTTAAACGAAGCATTGAAAATTTAAGAATTATGAAAAAATGTGGGTAAAATTGACCAGAGACAAAGGTCTAAAAGTGTCAAGCCAAAAATTCACCCAAAGCAAAAACCCCGAAAAATCAACGCTTTTCGAGGTTCCTGAGAGGCGCAGACCGGATTTGAACCGGTGAATCAGGGTGTTGCAGACCCACGCCTTACCGCTTGGCTACTGCGCCTTATTCTATTACTGCACGGTGCACCCTGAGAGTGCAGTGACTCCAACGGGAATCGAACCCGTGTTACCGCCGTGAAAGGGCGATGTCTTAACCGCTTGACCATGGAGCCATCATTTTTGAATTGCCCAACAAGCAATCTCAACACAAGATATAATATCATGTTTCGACCGGTTTGGCAAGAAAAAAATGATTATTTTCTTAGCTTATTTTCTTATTTATTATTTGCCCAACGTTTCATCCTGCAGTCTGTCAAATTCCGCCATACATTCATCCACCGTAGCGCCTCCCAGCAGCTTTCTCACAATCAGGCAGGTATTCCCCCACTGTTCCAGCTTCATGTTCGCATTGGCACCAAGAACATAGACATCGGACTGAATCCTGTCGTTTAGCGGTTTTAAGGCCGGTATACATTCTACCGCCACATTTTGGGATGGTGAGATTACCTTATTCGTCTCCGCATAAACCTGCAGTGCTTCGTCGGACAGCATGATATCCAGCGTCTTCAAAGCATCTTCCGCGTGCTCCGCCTCTGCTCCGATACCAAAACCGGTCATGGCCATGACCGGCATCCGCCCCCGGTTACTTGGAAAGCCGATGACCAGCATGTTAAAGTCCGGCTTGCCATATGCGGTTTCCGCATTCGCCGCACCCCAGTATGCCATCACGATGGGCGTCTTTTGGCTTAGAAAGTCCGGCCCTTCTCCCTCGATCGCCTCACTCACGCAGGCCTTCTCTGCATCGATATATCCCTTGTCTATCATCTCCTGCAGAAACTCAAAACCGGGGCGCATATAATCACTGTACCTGCTCTCACCGCTGTTTAAGGCCTCAATCTCCTCCTCCGTATTGCCGCCGTTATACAGATCCGCATAAGCCTGAGCAAACACAAAGGTTTCCAGCCACCATCTGTTGGCGCCCACCGGCGTCTCTATTCCGTTCTCCTTAAATACCCGGCAGCATTCCAAAAACTCTTCCGGCGTCTCCGGCAGTTCCAGCTCATACCGATCAAACATATCCTTATTGATAAACAACCCGTAAGCCACTACTTCCTGGGGCACGGCCACCAGTCTGCCATTGACTACATTGGCCGTTTTCACCACTTCCCGCAGATTCTCCGCACAGTCAAGCCCTGACAGGTCCATCAGCAGATCCTCTTCCCCCAGCACCTTGATGACATCCGGATTGAGCAGATAGATATCATCCATATTGTTGCGCGCCCGGTCGAGAGACACATCGTCATAGGTCTTATCCTGATAGTCCTCTGCCGTGTAGGTCACGTAATCGACCCTCACGCCCAGTTTTTCTTCCGCCATGATAACCGTTTTGTCTGCCGCGCTCCTTGCTATGTTGACAGCATTTGCCTCCGTCTTTTCCATTGGACTGAACAGATTTACGATTCTTTGCTCTCCCGCTTCCTCGGTGATCAGATTCCTGTTCACGGCCTCTGCCCCACAGGCCGCAGTCACAAGCACCGCGGTACAAAGCAGACAGGCAGCGGCCGTTTTTGCGATATTTCTTTTCCTGTTCATTTTCGATTCCCCTCTTTATACTACGGTGAGGACAACTTCTCTGTTACTTCTTTATGACATACTGCCGTATGATCGCTTTTAACAGTTCCACATTGACCGGCTTCGCCAGATGGACACTCATCCCCGCCCGCAATGCTTCCTTTTCATCCTCCGCAAACGCGTTGGCCGTCATGGCTATAATCGGTATCTCTCCTGCATCCTTACGGCTCATCGCCCGAATCGCTTTCGTCGCCTCATAACCGTTCATCACCGGCATCTGTACATCCATCAATATCGCATCGAATTCGCCCTCGGTGGAAGCCGCAAAGCGTTCCACCGCCAGCTGTCCGTTTTCCACAATCTCACAGGCCGCATTTTCAATCGCCAGAATTTCCCGCAGAATCTCCGCATTGATCTCATTGTCCTCCGCTGCCAGGAAATACAGCCCTTCCAGGCTTTCGCCTCTGTCTTTCATGCCTTCCTGCTCTGCCGTTCCTCCGCTCTGCAGCCCTATCACCTTTTCTTTCAGCGCTGACACAAAAAACGGCTTCGTCATGATCGCTGTCTTCTTCAGCGGCGGTACCTGTACTTCTTCCTCATATTCCGTCACGAACAGAATCAGTACCTCCGGCACACGTTCTCTGATCTGCTCCGCCGTCTGTGCCGCATCCAGTTCCGGTACATCACAGTCTACCAGGACGAGTCCATAGCCTCCCCCGTCCATATCGGCTTCCCGTACAAGACGCATTGCCTCCCCGGCATCCTGCGCCGTATCTACCGCCACATCCATATCCTGCATAAGCTGCTTTATATTCGCTGCGCACTGCACATCGCCATCCAGTACCAGCATTCTGGAAATTCCGCTTTCCTTCCAGAATTGTCTGTCCGTCTGTTCTTCCGGGATACGAAATTCCAAATCTACACGGAACAGACTTCCTTTGTTCACCTCGCTGGAAACATCAATCGTTCCGCCCATAAGCTCTACGATATTCTTCGTGATCGCCATACCGAGACCCGTTCCCTGGACTTTATTCGTAGTGCTGTTCTCCGCCCTCGTAAACGCGTCAAAAATCCGCTCCAGATATTCCGGCGTCATGCCGTACCCGTCGTCTTCCACTTCGATCTTAATATGCTCGAACTGGCTGGAACGCTGTTTCAGCCCGATGATACGAAACCAGATGTTGCCGCCCACCGGCGTATACTTCACCGCATTCGAAAGCAGATTGATCAGAACCTGATTGACCCTTGTCTCGTCTCCCAGCAGGTATTCATGCTTCACGCCGGACACTGTCACATGGAGCTTCTGCTCTCTGGCCTTAGCCATCGGCCGGATGATCGCATCTACGGAGGACACCATATCATTTAAGGTGAATTCTTCCACCGAAAGCACTACCTTGCCGCTTTCGATCTTGGAGACATCCAGAACATCATTGATCAAGCTCAAAAGGTGCTGCCCGGACTGCGTAATCTTCTTCGTATACTCCCTCACCTTATCCGGATTCTCCGCGTCCCTGTCCAACAGCATGGTAAAACCGAGCACCGCATTCATCGGCGTCCGGATATCATGTGACATGTTCGAGAGAAACATTGTCTTGGAATTGCTCGCGGCCTGCGCTGCCTGAAGCGCCTCCGCCAGCTGCCTGTTGTAGATTTCCCGTTCTTCCTCCTGCTCTTTTCTGATCCTGATCTGCTCTCTCTGGCTGAAATAGTATAAAATACAGCACAGGAAAAAGGCGATCAGCATCACTGCGACCACAATGAAAATATTCTGATTGACGGTCCTCCCTTCCTGCTGGATCGCCTCGATCGGCACATAACCGATCAGATAAACAGTCCCATCATTCACGGACCACATATAATTCAGTGCCTTCTTGTTCCGGATATCATGATGAAACATGATATTCCTGCCTTCTCTCAGGCACGCTTCCACCTCTGCCAGCAGGCTCTCATCCTGAATATCATTCGCCCGATAGAAATCCTGCAGGTTCAGATGTCCCGCATCCCGCTCCCCCATTCCCTTGGGTTTCAGCACAAGACGCTCTGTCTTTGCATCCATAAGATACAGCATCGCCTTCTGATTGTAAAATCCGGCCGGGAGGGAACTGTCCAGATAATCATAGACATATTCCACATAGAGCGTGGCTGTTTCCTCGCCATCGCTTACGACAGGGCACTTCATCGTATATGCCCATGTCCCCATATAATTTACATAGGACTGGGAAATGGCCAGGCCATCCACTGTCCCGCCGGCAGAAAAATCAAGTTCTTTAGCCGTAAATACTGTTCCGTCATCGGAGATCCCTTCTGATTCCCCCGCATAGATCAACGAAATCCTCGCCATCGTCTGGCTGCCGCTGTAAGCACGCAGATGCTGCACCGGATCCTCCGCCAACGCGATCTCCTGCGCCATCAGCTTCTGAAATTCCGCCTCTTTGTTCAAAATAGCTTCGATCGTACACTTGATCAGATCCAGACTCTCACTCAGATTCTGAACCGCTGATTGAGACATCTCCACAGAAATTTTCCGTGATACGGAAAACACCACCACACCCAAAATACTGAATACCAAAATAATAGAAAAAAGCAGCGAAAGCCCTTTATCTATCTTTCTTTTGCCCTGTTTCCCTTTCATTTCTGTTCCCCATTTACATTTTCATGGCTTTCACAAAATACACCATATATGTTCTTGGTCTTATATTATCACGAATCTATGTCGGAAACAAGCGCAAAGCCAGATGCAAACAGACAGCCCCAACGCGTGGTCTGTCTGTTTGCTACAGTATAATAACAGGAACTTCCTTCGCACTTTACCTTGTCGGCATCTGAAAACCGGTAAGCGCTTTATTTAAATAGTCATTAAAAGGTTTCATGACCCGGAATATCTCTGCGGCTTTTACAAGCAATGTTTCCGCATCTCCCAGTTCTTCATCTTTGATTGGATATTCCAGATACCAGCTCTTAAATTTCAGATATTCCGTCTGCGGATGTTCCTTCTCATAGCCGGCAGGAACATTCTTCAGTGCCGTTCCCTTTACCGTAAAATATTTTTCAAAAGCCGGTTCATGCACGATCCTTTCCCATTCTTCTCCATTTCCGGAGATATGATCCCGTATCATCGCTGTCGCATCCTTAAACATGTCCGCAAACAGCCCTCCTCCCAGAAAAGACTGGTTTTCCGGCTTGATCATAAGATAATAGCCTACAGGAACCGGCAGCTTCCCTTTCGACGAAATATGGGCGCGGAACGCAGGATTATAGGGCGATTTGTCGTGACTGAAACGGGTATCCCGAACCAGCTTAAACGTAAGATCTTTCGGATTGTTCTGTAAAATGCTGCTGTCAAACTTTCCGATCTCCAGCATCAGTGCCTGCAGGAATTCTTCAAACGCGGCATTTGCCTTTTTATAGTCGTCTTTATGCGCATGATACCATTCACGGTCGTTATTCCGGTTCAGTGCTGTTAAGTAATCCATGATCAACTGTGTATTCATGATCCGTCCCCTCCTCTATGAATTCCGTATAATAGAAAGCTGCGTAGACTTCAGCAGTTCCTGTATCAGATGCCTGGTGCGTTCAGGCGACCGGTAAGACTTGCAGAATGAAAACTCCTGTGACAGATCGTCCATATTTTCCATGGCGCTTTTCACATCGAGCATCGTCTTTGCCGGGATTTCTGTGGCTGCCACATAATCCAGCTGTACCGGATTGATCCTGTGGTTTTGTATTGCATAATTTACCCTGTCTTTGCATTTGCACTTTCCACTGCCGTATTCTCCACAATACTGCCCCAGAAAGTCCGCCATTTTCTTTCGTATTCGGGAAAGGCGCTGGCGATATGCTTCCGGTGTCATCCCCAAAATATCCCCCGCAATACGACTGTCAAGTATGAAAGCATTGTAGAACCTGCAGGTGCAAAAGGGCATAAAATCCCCCTCCCCACGAAAAGGGGCTTTTAAAATGGGATACGATATGGTAAAATATGCTACAGCAATTCGTTTTGAGCTGTAGCAGTTGCCACCGCAGGATCTTTTAGATGATGATTTAGGGCACGACCCTGTTTGGAACCGGAGATAAGTACCGGACTTCCGTTTACCGATTCCTGTATTGGCTGGGATGTGGCTGCACTTCCTGAAACGGATTGCTTTTTTTCTGCGGAAGAAACGGACTCCATTTCCTCTGCCGCATCCATTTCCTGTGCACCGCACTGTCTCTCAACCAGCCGGAGCGTGTCATCGTCAGCACCCTGTTCCTTTAAGAAAGCGATGACATTGTCTAAATTCAGCCCTTTTTGTTTTTTCGTACTGTGTAGAACTTCTTCATGGTCAACAGGGAGGAAGTCTGCGTCATCCCGGATCATGTGGTAGATGGCCACGAGCATTTTCCGCGCTATGGCGATGATGGCCTTCTTGTGGCCCCGGCGCTTTTTCAGCGTCTCGTATTTGTAGTGGAAGTAAGGATCCTTTTTCGTGCTTTTTGCAGCTGCAAGGGCACACTGCACCAGGAGCGGTTTCAGGTAATGTCCGCCGTCCCCTGTCCTTGTGGACTTCTTCTTTCCTGCGCTTGCATTGTTTGCGGGGGAGAGGCCTGCCCAGGAGGCGAGTGAGGCATCATCCCGCCAGACGGACATGTCCGTCCCTATCTCGCCCAGGATATAGAGGGCGGATTCTTCGGTAACCCCGACCATTGTGGCCAGGTGTCTGATGATGCGGGAGTATTTCTGACGGAAATAATCCAGTTTCTCATCAATGAGGCGGATACATTCGTTGATCTGGCCAAGATGCAGGTTTATGACCTTAAGCTTGTCCCGCTGGATGCCAATGAATTCATAGCCATGGATACTGTCGAGGATATCCTCCCCGGATGCTTTCACCCGCCGGTCCACCATGCTCAGGATCTGTTTGTCGCTGACATCTTCCGGCTCCGTCATGATAAGGTATTCCATGATGGAGGATGCGGATTTCCCGAAAGGGTCTGAGAACACGCAGTCCAGCCGCACCTTCGATACGGTCATGGAATTCTGGAAACGGTTCTTCTCGGAAGTACGCATATAAGTGAGCTTCAGGCGGTAACGGCACAGCTCCCTGAGGTCACGGATGTCGGCTGGCGGGATAAAGGACGCCACGACAAGATCCATCCGGAACATACTTGCGATGTGGACGGCATCCCGGAAATCGGTCTTTTGGCCTTTGGCCTGCTTTACGTATTTCGGGTGGGTCAGAACCGGCCTTTGGCCGCACTGTTCCAGGATGTTGAACACAGGTATCCAGTATTTCCCGGTGGATTCCATGCAGACATCCTGCACGCCATGGCTTTGGAACCATGCGCCCATGGTGCGGATATCACTGTTTGTGGACTTGAACTGCCTGACATAAAAGACCGCATTAAGAGTTTTGGGATCTGTCTTGCAGACTGCGGCCATAAGGATCTCCTTATGCACATCGATGCCCGCGCAGACCGGGCGTTTGATGTCACCATCAGCAGATGTGATGACACGGGTGCCATCATCCATAGTGAGGGATCTTATCTCATCAAGAGAATATGCCCCTTCGGACCGGATATGTTTTCTTTGTGTGTTTCGTTTTTTGTCTGCCATATGCTGTCTCTCCTTTCTGAAATGGCAGGGCTGAAAAAGGAGACGCCGGCAGTGACTGCCATCCCTGCGGGAACCCTA
>Ga0137310_102035_pt1 | contig 11873 bp, 9 predicted proteins | sample NAcewiD2O_June_2_FD_97183 | JGI IMG/M metagenome (GOLD analysis project Ga0137310, IMG submission 97183) | Mouse cecal microbial communities from Vienna, Austria - N-Acetylglucosamine amended D2O_June | ecosystem: Host-associated > Mammals > Digestive system > Large intestine > Cecum | place...
GCTCCAGCAGATGGGTCACCGCATCCGCAATCAGAGGGTTGCGGAAGGTGGTGGCAATGAATTTGCCGGAGCCCTCCGGCTCGTCGCCGCCGGAGAAGCCCCCGGGAAGCATAATCATCTGGCTGCGGCGGATAGCCTGCTCCAGGCGGCGGATGGTGTCCTCAATGTCCCCAGGGGTCAGGTTGCGCACCACAAAAATTTCCGCCTGGGCCCCTGCCTTCTCAAAGGCCCGGGCAGAGTCCACCTCGCTGTTGGTGCCCGGGAAGGCGGGGATGACCACCCGGGGCCGGGCGGTCTTAATGGCCGGGGCAGCGGCGTTCCGCTGGGTGAACAGGGGCACGTCAGCGGGCAGGGGGGCGGGAGCGGCCTTGTTGGGGAACACCTTTTCCAGGGTGCCCATCCAGGCGTCAATGAGCTTGTCTATGGCAATCTTTTCCCCGTCCAGCTCTACCTGGCCGCCGCAGGTAGTATAGCCCAGCAGGGTTCCGCAGGAGATTTCCGCCTCTGCTGAGACAGCCACCACCAAAGCGCCTTCCAAGGGGGCGTACAGGGTCTGAGGGGAGAGGCCCTGGGCAAACTTAAAGCCCAGCTTGTTGCCAAAGCACATGCGCAGCACGCAGGCCGCCGCGCCGCCCTCCCGGACTACCCCGGCGGCAGTAATGTCTCCGCAGTGGATGTGGGCCAGCACTTGGCGGTACAGCTCCCGGAGCTTCTCCCAGTGGGGCATCCCGTCTTCTGTGGTGGGGATGGGCAGCAGCAGCAGCTTCCGGCCCGGGTGCTTCACGCAGGCGGACAGGGTGCGGCTGGCCTTGGTCATGGACACAGCAAAGCTGACCAGTGTGGGGGGCACGTCCAAATCTTCAAAAGAGCCGGACATGCTGTCCTTGCCGCCAATGGCAGGCAGCCCCATGCCAATCTGGGCACTGAGAGCCCCCAGCAGGGCAGCGGCAGGCTGGCCCCACCGGGCTGGCTCCTCATGGAGCCGGGGGAAGTACTCCTGGAAGGTGAGCCGGGCTTTCAGGGGGTCCGCGCCAATGGCCAGGAGCTTGCTGAGGCTCTCCACCACCGCGTAGGCCGCGCCCATAAAGGGGGACCACCGGGATACCCCGGGGATAAAGCCATAGGCCATGGCAGAGGCATCGTCAGTCTCGCCGGAGAGCAAGGGCACTTTGGCCACCATGGCCTCCTCGGGGGTCAGCTGGTACAGGCCGCCAAAGGGCATCAGCACCGTGCCCGCGCCAATCATAGAGTCGAAGCGCTCACAGAGGCCCTTCTGGCCGCAGACCTCCAGCCGGGCCATGTTGGCAAGCAGGGCCTCTGTGCCGGTCTTGCCCTGCAAGGCCTCCGGCAGGCTGGTGAGATAGCAGTCACCCTGGGGAGAGGTGATTCTGGCGTCCGCGTTCTGGGTGACCCCGTTGGTGTCCAGGAAGGCCCGGGACAAATCCACCACCATGTCTCCCCGCCAGGTCATGTTCAGCCGGGGCTCCTCAGTGACCACAGCCACCACCTGGGCGTCCAGGTTTTCCTCTGCCGCCAGGGCGCAGAAAGCCTCCTTGTCCTCTGGGGCCAGCACCACGGCCATGCGCTCCTGGCTCTCAGAGATGGCCAGCTCTGTGCCGTCCAGGCCCTCGTACTTTTTGGGCACCTTGTCCAAGTCAATATCCAGGCCAGGGGCCAGCTCGCCGATGGCCACGCAGACTCCGCCCGCGCCGAAGTCATTGCAGCGCTTGATGAGCCGGGCCGCGGCAGCATTGCGGAACAGCCGCTGAATCTTCCGCTCTGTGGGCGGGTTGCCCTTCTGGACCTGGGCCCCGCAGACCTCCACAGACTTTTTGGTGTGGGCCACGCTGGAGCCTGTGGCCCCGCCAATGCCGTCCCGGCCTGTGGCCCCGCCCAGCAGCACCACAATGTCTCCAGGGGCAGGCTCCTCCCGGCGCACATTGGACTTGGGGGAGGCCCCAATCACCGCGCCGATTTCCAGGCGCTTGGCCACATAGCCCGAATCGTACAGCTCTGTGACCTGGCCAGTGGCCAGGCCCACCTGGTTGCCGTAGCTGGAATAGCCTGCCGCGGCCCCAGTGGTAATCTTCCGGCTGGGCAGCTTGCCGGGGAGGGTCTTCTCAAAGGGGAGGGTGGGGTCCCCGGAGCCAGTGACCCGCATGGCCTGGTATACATAGGCCCGGCCGGAGAGGGGGTCCCGGATGGCCCCGCCCAGGCAGGTGGCTGCCCCGCCAAAGGGTTCAATCTCCGTGGGATGGTTGTGGGTCTCGTTTTTGAACTGGATAAGCCAGGTCTCGGTTTTGCCGTCAACGGTAACAGGGGCCTCAATGGAGCAGGCGTTGATTTCGTCGCTCACATCCAAATCCGGGCAGAGGCCCTTTTTCCGCAGGTACTTGCCGCCAATGGTGGCCATGTCCATCAAGGAGACCGGCCTTGCGGTCTGGGGGCCGTACAGCTCGTCCCGCAGGGACAGGTACTCTTTCAGCGCCTGCTCTGCCGCGGCTTTCAGGGGGCCCTCTTCCACATCAATGGTGTGCAGGCGGGTGAGGAAGGTGGTGTGGCGGCAGTGGTCGCTCCAATAGGTGTCAATAACCCGCAGCTCTGTGACAGTGGGGTCCCGGCGCTCCTGGTCCCGGAAATAGTCCCGGCAGAAGCACAAATCTGAGAGGGTCATGGCAAAGCCCATATTATTGTAATAGGACTTCATCTCCTCTTCCCCCCAGCCGGTAAAGCCAGTGACCCGGGCCACGTCCGCGGGCTCGGGGGAATTCAGCCCCAGGCTGTGGGGCAAATCCATAGAGGCCTCCCGGCTCTCCACTGGGTTAATGAGATAGGTCTTGACCTTCTCCACATCAGCGGGGGAGAGGTCCCCCAGCAGGCCAATGACCTTGGCGCTGGCCACAGCGGGGCGCTCCCCCTGGGTGAGCAGCTGCACGCACTGGGCGGCGGAGTCAGCCCGCTGGTCGTACTGGCCGGGGAGGTACTCCATAGCAAAGGTGATATACTCCTCAGGCAGACGGAAAGCGGCGGGGTAGACAGCGTCCACATTGGGCTCTGAGAGGATGGTGTCCCTGGCCAGGGCGAACTGCTCAGGGGTCAGGCCCTCCACGTCATAGCGGTTGAGGATGCGGACCTCCCGCAGGCTGGCGATGCCAAGATTTTCCCGCAGGTCAGCGAGAAGGCCTTGGGCCTCAATGTTAAAGCCGGGCATTTTTTCTGCAAAGACTCTGGTAACCATAATCTGTCCCTCCAATCAGGGGTATTATACCACAGTTTTTTGTAGAAATAAAGCCCCAAGTCCAAGGGAAAGGGGGGCAAAATTTTCTCCGCGCCCCCTGTCCGGTGTTGCGGCAGGCCGCTTCCTTGTGCTATAATGTCCGCAAGCGGACATCCGGAGAAGCCCTGAAGCGCAAAGCGCTTCTCTTTCGCTACGCGAAAGCACCGGTCTTCTCCAAGCGGATTTATGCTATAATGTCCGCAGGACATTTCAGCAGAGCCGGAACTGCAAAGCAGTTTGGAGCTGTTGCTATAAAAACCTAAGGGAGGTGCTCCCCATTCCCCTCAAACAAAAACTCTCCTATCTTACTGAGCACTACATGGCCTTCTGTCCCATCCTGGCCCTGATTGTCCTTATCCGCGTGGGCGTGGGGGACGGCCTGGCTGTCAGCGCTTTGGGGCTTCTTCTCTGCGCTGCTGGGCTCTCCCAGTCCTCTGCCCGGGCTGACCCCTGGCTCCTGCTGTTTATGGGCCTCTACCAGCTGGGCTGCATGGCCTCCGCGATGGTCTCCACTGGCAGTATCTCCACCGGCTTTGGGGCTGTGCAGCTTATCATCCCCATTCTCTACCTGCTGATGGCCTCCCTCTCCCGGGAGGATTTGCTCCTTCTGCGGCGGCTCTGCCTACTGACGGCCGCCGCGGTGGCTGCGGCTGGGCTAATCCAGTTTGTTGGCAGCGCCCTGGTATACGGCGGCGCGGGGCGGCTTGGCGGGTTTTTGGGGAACCCTAACGCCATGGGGATGTTCCTGGTCCTGGCCTGGTTCGCGGTCCTGGACCAGAAGCCCCATTCCCGAACCTGGAGGCTTCTCCGGCACATAGAGCCCCTGATTCTGGCGGCCCTGGCCCTCACCCTCTCCCTGGGCAGCTTTCTGGCCATGGCTCTGGGCACGCTGGCCTTTTTCTGGGAGAAGCGGCGGCTCTCTGCTTTTCGCGCGGCTCTGGGGGAGCTGTGCCAGGTCTTGGCCCGGGCCGTGCTGGGCATGGGCACTGGTCTTCTGCTCTATCTGACTGCCGCCCATACCAGCGTATCTTGGACAGCCCTGCTCCCCGCGGGATACCTCTGCGCCCTGAGCTTCTTCTGGCCCAGGGTCATAGGTTTTTTCGCCGATTTGCCCAAGATGTCCCTGCTTGTTACAGCCTTGGGCCTGGCGGCAGCGGCAGTGGTGGTGCTTATCCGGCCCAGCGCGGCGGCGACTTTTCCGGAACGGCTGGAGATGATGGCCAGCGGCGCCCAATATCTCACCGCAAACCCTTTCTTTGGCGTGGGGCCCTATCAGTGGCGGGGCCTGGACATGCAGGATGGGGGCAAGTATTTCAGCACCTGGCACATCCACAATGTGCCTCTGCATATGGCTGTGGAGACGGGCTGGCTCACTGCCGCCATGCTGATTTTCATGGCAGTCCGGTTCTTCCGCAGGGGCCACAGCCCGGCAGAGCGGGCAGAGGGCACGGCTTTCTGCGTCCACAACCTGATGGATACCAGCTTCTTTTATCTGGGCGTGACGGGCTTTCTGTTCCTCACCGTGTCCCGGCCCGGCCAGCGGGGGAAGAAGCTGAGCGGCCTGGCGCTAAAGAGCGCGTTCGCCCTGTGCGGGGGACTGTGCGCCCTCCACCTGCTGTATTGGCTGGGCCTGTAAGGGAGGATGAACATGAAAAACAAACACACTGCTGTCTGGCTCCTGTTAGGGGGCTTCTGCCTGCTGAGCGCGCTGGTGCTCACCCTGTGCCTGGGCTTCAGCTCCCGGCTGCCGGAGAACGTGGGAAGGCCCCTTACTGAGGAGGAGAGCGCGGAAATCATTGCCCGCAACAGCCCGCTGGCAGAGTATGTCTATCTCTCCCCCAACGGGGATTTTCCCCGGGCTGATTCCATCCAGCGCATCACGGTGCACCACATGGCGGATGATATGAGCCTGGAGGAGCTGGGAGAAGCCTTCGGGAACTGGGACAGGCAGGCCTCAGCCAACTATGGCATTGACAGCAGCGGGCGGGTGGCCCTGTACGTAGAGGAGGCCAACCGGGCCTGGACCTCGGCCCATGGGGGCAACGACAACCAGGCGGTGACCATAGAGGTGGCCAATGATGAGATTGGGGGACAGTGGCACGTAAGTGACGAGGCCTTTGAGACGCTGGTGGAGCTCTGTGTGGATATATGCAGGAGGAACGGGATGAAGGAGCTGACATATACAGGCGGGGAGGATGGAAGCCTGACGACCCATAAGATGTTTGATGGGGAGACCATGTGTCCGGGGCCGTATCTGGAGGGGAAGCTGCCGGAGCTGGCCCGGCGGGTGAGTGAGGAGCTGACAGAAAGCACAGACTAAAGCGGAAAGCCTGACAGCCCGGGCAGCACCTTTCGCCAAGGAGAAGCAAAAGGCGGAGACCGGGGTCCAGGGGGGCTTGCCCCCTGGCAGGGGTTTGGGGCGGCTTGGCAAAGCCAATGTCAGGAGTCCCAAAGGTCTGGCCCTTGGTCTCGCCTGCCGGCTCGGTCGGTTCGCAGCTTGTCTGCCACTGGCAGACACTCACCCCCGCACCCCCGCAAGGGGCCAAGAGTTGGCCAAAGCCAACTCTACGCCCCTTGACCCCGGTCTCCGCTCCCACGCCCCTGCTTAACGATAGCGCCTGCCCCGGGCCGTCAGGCCTGGCTGTCACTTTTTTACCATAACTATCATCTGAAAGGAGGCTGCCCTTCGTGCGCTCCCGTTTTTCCCTGGTCATCTCACTTTTCTCCCTCCTGCTCCTCCTGGCTTTGGCCCTCAACCTTTTTGCGGGCAGCGCCAACCTCTCCCCCTCTCAAACCCTCCGCGCTCTCCTGGGCCAAGGCGATTCCACCACCCTGCGGGTCCTCTGGGCCATCCGCGTTCCCCGGGCACTCTCCGCCCTGCTTCTGGGCGGAGCCCTGGGCCTTTCCGGCTATCTGCTCCAGACCTTTTTCCATAATCCCATTGCCGGGCCCTTTGTGCTGGGGGTCTCCTCCGGGGCCAAGCTGGCAGTGGCGCTGGTGATGATTTTCCTGGCAGGGGGCGGCTGGGCTGTCAGCTCGCTGACCATGATTTTCGCCGCCTTTCTGGGCTCTCTGCTGACCTTAGGGCTGGTGCTGCTGGTTTCCCGGCGGGTCCAGCGCATGTCCATGCTGGTGGTCTGCGGGGTGATGATTGGCTATATCTGCACTGCCATCACGGACTTTATGGTCACCTTCGCGGATGACGCAGACATCGTCAACCTGCGGGGCTGGTCCATGGGCAGCTTTTCCGGCTCTACCATGGAGAATGTGGCTGCTGTGTCCCTTGCGGTGGCAGTGGGGGTGCTGGGCTCTGTCCTGCTGGTGAAGCCCCTCTCCGCCTACCGTCTGGGGGAGGGCTACGCCCAGAGCCTGGGAATCAATGTGGGGCTTCTGCGGGTGCTGCTGGTGCTTTTGTCCGGCCTGCTGTCAGCCTGCGTGGCCGCGTTCGCGGGGCCTGTTTCCTTTGTGGGCATTGCCGCGCCCCATATTGTCCGGGTGCTCACCGGTACCTCGAAGCCCGGCAGGATGATTCCCGGCAGCTTTCTGTGCGGGGCCTGCTTCTGCCTGCTGTGCGACATGCTGGCCCGCACGGCCTTTGCCCCCACAGAGCTGTCCATCAGCACTGTGACCGCCATTTTCGGGGCTCCTGTTGTTATCGGGATGCTCATCAGCAGAAAGAGAGGGGAGATATAAATGGCAGATTACCCTTTGGAGGCCCTTGATTTGGCCGTGGGCTATGACGGGCCCCTTATCCGCCGCATCAGCTTCCGGGTGGGGGCTGGGGAGATTGTGGCCCTGATTGGCCCCAACGGCTCTGGCAAGTCCACTATCCTGAAAACCCTCTCCGGCCAGCTGAAAAGCTGGGGCGGGCAAATCCGCGTCTGCGGCCGGGAGCTGGGGAGCTTCCCGCCTAAAGAGCTCAGCCAAAAGCTGGCCCTGCTGCTGACAGAGCCCATCCGCCCAGAGCGCATGACCTGCCGGGAAGTGGTGGAAACAGGCCGCTATCCCTATACCGGCTATTTCGGCAGGCTGTCCGCCAAAGACAGCAGGGTGGTGGAGGAATCCATGGCCCTGGTGGAGATGGAGGCCTTTGCCGGGGCCTCCTTTACGGAAATCAGCGACGGCCAGCGCCAGCGGGTGATGCTGGCCCGGGCAGTGTGCCAAGAGCCGGAGGTGCTTTTGCTGGACGAGCCCACGGCTTTTCTGGACATCTACCATAAAGCCACGTTTTTCCAGCTTCTGCGGCAGCTGACAGAGGAGCGGAAGATGGGGGTGGTTATCTCTATGCACGAGCCGGAGCTGGCGGCACGGGTGGCGGGATACGCGGTGTGTATCCGGGAGAGGGCGGTGTTTCGCATGGGGAAGGCGGAGGAGGTGCTCAGGCCGGAGGGTGTGCGGGAGCTGTTCGGGGTGCCGGAGGCGCTGTATGAAAGATATTACGGCTGAAGCCCAGCAGCCAGGCTCTGGGCAGCCCAAAAAAGAAAGACGGCGCAGCATATGCCGCGCCGTCTTTCTTTTCATCATGTACTCCCCGATTACTTGCTGGGGCTGAATTCCTGAGAGAAAATCTCAGTGCCGTCCTCGGCCTCATAAACAACCAGCACCTTGGGGTCGCTGACCTCGATTGCGTCGCTCAGAGAACCAGCGATGTTCTCAAAGGTTGCAGCCTGAGTGGCCATGGCGCTCTCCAGGGCATCGTGCATAACAGTAATCTCGTCCTCAGCAAGGGTCTGGCCAACAAAGACGAAAGTGTAAACCAGGGTGTCGCCCTCAGCGGCAACAGATACATCCATGCTGTCGTCGCCTGCGGTCAGGCTCTCAATCATGCTGTCCAGCTGGGCCTTGACAGTGGGGTCATCCAGGAAAGCCTGAATGGACTCGTACTTGCCGTTAGTAGTGACGGCACTGCTTGTCTCAGAGGAGCTCTCTTCCTTAGAGCTGTCTGCGGCGGAGGAATCCTCTGCGCTGCTGGTGTTCTCGCTGGAAGCGCTGCTCTCGGAGCTGCTGGGCTCGCTGCTGCTGTTCTTATCCTTAGAGTCACCGCCGCAGGCGGCAAGGGACAGGACCATGGCAACAGCCATGACCGCGGCAAGGAGCCGGAGGAGATTCTTCTTCATGTTAATCACCTTTCTCAAATAAAAATTTTGGTTTCCCCAGGGCACGGGCAAAACAGGAATGAAAGCCGCGGGCCCTGAAGCCATGAAGAATTATACCTCCACAAACTGGCGCTGTCAAGGTCTGAGTGATTACAAAAAAGTTAATATTTTCTGTTGGGACAATATTTTTGCACAGGTGAACAGCTATCTGGCCAAATTAACCGAAGGATTTGCGCAAATCCCGCACACTGTCCCGCTCTATCAGCCGGGCGGGCAGCTCCAGGCGCAGCCAGGGGTCCGGCTCACCCAGGGCCCGCAGGCGGATAAGGTTCTGCAGCGTCAGCACGCATTCCCGGCCCATCAGCTGGGGGGAATTGCGTATGGTGGTCAGGTGGGGGGTGATTTTTGTGCAGACGGGCTGGTCGTCAAAGCCAACCACAGAGATATCTTCCGGCACCCGCAGGCCCACCTGCTTCAGGGCCTTGACAGCCCGCCAGGCCTGCCTGTCGTTTTCGCAGACCAGGGCAGTGGGCAGCTCCTTGGCGTTCTGGAACTGCTCTGCCAAAGCCTGATAGTCGTAGAGGTCCTCGCCGGTCCTGGCGCTGAAGGAGAAGTCCGGGCGGTTGGCCAGGCCGAAGTCCTTTAGGGCCTGCTCATACCAGAAGCGCCGGTCTTTGCGCACCTGCCCGCCCCAGCCGCTGTAGGCATAGCCCAACTTGGTATGGCCCATTTCCTTTAGATATTTTACCATGCGGTACATGCCCTGCCGGTTGCTGATGCACACGCTGCTGGGCTCCCAGCAGAAATTGGTAGACTTGCTGTACAAGCCCCCCGCGTCCATAAAGACAAAGGGGAGGCCCGCCTCCTGCACAGCCCGGCCCAGTTCCTCGGTCAGGCGGCAGGGGTGCACAATAGCGCCAATGACATTGCCGGCGCGCAGGAGCTTTTCCGCCAGGCTAACCTCCTTATTTCTATTCATATGGACCATGACCAGGCAGCAGTCATTTTCCCAGGCCTCGGCCTCCACGCCCTCCAGCACGCCGGAGAAGAAATCGTAAGGGTCATTCCGGTCAGTGAAAAAGTCCCCGGGGACCAGATAGGCAATGACCTTGCAGGCGCAGGCGCTCTCTGGTTTTTCAGGGGGCTTGGGGGCCGGGCCGGACCCGGCCCGGCAGGCGTCGCAGAGCATTTCCTCATGCCCCAGCTCCTGGATTTTTTCCAGCAGTGATTTGCGCAGGGAATCGCTGATGCCAGGTTTGTTGTTCAGCACCAGCGAGATGGTGGCAGGAGAGACCCCCAGTTTTTTCGCTAAGTCCTTAGCCTTCATTTACAACACGCCCCTATGCCTTTATAAACGGTTTATAAAAACATTATAAACTATCCTCAGGCAAAAAGCAAGGGGGTATTGGCAAAATGCTCAAAAAAGTTTGGGAACTGTGGGAGGATAGCGGGCGAAGCGGGCTCTGGGCGGTGTTCTGCTCCCCTGCAAACTGGGCCTGGACATTTTCGCCAAAACGTGCTACAATAAACCGATAAACTAAACTGGAGCTGATACCTTTGGACTTTATCCCCTTTGACCTTATCCAATCCGCCCTCTCCGCCGAGCTGACCCAGCAGGGCTTCAAGGAGCCGGAACCCCTGGAGGACCAGGCTGGCCGCGCTGTTATCTTCGCCGCGGACGAGGTGGCTTACAGCCTTCTCTACGCGGTCAAGCGCCAGAGCTTTGTGCTGCGCTCCACCACCCTGACCAGTTCCGGCAAGCCCGGGGACTGGCGGGAACTCTCTGCCTGGCTTTTTGACATGAAGGCCGGGGAGCGGGCTGACGCGGAGAGCATTGTCAACGACTTTCTTGAGGTGGTCCGCGGCCCCAAGCGGGTGGCTGTGGTGCAGCAGCAGCGGAAAAAGGCCGGCAAGGGCGAGAACCGCACAGTGGACCCCCTGTTCTTTATCAACCGCCTGGCCAGCCTTTTCCCCGAGGTGCGGGAGGAGCTGAACCAGGAGAAAATCACTTACGGCCAGGTGCGCTTTATCACCTTCCTGCGGGCCCATGTTATCCCCCGGGTGGAGGATTTGGTGCAGAAATACCCGGACAGCGAGCCGGTGGGCAAGCTCTGCGAGCTGCTGGAGGATATGTATAAGAACGGGGACATGGATTTGCGCTCCATTGTCACTTATGTGTTCTGCAACGGCCTGTCAAAAGAGAGCTTCCAGGTGCTGCACGGGCGGTTTGAGGGGGACTTGAAGAAGGTCAGCGGCTTCTCCCGCAGGCTTATCGGCAAAAATATCAAGCCAGAGAAGAAAAAGAAGAGCCGGGGCAAAAAGGTAGAGGCCCGGCTGAGCTGAGCGCCGGGCACAGCCAGCCGGGTACGCAAGAAAAATCGTGAAGCGGCTTGACAGGGCCCGGGGGGTGTGGTATACTGAAAACACCTCGAAAAAGAGGCTTCTTTTTTTGCGCTTTCTTTTTTGAGGGAGGCAAGGCGGCCTGTGGTCTGCGGCTGCGTGCCTTAGGCAAAACATCCAGGGCGTTCTGCGCCCCGCGCCGGACGCACAAAATTATGGAGGTGCTGAAGAATGCGTGTCAAAATCGTGCTGGCCTGCACAGAGTGCAAGCAGCGCAACTACCTGACCAAAAAGAACAAGAAGAACGACCCGGACAGGCTGGAAATGAACAAGTACTGCCGGTTCTGCCGGAAGCACACCCTGCACAGGGAAACCAAGTAAGGAGCGGGCAACAATGGCGGATAACGAGAAGAACACCAAAAAGCCCAACGCCTTGGCCGCTTTTGGCAAAAGGACAGCAAAGTTTGTAAAGGACTGCAAGGGCGAGATTAAAAAGATTGTATGGCCCGCGCCCAAGAATGTGTTTAAGAACACCGGCGTGGTGCTGGTGACCATCATTGTCCTGGGGCTGTTCGTCTTTTTGCTGGACACTGCCTTTATGAGCCTGCTGGGCCTGGTGATGAACGTGGCGGGCTGAGGACAGGGTCCCGGCCCCAGAACTGCCCCGGCGGGCAAGATTGGGAGGAGAGCTGATGGCGGAAGACGCGAAATGGTATGTGGTGCATACCTATTCGGGATATGAAAACAAAGTTGCCTCAAACCTGGAGAAGACGGTGGAGAACCGCCAGATGCAGGAGCTCATCCAGGAAATCCGCGTGCCCACCGAGCAGGTGACTGAAATCACCGAGGAGGGCAAGCGCAAAGAGGTAGAGCGCAAGATTTTCCCCGGCTATGTCATCGTGAAGATGGTGATGACCGACGAGAGCTGGTACGCTGTGCGGAATATCCGGGGCTGTACAGGCTTTGTGGGCCCCTCTTCCAAGCCCGTGCCCCTGACCGACGCGGAGGTGGCCAGGCTTGGGGTGGAACAGCGCCAGGTGGAAGTCAGCTATCAGGTGGGCGACTCGGTGAATATCATCGACGGGCCCTTGGAAGGCTTCATCGGCGTGGTAGAGGAAATGGAGCCGGAGAAGAACCGGGTGCGGGTCACAGTGTCCATG
>Ga0137310_102036_pt1 | contig 11872 bp, 20 predicted proteins | sample NAcewiD2O_June_2_FD_97183 | JGI IMG/M metagenome (GOLD analysis project Ga0137310, IMG submission 97183) | Mouse cecal microbial communities from Vienna, Austria - N-Acetylglucosamine amended D2O_June | ecosystem: Host-associated > Mammals > Digestive system > Large intestine > Cecum | place...
CGCGAGATTGCAGGGTTTCCCGGACTGGTGGTGTGACGGGCTGGGGACGGATGACCCCACGGAGGAAGAAATGATATTCTGGCGTGAGGTGTTCGAGACCCACTGTAAGATCACGGGGACTTCCAGCAGACCTAAGTCCGACAGCCAGATACGGAAATGGCTGAAAGACCCCCATTCCGATTCCGCAGAGTATAAAATGTGGGGGAACGGCTGCGCCCTGCCGAACGTGTATTTCGTGCTTTGCGGCATTGTGTACTATGCACAGTTCCCGGAGTTTTTATTGTGACATTTATTCCGACATTTATGTTGCTTTTATCCCCGTTCAGAGTGATTAATGTAATACCGAAAGGGAAACCAAAGCCGGACGGCTTAAAAAAGAACGGAGGAAAAAAGATGAGGATTGAAACGAATGCAGCAAACAGGAAAGATGTAGTAAAGGCAGTCAGCGGGATTTTAGGGCAGCCCGCAAAGTACCTTGGGGTTCCGACCTGCGCCTACCAGATCGGGAACTGCACCATCGACAAGAAGGGCGCGGTGGAGACCGAGGATGAAAAAACAGCGGAGATGGTAACGGCAGGGCTGACGGAGCAGGGGTTTATCGGGGAACCGCAGCCGGAGATGAACAAGACCACGGTCAGCATCCCCATGAAGGACATGACGGCAGAGGGGCTTAAGAACCTCATTTTCCTGACCCGCAGCAAGCAGTACCTGATAGGCCGGGCCTTTGCGGAGGATGTCTTCCGGATTCCGACAGCATTGGTGGAGGCGCTCGGCAGCACGGAGATTCCCGATGCGGAGACTTTCCTGCAGACATTCCAGAGCCACGCGGAGGGGTGCAGGGGCATCAGTTTTCAGGACGGGATGATAACCTTTACCCTCCCCGCCATCAGCGACCCTGACATAATAAAAGCCTTCACCCACCTTGCGGCGGCGATGGTGCGGCAGGCAAGGGAGCAGAAACGCATCAGCCCCAAGGAGACCATCGAGGAAAACGAAAAATACTACATGAGAATATGGCTCCTGCGCCTGGGCTTTGGCGGCACGGAGGGGAAAGAGGTGCGGGACCTCCTGATGAAGAACCTGAAAGGGCATTCCGCTTTCCGCACAGAGGAAAATAAGCAGAGGTGGCAGGAAGCCCGCCGGAACGAGCGTGAGGCGGCAAAACAGCAGGAACAGACGCCTGCGGAGGAAACGGCAGGGCAGCAGGAACAGGCACCCACAGAGGAAACTGTGGAGCTTGCGGAAGCGGCCCCGGCTGAACAGGGTTCCGGCACAGAAGAATAAGGAGAGGAACGGGCAGGGAGGCGGAGTTTCCCTCCCTGCCGGAATTTACGGAGGAGATATGCGGCATGGGTATTTATATTAAAAAAGAGGAACTGGAGGCCCTGCGGGAGAGATACCCCAAAGGGTGCAGGGTGGAACTGGTGAAGATGGATGACCCATACAGGGAGATGCCGCCCGGACTTAAGGGCGTGGTGACGGGCATTGATGATTCCGGCTCCATCCATGTTGACTGGCAGAACGGGAGCAGCCTTGCGGTGATATTTGGCGAGGACGAATGCCGGAAGGTTGGGGACGGGGAGGTGACCGTGGGGGAGCTGCTCCGGCGCTATGTTTCCTGCAGGAAGGAGTTCCATTTCATGACACCGTCAGGGTATGTTGACCTGACGGCGCAGGAAGCGGAAAAGGTACTGGCGGGAGAAATGAAACCCAAAGGGCATCCGGGGAATCCCGAATATGCCGTGGAGATGGAAATCCGGGAACTGCTGGGGTTCCGGTGCAGAGAAGCGGATGTCCGGGACAGGCGGGGGTGCGTGAGCGCCCTTGTGTACTGACAGGGAGGATGCAGATGAATTACGCGGAAAAGATGGAGCGGGAGAACCGCCTGAAAACAAACCTTGCCGGCTGGATGCTCCGGCATGGGAAAATCCTTTCTGACCGGAGCAGGAGCAATGAATATGTGGGTGTACGGATGGCGGAGGTATTGTGGCGGGGGATAAAGTGGGAGATCACGGAAGTGGACGGCATGGTCTGCCGGATTGAAAAAACGGGAAGGGGGTGAGTGGTATGGAAATGCAGGAAAGGATGCCGGGGAATGCACACGAAAAGCGCAACTGCTGGATACGCGGCAACGGCTCCTACAGTATGAGGGGCGAACTGCGCCGCGGCATTTCCTTAAATAAAAGGTATCTGAACCGCAAAGTGCGGCACAGCAGTAAGCAGGCTTTGAACCACGGCGGATTCAGGCGCGTGTGCAAGACTTTACATATGGTGGAGTTCTCATAATCCGCCATAATCTGAACAGTTATCCACCCATATCTTTGTCACATTTATGGTGCAGATATGAGTGGATAATGTGCGATTTCAGAGGTAACATGTGTACTACCGAAAGGGAAAACAGAGAAAACGGAGGGCACACACTATGAAGAAAATCGAACTTTTTGAGAGAGCCATTGCGGAACAGGCAGGAAGCCTTAAGGAATGGGGGATCAACCCGACACTGTTCTGGGCATACCGGAACAGCATCACGGCAGGCAACGACCAGATAGATTTCAGCGAGACCATCTGGGACAGGGATATCCCGGAGATCACAAGGACGCTTAAGGAAAACGGCATCAGCGAGTTCACCATCAGCAGCACCTTTTCAAGCCTGATACCGACCCTTGCGGAATTCGAAAAGCACGGATTCCGGATGGCGGGGCTGACCGAGGTAAAAGCAAACTACACGGACTGGCAGACGCAGGAGCGGGCGGCCATTCCTGCGATCAGGATGGAATTAAGGGAGGCGTAAGACGGATGATAACAGAAAAAATCAAGGATCAAATCTTGGCAGTCCGGGACAGCGGGGCGGTAAATATGTGCCATATGGCTGCGGTGCAGAGGGCGGCATTCGACAGGGGTTTTTATGAACTGGTTCTTTTTATTGAGGAAAACCGGGAAGAATACTGGAACTTCATACTGACAGGCAGGGAATAGTGGCTTCCCTGCCTCTTATAATGTACACAACTTTCTGCGGTTATCTTTGTCACATTTATGCCTCTGAATTGAGTGGATAATACCTGCATTCAGAGGTAACATGTGTCTAACAAAACGAAACGGAGGAAAAAAGCAAATGAAAAAGCACGAAATCAATTTTTTACAGACCACCACAATCGAACACCTGCAGGACAAAATCCCCTGCTGCTACGGCGGCGCGCTGACCTTTGGGGAAAAGGTTCTGGTGACGATGATGAACTGGAGAGGGCAGTACGAGGCAGCCATTTACGAGTTCATCGAAACGCCGGAGGAAACGGGGCTTGGAGCCATTGAATGCAGGATCAACCTTGTGGAGGTTGCGGGTGAAACTTTTAAGGACGGCGGCCACGCCATGCAGTGGGCAATCAGCAGGGCATAAGGAGGGAAAGCGCGATGAGGGAAAATTACAACGGATATGAACTGAGTACGGCATGGGATGACGGGGCGCTTGGGTTTGGCTTCAGCGTCCATGACAAAAACGGCACGGAGGTTTCCCGCAGCGTTGACCCATATTTTTATGAGGAAAACGCATTGATAGCGGCGAGGGCTGCGGCGGACGCACTTCCGGCACAGGAATAAAACAGATACATAGCAGCGGAGAGGGTTCCTGCGGGAGCCCTTTTCTGTTGCGTGAATTTAAGGGAAGGAGGCGGCACAGGTGCAGAGCGGAAGGAAACCAAAGCCCACGGCAGTCAAGGCGCTGGAGGGCAATCCGGGCAAGAGAAGCCTTAACACGGGCGAGCCGAAGCCGGAAAAGAAAGCGCCCCGCTGTCCGGCATGGCTGGAGGGCGAGGCAAAGAAAGAGTGGAAGCGGATGGCTGGGCAGATGGAAAAGCTGGGCATCCTCACGGAAATAGACATGGCGGCATTCGCGGGATACTGCCAGGCGTATGCCAGATGGAAAGAGGCAGAGGAATTCATCACCCAGCACGGCACCATCGTAAAGACGCCCTCCGGCTACTGGCAGCAGGTGCCGCAGGTCTCCATCGCCCAGACCTACCTTAAGATCATGAACCGTTTCTGTGAGCAGTTCGGCCTTACCCCTTCCTCCCGGAGCCGTATCGTTGCGGATAACGGTGAGGATAAGGAAAGCGACACGATGGAGCTTTTGCTCTTTAAGGGAGGCGGCGGATAGTGTTTGACGAGGAAAAGGCAAAGCGTACCGTGGACTTCATCAACTGTCTGAAACATACCAAGGGGAAGTGGCGGGGGCAGCCCTTTGAACTGCTCCCGTGGCAGGAGGCCATCATCCGGGATGTGTTCGGCACTGTGAAGGAGAACGGGTACCGGCAGTACAACACTGCCTATGTGGAAATCCCGAAGAAGAATGGGAAATCGGAACTGGCGGCGGGCGTGGCTCTGTATATGACCTGCGGCGATAATGAGTGGGGCGCGGAGGTTTACGGCTGCGCCTCTGACCGACAGCAGGCATCCATCGTCTTTGACGTGGCGGTGGATATGGTGGAGCAATGCCCCGCGCTGAAAAAGCGGATCAAGCCTGTCATGTCAGTGAAGCGGCTGGTGTATAAACCCACCAACAGTTTCTATCAGGTGCTTTCGGCAGAGGCATACACAAAGCATGGCCTGAATGTCCATGCTGTTATTTTCGATGAGCTGCACAGCCAGCCGAACCGGGAATTATTCGATGTCATGACCAAAGGCTCCGGCGATGCAAGGACGCAGCCGCTGTTCTTTCTCATTACCACCGCAGGCACAGACCGCCATTCCGTCTGTTTCGAGCAGCACCAGAAGGCGGAGGACATCCTGCAGGGGAGAAAGATAGACCCTACATTCTATCCCGTCATCTACGGAGCGTCCGATGATGCGGACTGGTCATCGGAGGATGTGTGGCGGAAAGCGAACCCCTCGCTTGGGCATACCATCGACATTGAGAAAGTGCGGAATGCCTATCTGAGCGCAAAGGACAATCCGGCAGAGGAAAATATCTTCCGGCAGTTACGCCTTAACCAGTGGGTGAAGCAGTCCACAAGGTGGATGCAGATGGACAAATGGGATGCCTGCGCTTTCCCGGTGGATGAGAGGGAAGTGCTGGGGAGGGAGTGCTACGGCGGGCTGGATTTATCCAGTTCCATTGACATCACCGCCTTTGTTTTGGTATTCCCTCCAAGAAATGATACGGAAAAATATATTTTATTGCCGTACTTCTGGATACCGGAAGAAAATATGCGCCTTCGGGTGCGCCGTGACCATGTGCCTTATGACGTATGGGAGAGGCAGGGATTTTTGCAGACCACCGAGGGCAACGTGATCCATTATGGCTTTATCGAGAATTTCATTGATGCTCTCGGAAAGAAGTTCCACATCAAGGAAATAGCATTCGACAGGTGGGGCGCGGTGCAGATGGTGCAGAATTTGGAAGGATTAGGATTTACAGTCGTTCCCTTCGGGCAGGGCTTTAAGGATATGTCGCCGCCCACCAAGCGGCTGATGGAGCTTGTTCTGGAGAAGAACATCGCCCACGGAGGCCACCCGGTTCTTAGGTGGATGATGGATAACATCTTCGTCCGCACGGACCCGGCAGGGAACATCAAGCCGGACAAGGAAAAATCCACGGAGAAGATAGACGGCGCAGTCGCCACCATCATGGGATTAGACCGGGCGATACGGAATGAGGGCAGCACGGGCAGTGTGTATGACGAGAGGGGGATTTTGAGTATATGAAACTACCATCCATTTTTGGAAATCGTGGTGCGAGGGATAAGCCAAAGGACAGCTACGGCGGTTCGGCTTATTCCTTTTTCTTTGGGAGAAGCACCAGCGGAAAGAATGTCAATGAGCGTACTGCCATGCAGACCACGGCGGTCTATTCCTGTGTGCGGATACTGGCGGAGGCTGTGGCATCCCTGCCAATCCATGTGTACCGCTATACGGAGACAGGGAAAGAGCGCGTGTATGATCATCCGCTCTATTACCTTCTTCATGATGAGCCAAACCCGGAGATGACTTCCTTTGTGTTCCGGGAGACACTCATGAGCCATCTGCTGATCTGGGGCAATGCCTACGCGCAGGTCATCCGTGACGGGAACGGCAGGGTGCTTTCCTTATATCCGCTATTGCCGGACAAGATGGAGGTTGACCGTGACGAGCATGGTCAGCTTTTCTACACCTATACCCGGAACACCGATGAGAACCCGAATTTTTCTGAATATGGGCGTGTGAGATTGAAGCCGGAGGATGTGCTGCATATCCCCGGACTCGGCTTTGACGGGCTGGTGGGGTATTCGCCTATCGCTATGGCAAAGAACGCCGTGGGCATGACACTGGCCTGCGAGGAATACGGCGCGTCCTTTTTCGAGAACGGGGCCACACCGGGCGGGGTGCTGGAGCATCCGGGAGTGCTGAAAGACCCGGCAAAGGTAAGGGAGAGCTGGCATTCCGTTTACGGCGGCTCCAAGAATGCCGGACGCGTGGCCGTTTTAGAAGAGGGCATGAAGTACCAGCAGATCGGGATTCCCCCGGAGGAAGCACAGTTCTTGGAAACACGGAAGTTCCAGATAGACGAGATTGCGCGGCTGTACCGCATCCCGCCGCATATGGTGGGCGACCTTGACAAGAGCAGCTTTAGCAACATCGAGCAGCAGTCTCTGGAATTCGTGAAATATACCTTAGACCCGTGGGTGATCCGGTGGGAGCAGTCCATTCAGAGGGCATTATTTCTTCCGCAGGAGAAGAAAGAATATTTCGTGAAGATGAACGTGGACGGCCTGCTCCGGGGTGATTACCAGAGCCGGATGAAAGGTTATTCTATCGGCATCCAGAATGGATTCATGTGTCCGAATGATGTAAGGCGGCTGGAAAGCATGGATTTGATACCTGTGGAGGAGGGTGGTGAATACTTCCTCACCAATGGGAATATGTGCCGCCTCAAAGATGCAGGACTTTTTGCCGGGAAGGGCGGCGGGCAGGAGAATCAGCCGCAGGAAAAATAATGGAATAAAGATACAGAAACAGGTGGAGATTTTCTGCCTGTTTTTTTCTATGCAGAAAATCAGAAAGCGAGGTCAGCAGAAATGAAAAGGAAGTTCTGGAACTGGATCAAAAATGATGCGGGGGATGAGGAGGAGCGCACCCTTGTGCTGAACGGCGAGATTTCGGATGAAACGTGGTACGGGGATGAGGTGACGCCCGCCCTGTTCGCAAAGGAGCTGAATGCCGGGAGCGGGAACATTACCGTGTGGATCAATTCACCCGGAGGGGACGTATTCGCCGCGGCACAGATTTACAACATGCTCATGGAGTACAAGGGTGATGTGACCGTGAAGGTGGATGCGCTGGCGGCTTCGGCGGCATCCGTCATCGCTATGGCAGGTACCACGGTGCTGATGTCCCCGCTAAGTTTAATGATGATCCACAATCCGATTACAGTAGCTATTGGTGATTCCAAAGAGATGCAGAAGGCGGGGGAGATGTTAAATGAAGTGAAAGAAAGCATCATGAACGCCTACGAGATCAAGACCGGGATGGATCGGAAGAAGATTTCACACCTCATGGATGCGGAGAGCTGGTTCAATGCAAAGAAGGCCGTGGAGCTTGGCTTTGCGGACGGCATCCTGCATGAAGGGGAAGATACAGAAGAACCGGAAGGGGAGAAGGAACTGGAAGGGCTGATGTTCTCCCGGACAGCGGTGACCAATTCCCTGCTGACCAAACTGATTCCGAAAAAGCCGGAGGCAAAGGTACCCATAGAGCAGCTTGAAAAGAGATTGAACCTATTAACACATTAATTTATGGAGGGAAATGTTATGAGCAAGATTTTGGAACTGAGGGAGAAACGGGCAAAGGCATGGGAGGCGGCGAAGAAGTTCTTGGACAGCAGGCGCGGCGAGGACGGACTGCTTTCCGCAGAGGACACCGCCGCCTATGAGAAGATGGAGAAGGAAGTGGTGGATTTGGGGAAGGAGATCGAACGCCTGGAGCGGCAGGCCGCCATTGACGCGGAACTGAATAAGCCCACCTCCGAGCCGATCACCAACAAGCCGAATAACCACCCGGACGGGGAGGAAAAGACGGGCAGGGCGGCGGATAAATATAAAAGGACGTTCTGGAACGCCATGCGGAGGAAAAATTTCTTCGATGTGGAAAATGCCCTGCAGGTGGGTACGGATTCCGAGGGCGGCTACCTTGTGCCGGATGAGTTTGAGCATACGCTGGTGGAGGCTCTGGAGGAAGAGAATTGTTTCCGCGGCCTTGCCACAGTGATCCAGACTTCCAGCGGCGACAGGAAGATTCCCGTGGTGGCAACGAAGGGAACGGCATCATGGATTGACGAGGAAGGGGCATACCCGGAATCGGATGATTCCTTCGGGCAGGTCTCCATCGGGGCTTTCAAGGTGGCGACCATGATCAAGGTATCGGATGAACTGTTAAATGACAACGTATTCAACTTAGAGGCTTACATCTCCAGGGAGTTCGGGCGCAGGATCGGCACCAAGGAGGAGGAAGCCTTTTTCATTGGTGACGGCAAGGGCAAGCCTACGGGCATCCTGAACGCCACGGGCGGCGCAGCGGATGGCGTGACCACTGCAACCGCCAACATCACCTTTGATGACGTGATGGACCTTTTCTATTCCCTGAAAGCGCCTTACCGCAAAAAGGCTGTGTGGGTGCTGAATGACACCACCGTGAAAGCCCTGCGGAAACTGAAAGATAACAATGGCAATTATATCTGGCAGCCTTCCGTGCAGGCAGGGGTGCCGGACATGATCCTGAACCGCCCTTACCACACATCCTCCTATGTGCCGGAGATGGCGGCGGGAAATAAGGTGATGGCGTTCGGTGACTTTTCCTATTACTGGATCGCTGACAGGCAGGGGCGCTCCTTCAAGCGTCTGAATGAACTGTTTGCGGCCACCGGGCAGGTGGGATTCCTCGCTTCACAGCGTGTGGACGGCAAGCTGATCCTTGCCGAAGCAGTAAAGACCATGACCGTGAAGAAAACTGCATCATAAGAAGGGAGGCGGTGAGGATGGCAGTCCTGACATTGGAAGAGACAAAACAGTATCTCCGGGTGGACAGCAGTGATGAAGATTCCTTTATTTCCGGCCTGATTGAGACCGGGGAAAATCTGTGTGCGGATGTGGCACGGATGGAAATATCGGAGCTGGAAAGCCATCTGCCTATGGCACGGATTGCCGTCCTCTATGCCGCCGCCTACCTTTATGAACACAGGGAGCAGGCCGACCACAGGGAACTGGTGGGTACGCTGCGCTCCCTTTTATTCGGCATACGGAAAGAGGTGTTCTGATGGCGCTTGGGGAATGGAAGGATAAGATCACCATACAGAAAAGCGTGGCGGGCAATGACAAAGCCGGGAATCACATTTTATCGTGGGTGGATTATTACGCCTGCCACGCCTATGTGAACAACCTTTCCGGGAAGGAGTATTGGGAGGCGGCGCAGCTTAATGCGGAGAAAGAGATATTTTTCCTCATCCGTTATTGCAGCGAGGCCGCCGCCATTGACACGGAGCATTTCCGTATCCTGTTCCGGGGGCAGATTTATAACATCACGTTCATTGACAACGTGAAATACCAGAATAAAACCATAAAGCTGCGGGCGGCTTTGGAAAAGAGGTAAGGATGTCTGAAAAGAAAGTATCCATCGAGCAGATGGCGGAGGCGGTCATGGACGGCCTGATCGAATATGCCGGGCTTGCCACGGATGTGATGAAGGACTGCGTCACCAAAGCCGGGGACACGGTGAAGTCGGAAGTGAAAGCCAACGCCCCGGTTCGGACAGGGCAGTACAAAAAGGGGTGGGCGGTGAAAAAGCAGAAGGAGACCGCCAATTCGCTGGAACTGGTGGTGCATAACAAAAAGCGTTACCAGCTTACCCACCTTCTGGAGAAGGGCCATGCAAAGCGGGGCGGCGGGAGGGTGCGGGCATTCCCTCATATCGCCCCTGCGGAACAGGCGGGCATCCGGGAACTGGAAGAAGGCATCAGAAGGGGGCTGGAAGGATGAGCCATGAAGAAGTAATGAAGATGATGGAGGAAATGGGGATGCCCTTTGCCTATGACCACTTTATCGAGGGTGAATCCCCGGAGCCGCCCTTCCTCGTATTTTTATATCCCAAAACCGACAATTTCGCGGCGGACGGGATCGCGTATTTCAAAATAAACCAGCTTGACATTGAACTGTACACTGACCTGAAAAATCCCGATCTGGAAGAAACCATAGAGGCGGTACTTTTGAAGCATGGCATTTTCTATGGAAAGAGTGAGACGTGGATAGAGTCGGAGAAGCTGTACGAAGTCTTGTATGAAATGGAGGTCTGAAATGAAGAACAACAATAAAGTGAAATTCAACATCTGCAACTGCCATTACGCTTTGCAGAAAACACAGGAGAATGGGGAGATGGGATTTGAGACCCCGGTGGCGATGCCCGGCGCGGTTTCCATCGCCCTGGACCCCAACGGGGAGCCGGAGTCCTTCTATGCGGACGGCATCGAGTATTACATCATAGCCAACAACATGGGCTATGACGGCGATCTGGAGCTTGCCCTCATTCCTGAAAGTTTCCGCACGGACGTGCTGAAGGAGGAAGCGGACAATAATGAAGTGCTGGTGGAGAACGCCCATTCCGAGACGGCGGCCTTTGCGCTGCTGTTCGAGTTTGACGGCGACATCCGCAAGATACGCCATGTGCTGTATAACTGTTCCGCAAGCCGCCCCAAGATCGAGGGCAAGACCAATGAGGAGAGCCGGGAGGTGCAGACGGAAACGCTGACCATCAAGGCAAGACCGCTGGCAAGCGGCTATGTGAAAGCCAAGACAGGCAATAAGACATCTGCGGAAACTTATGCCAACTGGTATAAGAGCGTGTATCTGCCGGAACCAAAGGCAGTGGACGCGGACACAGAAGGACAGGGATGAAGGAGGCTTAAAGGATATGAGCATTGTCAGAAAGATAGAGATTGACGGGCAGGATGTGTTATTTAAGGCATCGGCGGCGATTCCGAGGATTTACCGCTTGAAGTTCCAGCGTGATATTTATAAGGATTTGCGGATTCTGGAAAAGAGCATCGGTGAGGGTGATGAGGAGAATTCCAACCTTGATTTATTCTCATTGGAGATGTTCGAGAATATCGCCTATACGATGGCGAAGCACGCCGACCCAAGTATACCCAATGAGGTGGACGAGTGGCTTGATGGTTTCAACACATTTTCAATATACCAAGTCCTGCCGCAATTGATAGAACTGTGGGGACTCAATGTGCAGACGGATGTGGAATCTAAAAAAAACTTCGCCCAACTGAGCGGGAAATGACCACACCGCTGTTCCTTCTGCGGTGTGTGCAGCTAGGTCTTTCCATGTCTGATCTGGAACTGCTCTCTATCGGGCTAATCAACGATATGTACTGCGAGAGCAGGAACGACTCCTGCTCCTATGCAGTGCTTGGAACGCAACAGGATATGGATTTATTTTGATTGAAAAAACAGCCTTTTTCTGCTATGATTAGCGGTAGAAAAAGGCTGTAAGTATGACTTACAAGTCGGGATTTGCGGAGGTATTTTATGTTTAATGAAATATGCATATATGAGGCAAAACTGACCAAGTTAGATGAAATTGAAGAACTGATGAGGGAAGTAGCGGAATTTTACTTGGAGCAAGATGGTGTTATTGATGTACACTATATAAAACGTACTCATCGACAAAAAGATTTCAATGCAGTCAAAGAGGGAGAATTGCCTGTTCGTCTTACAAGAAATGTAGGTAAGGTAACATATGTCTTGTATTGGGTGTTGGAAAATGAAGAAGCACATGCAAGAATTTCAAAACTTGGTGTAGAGAAATTCTATAAACGCTGGAATCGCTGTTTAACCACAATGCCTAA
>Ga0137310_102037_pt1 | contig 11872 bp, 10 predicted proteins | sample NAcewiD2O_June_2_FD_97183 | JGI IMG/M metagenome (GOLD analysis project Ga0137310, IMG submission 97183) | Mouse cecal microbial communities from Vienna, Austria - N-Acetylglucosamine amended D2O_June | ecosystem: Host-associated > Mammals > Digestive system > Large intestine > Cecum | place...
TCATGTCGGTTCCGTCTGTTTCCGTCATTATTTTATACAGCTTGACAGAAAAGGGCCGGAAAGGTGCGATAATGCAAAAGCTGCAAAAAAATTCCCGTTGAGATTTTTCAAAAAAATTCGTAACTTTGCACCCACGGTCACAAAGACCGCCGTCTATGAACAAAACTCCACATTTTACCGGCGAGAAGCCGGCCGCAGTCAGAAATTACGCGTACAAAGAGAGTTGGAAGAGTACGCAATAATCTGCATCATGTAGTGGCCTGACCCCACGTAGCTATCTCAAGGTCAGGTCACATGTCTTCGTCTATCCCATATCGGCCGCAAGACTCCAATCAAAATCACACATATATTTTTCATCACCAATCCACCTTATGAACAATTCCAGATTGCTCACAGGGTTGCTCCTTGCAACCTTGGCGGGCGGTGGACTGTGTGTCAAGGGCAGTCAGCCTCAGTGGTCACTCTCTATGAGTTATTCACTGTGGCCGAAACCAACAGCACAAGAACGCATCACTGCTTTCATCGGCGATAACCGACACCAATACGGCCATAGACTTCACACGTCTCGGTGAGGTCTATGGAATGGTGCAGCGTCATGCTCTTGTCGTGTCAATGAAGGAAATCTACGGCTGGCTTCTCATAGTAGCGCTTGTGACGCTACTCGTCATAATCGTCAGCTACAACCGTGTGCGCCCCTCGGCCTTCTTCCCGAAATGGAGCACCATCAGGAAGATTTTCCGCCACAATGTAAGAATGCTTGAGAAAACCGACGGTCAGACATCCATCTCATAGATGTCGTAGACCACCGAGCGACCGCCGAACTCCTCTTTGTGATGAATCATCCCTTCGTTGAGATAACGTCCGGCGTCCTCATTTGAAATTCCGAAATCGAAATAATTGTTTCCGGGAAGGATATGGAATATCAGGTCATGATAAATGACATCGGTAGCATACATATCCTTCCCTTTTTGCGTACATGCGGCATATTGGAGATGAATCACGCCACGGTCAAGGTAGATGACCGCTCCGCCGAGCACTTCGCCGGCCGGATCTGTAGCGATGTAAAACCTGATGTTTTCAGGGAAACGGCTTTTCAGATAGTTAAGCTCGGCAGCTGTGTGTACAGGACGTGTGTTGTGGCGCAGCCTGCGATCCTCGATGACTATATCCCAGAACTCATCCGACGTGTCAGTCTCGCTTACACGTATGTCCCACTTGCGACGGCGCTTTTCGGCTCTTTTCCCAAGACGCGACGACGGAATCGGGTCGCGCAGGTTTATCGCGGTCGAAAGATTGCGGATGCTGAGGCGCGCACGGTTTCTGAACAGCGCATAAAGGTCCTCTTCCGCACCCTGACGGTGATAGATATGGGGGATAGCCTTGTAGACGAGTTTTCTGATGCCTTCCTCGCGCAATCTCTCCCTCAGCAGACCAAACATCTCAAGAGGATCAACAGCCGAAGTGCGGACACTCATCACAAGACCGCCATAAGTCAGCCCCGCATGACTTGAAAGCACATCGCCTTCACGCAGTGTGGCCGGAAGAAGAGCGGCGACAGAGCCGTTGTCGTCAAGAAAAAGATAGGAATGATCGGGGAAACGGTCGGCATGATATTCCATGTAGTCACGTTTCAGCAGGAACGTGCCGTTTTTAGACATCTCCACAAAGTCATCCCACACCCCTTTCATCTCAGGGCTATATCTTACAATTTTCATTTCTCTCGCAAAAATAATGATTGACAGGATATTTTTCGTACTCAGCCCGGACTCTTACTGAAGTTCTCCGCACCCTTCTCGAATGATTTCAGGCGATGAACTGTCGGTAAGGTCTACCACGGTTGACGGATGGGGGTCAATGCCTCCGTCGCCGTTAGAGCCTCCGTCGTCAATAAGCAGCGAAGCTACCCCCTCGAAAGTAGCGGCAAGCTCGTGGGCATCGAACACCGGCACTTCGTCATCGACTTTAAGCGACGATGAGAGAATGGGATGTCCGAGTCTTTCGGCGATAGCGCGGCTTATCGGATTATCCGGAACACGGATACCAACCTCCTTGCGGCCTTTAAACACCTTCGGAAGCGACGTGGCAGCCGGCAATATAAAAGTAAACGGGCCGGGCAGATTCGTGCGGAGTATGCGGAACGCCTCATTGTCGATGCGGGCATATTCGCTCGCCATCGATATACCGTCGCAGACAACCGAGAGCACCTGTTTCTGAGGATTCACACCCTTGATTTTACAAAGGCGCTCGATAGCGGAATTGTTGAGCGCATCACAGCCGATGGCATAGAGCGTGTCGGTCGGATATATGATGACTCCTCCGTCGCGCAGACAATCGACCACTTCGTCAAGATACCTGTCGTTGATGCTTGTTGGATAAATTCTAAGTGTTTTCATGGCTCACTATTTTTTTCAGGTTTGTAAATATCGACTTTTATATCGCTTGCGTCGGCATATTTTTCAAGCAGCGAGAGTGTTAGCGCTACCGTATCGTCAATCGGCATTTCCTCGCCGTAGACATTTATACACATCAGCAGGTTAGTTGTATCGAGACTAAGTTTCGTGCGCTCGTTATCGCTTGTCGGAGTTCCCACGCCACCGACCGCATCACGATAGACCGGCATGTGGGCTATGTTAAGCTCACCGCGCCCGATTCCCTCAAAGGGCTCACCTTCACGTCCCACTCCGAGAGTCATGACTCCGCCTTCAATCCTGTCGGCATCGAAACCGCCTATCGAATAACCAGACTGCAGTGAAACAAGATTTATAAGATCGACAAGGGTATTGATACGGTAAAGCTCCAACCCCTTTACCGCACGGCGCGACAAAGCCTCCGACGACGGACGATAGCGGTTCGGTTCTTTTCCGCAGGCCTTGTATGCCTCGCGCGTAGCCCTGATTGCAGGACGCTTGTTGATGTCGGCAAGCTCGGTCACTTCCCGAAGGTCGGCGGCCGCGCGTTCGATCATGCTCCAAAGTTCATCTGTTGTCGGACTGTTTTTGACTGTCGCCTCAATGGTTACAACCTGAAGCGCAGTGGCAGCCTCGGCTATTATCGGTTCAAATTTTATTTCCATGTTCTTCCGGTAGGGGTTCCCATTGCAAAATTAGCCAAAAAATGTTGAATTAATTCAAACATTTATCGTAATTTTGTGGTCTTAAACAAGGCGTCTCCGGCATTTTCCATCGCGACATCCGGCGGAGAGCCACTCATTTTTTATCCCTACCGACCGGCTTAATGCTTGAGATATATGATTTAGGAATGAGATTAGGACGGCGTGCAATCTTCGCAATCGCGAAGACGGTGCGTAGCGCTGAGCCATCAAAATTTATCCGTTTCGCCCATGGACAGCGACAGGTGTCAGGCGAAGTGGACATCGTGGCAGAAAGGCTTGACTCCAAACGCCCTACGGTGTGGATTCATGCCGCATCGCTTGGTGAATTCGGAATAGCCCGTCCGATAATCAAACTCCTCAAAGACGAGTGTGACTGCAACATCGTATTGACATTTTTCTCTCCCACCGGCTACGAGGCGCTTACGAAAAATATGCCAGAAGGCATTGACGGAGTGCTCTATCTTCCGTTTGACACATCGGCCAATGTAAGGCATTTTCTCGACACCATCCGTCCGGCATGCGCGGTGTTCATGGTGTCGGAATACTGGCACAATTATCTGACGGAGCTGCACAGACGCGGCATCCCGGCCTATCTCGTATCGTCGGTAATCCGTGAAAACGGGCCTTTTTTCAAATGGTATGGTCATCTCTTCCGTAAAAGCATCAGCTATTTCGATGAAATCTTCACTCTTAATGAGGAATCACGACAGCTGTTAGGCAAAATCGGAGTCAGCGATGTCACAGTCAACGGCGACCCGCTGTTTGACAATGTAATTCTTGTCGCCTCCACTCCGTGGGAAGACAAGATCATCGAACGTTTCACGGATGGACGAAAGGTGTTCATCTCAGGAAGCCTTCACGATGACGAGGATCTCAGACTGGTGACAACACTCGCAAACAGACATCGCGACACCCGTTTCATCATTGTCCCCCATGAAATCAGTCCGTCGATATTGCGCCACCTTGAAGAAAATCTCCAAGGGAAAACCGAGCTTTATTCACGCTGCACACCAGAGTCGGATCTGAGCGACACCCAGACTTTGATCATCGACTTTGTCGGGGCTTTAGCCTACATCTACCGCTATGCGACATGGGCGTATGTCGGCGGTGGCTTTACCCGTCTGCTCCACAGCGTGATTGAACCCGCCGTCTATGGCCTGCCGGTTGCATTCGGACCGAATGTGAACCGCAAGGCTGTCACACGCCGCATGATAGAACTTGGTATAGGTCGGATAACCGCAACTCCCGAAGCTCTCGATGAATGGTTCCGTGGCCTGAAGGACGATGACGAGGGCTTGCGTGAGATTGCCGACAAAGCAGTCGTCTATGTAAGCAAAAATGCCGGAGCTACGCGAAGGGTTGTCAATAAAATCAGACAGAATCTATGCGCGAAAAATTAAGATATGCACTTTACAGGGGAGCTTTCGGAGCGCTTTCGCTACTTCCGTTCCCGCTGCTATACGGACTGAGCGACCTGCTCTATCTCGTAATGGCGAAGGGTGTGAAGTATCGCCGCAAAGTCATACGTGAAAACCTTCGGAATTCATTTCCCGAAAAAAGCGAGCGCGAACTGCTTGATATCGAAAAAGATTTCTATCATCAGTTCACCGACAATATCGTAGAGACAATAAAACTGCTCAACATGTCGGACCGTCAGGCCGACAAACGCATCACAGTCACCGGCGGAGAGATTGTCGACAGATACATCAACGATAGTCATCCCGTGGTGCTTTATCTCGGCCACTATGCCAACTGGGAGTGGGTGCCGTCGGTCGTGCGCCACTTCAAAGCCCCCGAATTCTGCGCACAGGTCTACAAGCCTCAGCACGACAAGGCTTTCGACCGCCTCATGCTAAAAGTGCGCTCGCGCTTCAATCCGGTTTCCGTCCCGCAGAAACAGGTGTTCCGCTCGCTCGTCCGCTGGCGCAACGAAGGCCGTAAATTCATTGTCGGTTTCATTTCTGACCACAGGTCAAATCTCAACGTGTCGCACCACCGCACCACTTTCCTCAACCAGATGACACCTTTCAGCCCCGGCGGAGAGGAAATCGGCAACCGAATCAATGCTGCCTACCTCTATCTGGATGTCGAAAAGACCGGACGCGGACACTACCATTTCACAGTGAAGGAAATCTGCCCTGAATCCACAGAGGGCGATTCGCCCTACACGCGCCGCTATCTTGAGATGCTTGAGGACACCATACGCCGCCGTCCGGGACTCTGGCTGTGGTCACACAGACGCTGGCGCTATAAATAAGGTAAAGAAATTTCTGAAAAAACAACATACTAACCCGTAAACCTTGTCAAATGAAAATAATTTGTGTGATTCCGGCACGTGCCGAATCAAGCCGATTCTTCGAAAAACCCCTCGCCCTTATCTGTGGCAAGCCCATGATCCAATGGGTATATGACCATTGTAAAGAAGTCGAACTTTTCGAAGAGGTCTATGTAGCCACTGACAGTGAAAAAATCAAGGTCGCAGCTGAAAAATTCGGTGCCAAAGTCGTGATGACACGTTCCGACCACGACACAGCCACTGAACGCCTCTACGAAGTATCGACCCGCATCGCAGCCGACCTCTACGTAATGGTCAACGGCGACGAGCCTCTTCTCACACGCGAGGCCATCATTCAGTGTATTCCCGACGGACTCAAGGCTGATGACTTCTTCGTGTCAAACCTCATGACCGACTTCAGCAATCCTGTCGAGGTGGTCGATGCCACCAACCTCAAGATTGTGACAGCCAAAGACGACCGTTGCCTTTTCATCTCTCGTAGCCCTATCCCCTATCCCAAGGGTGCGATGGACTATGTGTTCCATAAGTTTGTCGGTGTCGGCGCTTTCACTCGCAAAGCACTCGATTTCTACCACAACACCCCCCGTGGCCCGATTGAGAAAATCGAGGAAAACGACTCGTTCCGCTTCCTTGAGAACCACATGCCGATCTACTACTACAATTGTCACTGCAAGTCGCTCTCCGTCGACAACCGCAAGGACATTGACGGCGTTGAAGCATATCTACGGGAACTAAACAAGCAAGCATAATACGAAAACTTACGCGCAGATGAGAATCCGCACCGATTTCCGCTCACTCATTAAGGGCTATCAGCGCATATCGTACTACACGAAGAATTTCTCACGCTACATCCTTCCGGATGCACTTTTCAGAACCATGTATGGTCTGAAGCTGAAACATCTGTCACAGGAGGAGCTTGACGAAATCGGCCATCGTGTGGACTACTATGCACGTTGCGCAGAGGGTTCGGAGGTCGACAGCAGGAATTCCGTGACTGTCGGCGGCTTCCGTTTTCCATGGAAGGCAAAGAAAAAACACACCACATATTTCTTTGACCTCTATGAATGCGTGAGATGTTTTCCCCAAAAACTGCGGTTCTCGTATCTGATGGGCGATGTGGCGTGGGACTTGCCTACACCGACATTCGCAAAGACCCGTCCTATCACGCAGGGCAAAAGCAACACGGTGATTCTGCCGCTCAACAAAGTGCGCCATTTCCGTTTCATCAACGACACGCGCAGTTTCCGCGAGAAGCGTGACATGATTGTGTTTCGCAACGTCGTGCGCAAGCAGCTCCACCGCGAGCTTTTCCTTGAGAAATACATCGACCATCCGATGGTAGATGCCGGACAGATTAACCGTGACACTAAAAATCCACGGTTCGTCAAGCCCTATATCCCTATGGAGGATCAGCTCGATTTCAAATTCATCGCGACAATAGAAGGAAACGATGTCGCGACGAATCTCAAATGGGTGATGTCGTCAAACTCTGTAGCCGTTATGCCACGTCCCCGCGTCGAATCTTGGTTCATGGAGGGAAAACTCATCCCCGACTACCATTACATCGAAATCAAGCCCGACTACTCAGACCTCATCGAGAAGCTTGAATTCTATATTGCCAATCCTGAAAAGGCCGAAGCGATAATCCGACATGCCCATGAGTATGTCGACCGCTTCCGTGACCCGGACCGCGAGCTGCTGATTGCCCGGCTTACAGCCGGACGCTATTTCAGGCTCACAGGCCAGCTTCCACTTCACCCTTAATCCTATTCACCTCTAACACTTTACAAAGAATGGTATCCAAGCGCATGTTGATTATTCGGTTTTCAGCCCTCGGAGACGTGGCCATGACCGTGCCGGCCATATATTCACTGGCCACACGCTATCCTGACCTTAATATCGATGTGGTCACACGTCCATTCTTTGCGAGACTGTTCATCAACGCGCCGGACAACGTCAATGTAATAGGCGTGGATTTCAATAAGGATTACAAAGGGGTCGGAGGGACACTCCGTCTTCTACGCCGACTTGGCAAATTGAGGCCGGACTATGTTGCGGATCTCCACAATGTCTTGCGATCATGGATAATTGACCGATACTTCCGTCTTCGCGGAGTCAAGGTTGTCATGGTCGACAAGATGCGCGGGAAACGCTCGGAACTGTTCCGGACAGGACAACCGCAGCCTTCGTTCATCGACCGCTACGCAAAGGTGTTTGCCGAACTCGGCTATCCTGTCAGCCTGACGTTCAAGAGCCTGTATCAGAACCACTCCCCGGCTCTGCCGTTTGAGCCTAAGCACCCTGCAATCGGAGTAGCTCCCTTTGCCCGCTATTCAAACAAGACCTATCCCGAAAGTCAGATGCGCGAAGTCATCTCAAAACTGACAGCAGGAGGATATAACGTCTACCTGTTCGGCGGGAGAGGAGCTGAAGCGACCCGGCTGAAAGAATGGGCGGCGGCGACATCCGGCTGCACATCGCTCGCCGGAGAATATCCGCTCGAAGACGAGATAGCCCTCATGGGAGCGATGGATGCGATGGTCAGCATGGATTCATCCAACCAGCACATGGCGGCGCTTGCAGGCACACCTGTCATCAGCATCTGGGGAAGCACCACTCCGGCATGCGGATTCATGGGCTACGGACAGGAGGCCGGAAGGGTGGTCTGCCTTAACATCGAATGTCAGCCTTGTTCTGTCGGCGGAGCTCCCGATTGCCCCAAGAGACATTTCGACTGCATGCGCAAACTGGCAGCCGACACCATAGTTGAAAAAATCCGTCAGACCGTAGAAGCCGCTTCGGCGACATCAGTTCCGAAACATTCATAAACTGACCGATATCATGACTGGATTCGTCTTATTCGCACTGATATATTTCATCTTCTGCACACTTTTTTTCGAGGTGATACAGAAGCCGTTTTTCGGATTGTACAACAGGCATGTCAATGCCGAAAAAACAACGGCCAAGGATATTGCGCAGGTGTACTCCCACGGACTTGTCTCCGACTTCATAATAGCGTCATATCTAACCGCACTTCCTCTGATTGTGAGCGCGATTCATACACTTCTGCCATGCTTCAACGTGGCTATAGTCCTGACAGTCTATAATATAATCATATCACTGGCAGTCGGGCTGATATGCGTGTCGGACACACTGCTATATAAATTCTGGAACTACAAACTTGATTCGTCGGTCTTTGTCTATCTCCATTCACTCAAAGGCGCTTTTGCCAGTGTATCGGCCGGTTATCTCGTCGCGGCATTCTCGGTGGCGTTCATAATCGCAGGGATATTTTTCGCAGGGACACAGATAATCACGGTCAAATGTTCGGCAACGCTGCTTGACGGCTCATGGATGGTGTGGTGGAAATGTCTGCTGACATTCTGCATATTCATCGTAGCCGCAGGCTGTCTGTTCGCAATAATACGCGGACTGAAAATCAGGCCCAACAATCCGAGCGTCGTCTACTACAGCAAAAATCCGTTTTTCAACCATTTGGCGCTCAATCCGGCCTACAATCTCATCTATTCGTTAGGCACAAAAGATGAATTCAAAGGCAAATTCCGATTTTTCGATGACAAGGAGTGTGAGGAAATAACATCACGCCTATTTCCGACATCCGGCCGTCCAAAAAGGAAGCTGCTCCGAACCGACAGGCCGAACATCCTGTTTGTCATCTGGGAAAGCCTCGGGGCGGAATTCGTACCCTCGCTCGGAGGCAAGGAGAATGTCGCTGTCAATGTCGACCGCATAGCCGCCGATGAAGGGATACTCTTCACCCGCTGCACCGCTGGAAGTTTCCGCACCGACCGAGGCCTTGTCTGTCTGCTAAGTGGCTATCTCGGGCAGCCAACCACGAGCGTAATCCGCTATACCCGAAAACTCCCTAATCTCCCCGCACTCCCGCGCAGACTGAAAAAGGAAGGCTATGTCACCACAGCCGTTCACGGCGGCGAACTGACCATCATGCACAAGTCGGACTATTATCTCGCCGCCGGCCACGACACTCTTGTCAGCCAAAAGGATTTTCCATCGTCAGCCCCGACATGCAAATGGGGCATACAGGACGGATACATGTTCGACTATATTTTAAATGACATCAAAGAGAAAACCGAAAGAGGCGAACGGTGGTTCACCACCTTCCAGACACTAAGCTCCCATGAACCTTTCACCGTCCCTTACAACCGTCTGCCTGACGATGAAGTAGGAAATTCGTTTGCCTATACCGACCACTGTTTCGGCGAATTTATCGACCGGCTCAAAACCACTCCGGCATGGGACAATACCCTTGTCGTATGCGTGGCAGACCACGGGTATAACGCTTCGCATAACCCTGTCTCACGTCAGAAATACGCCCACATTCCTATTTTGCTCACGGGAGGCGCTCTTGCCGAAAGCGGACGCATCGACACTCTGATGAGCCAGACTGACCTCGCGGCAACACTGCTCGGACAGATGAACCTCCCTCACGACGAATTCTTGTTCAGCCGCGACGTCCTTGCCGACTCCTACAGCGAACCGTTTTCGTTTCACACATACACCAACGGCTTCATGTTTACCGACGAGCGCGGTGTAACGATAGTCGACAACGTTTCCGGCGATGCTATCGAAGGATCTGATCCCGGACGTGAAAAGAAAGGACGTGCGATACTTCAGAAACTTTATGAGGATTTAGCCAACAGATAAAAAATAATCTTAACACATAGAACCAATGCAAACATATTACAGCTACAACTATAGAAGTGAACGATACAGATGGTTTGACTCAAACCCTGTCAGACTGATATCGAATCTTCTGTGGGTATATATATGTTACGAAATATGCCGTCTGGCATTCATCTTCGAGAACTGGAGTCTATATAGCGCGAATCTTTCGTGGCATACATTCTGGACTCTTTCGCTGGGAGGCTGGCGTTTCGACACTTCAGCCATATTCTATACCAATTCGCTTGTAATACTTCTCTATCTTTTTCCTCTCCACTTCAAAGAGAAAAAATGGTTCTGGATGCTGACCAAATTGCTCTATGTCATCATCAATACGGCGTGTATAATAATGAATTTCGCTGATTCAGTCTTCTTCGAGTTCAGAAAGCACCGCACTTCGATGGCGATATTTCAGGAATTCAAGGGCGACAACAATCTCGGAGGAATAGTCGGCAGTGAAATCGCCGGACACTGGTATCTTGTGATACTCACCATCCTCATGACCATCTTTCTATGGAAGTGTTACCGAAAACCCGGCACACCTATGAAGCCGCTCAAACGATACTATCTGACACAGGTCATATCACTCATCGTAATGACTCCGTTAGCGATTTTCGGCATGCGCGGAAACACATTCTTCACTGCCACCCGACCGATTTCGGTCAACTATGCACACAAGTATGCCAGTGAACCCATCCAGACAGGCATCGTCCTCAACACGCCTTTCTCAATAATCCGCACAGTCAACCAGATGGCTGAGAAAACGCCTATACTCTTCAAGGATGAAGCCGCTCTTTCAGCCGTCTACTCCCCGGTCCATGTGCCCGCCGACTCCATAGTAAAGCGCGAGAAGAACATCGTGATACTCATAGTCGAAAGTTTCGCGCAGGAATTTGTCGGAGCGCTAAACAAGGATCTCGACAACGGAACTTACAAGGGATATACACCGTTTACCGACTCACTCTTGCAACACAGCATGTATTTCGAGCAGTCTTTTGCGAACGGAGGTTTCAGCATTGACGCGCTTCCGGCTGTCATCGCCTCAATCCCACGCATGGACCGCCCGTTTGTATTATCGCCCCACTCCCTCAACCACATCAACTCGCTTGCGAGCGAGGTGAAAAAAATGGGCTACTCCACAGCGTTTTTTCATGGCGCTGACAACGAGTCGCTTGGATTCAACGCATTCATAAAACAGGCCGGAGTCGACAGATATTTCGGCAAAAACGAGTTTGTCGCCGACCCGCGTTTCGGCGGCATGAAGGAGTTTGACGGTAAATGGGGCATTTGGGACGAACCGTTCCTTCAGTTCTTCTGCGCCGAGCTCAGCGAGATGCCACAGCCATTTATGGCAAGCATATTCACACTTTCCTCGCATCATCCGTTTGCTGTTCCTGAAAAATACAAAGATGTTTTTGTTGACGAAGGTCTCCACAAGCTCCACAAGTGCATCAGATATGCCGATTATTCCATCAAAAGATTCTTCGAGAGCGCACGCAAACAGCCGTGGTTCGACAACACAATCTTTATCATCACAGCCGACCATGCAAGCAGCAAACGCACCCACGAAGTATATTTCGGTGAGGTCGGAGGATTCCGCATACCCATCATATTCTACGATCCATCAGGAGAACTACCCCAAGGCAGTCAGCCCGGCATCGTCCAGCAGATGGACATAATGCCGACAATGCTCAACTATCTCGGCTACGACAAACCGTATATAGCATTTGGCAAAGATGTATTAAACACGCCGGTGGAAG
>Ga0137310_102041_pt1 | contig 11859 bp, 10 predicted proteins | sample NAcewiD2O_June_2_FD_97183 | JGI IMG/M metagenome (GOLD analysis project Ga0137310, IMG submission 97183) | Mouse cecal microbial communities from Vienna, Austria - N-Acetylglucosamine amended D2O_June | ecosystem: Host-associated > Mammals > Digestive system > Large intestine > Cecum | place...
AGGCAGCCGTAAGAATGCGCTGGATCATCTGGATACGGCTTATGTGAATGGATTTTCACCGCTGCAGACAGGATGCCATGTGCTGATTGGGGATGGGCTGAAGGGAACGGATGAAACCCTTGTGCCGATTGATGGGGAATACGTTAAAGAAGCGAAGATTGGACATGCCATTATGGATGCGGATGTTTTCATTTCCCTAACTCATTTTAAGGGACATGAGATGGCTGGGTTTGGCGGTGCGTTGAAGAATATTGGTATGGGATGCGGCTCGCGGGCAGGAAAGATGGAGCAGCACTGTGACGGAAAGCCCAGCGTAGACCGGGATTTATGTGTGGGATGCGGGGCGTGCAGCAGAATCTGCGCCCACGATGCGCCGCAGATATCTGATAGGAAGGCAGAGATTGACCATGAGAAATGCGTGGGATGCGGACGCTGTCTGGCAGTCTGCCCGAAAGATGCCATTGCGGCAGATTTCAGTGATTCTATCGCTGTGCTGAATTACAAGATGGCAGAGTATAGCCTGGCTGTGTGCCGGAACCGCCCATGTTTCCATGTATCTCTGATATGCGATGTGTCTCCGAATTGTGACTGCCATGCAGAGAACGATATTCCGATTATTCCGAATGTGGGTATGCTGGCGTCTTTTGACCCGGTGGCGCTGGATCAGGCATGTGCGGATCTGTGCAATCAGATGACTCCGGTAAAAGAGAGTATCCTGGGAGAGAATTTAGAAAAACATGGCGTTGATGAGGGGCATGATCATTTCCATATGACGCATCCGGATACGGAGTGGAAATCCTGCATTGCCCACGCAGTTAAGATTGGTCTGGGAACGGATCAGTACGAGCTGGTGAAGATATGATGGGATTTAAGTCTGCAGAAAAATGAAAAATATTTCAAGACAGATGTGAGAGAATGTTAAGAAGGATGGTTGAGTTTTGCCGGGACAGCCGTGAGTGGAAATGTCCCGGCTATATTGCAGTAACAGAGAGCAGGCATAAGAGGTGACTAAGTGATTGATATTCCAATGAAGATAAAATCCCCGGAAAGTCTGGGGAATATGGCGGCAGATGTGGAAAGAAGAATTCGTCAGCCACAGCCGCTTTGCCAACTGATGGGAAGTATTATGCAGCCATTGCCGCAGGCTTCGCCGGGGCAGTTCAGGCAGGCCGCTCAGTCCAATCGGACAGTCCGACCCCAGCCAGGGCAGACAGTCCCCGGACGTGTATCGCAGTCCCAGCCGTGGCAGACTGTATCGAGGCGCGAGGTATCCGCGGGAGATTCCGTGAGCCCGGGCGAGATACTGAGAAAGGGACAGAAACTGTCACTGATGCGGGAAAATCCGAATCTTACGGCAGTAGAGGTGAGCCTGGGCTGGAGAGTTCAAAATCCGGCATGTGATATGGATGCTTCGGCATTTCTTTTGGGGAGTAATGGAAAAGTGGTGGGGGATGAGTGGTTTGTATTTTACGGACAGACTTCAAGCCCGGACGGAAGCGTCGTACATCACGGAGAACGCGGAGGCACGGGAGAGGAGACTCTCAGCATAGATTTGAAAAAATTGCACCCCAGTGTGAAAAGAATTGTTTTTATCCTTACAATTCATGAGGCATTGCGGCAGAGGCTGAATTTCGGGATGGTGTCTGATGCGTATATTCAGGTGAGAGACGGGAGCATGGGAAAAGGAATCCTGCGTTTCCGGCTGGATGAGTATTACAGCAACGTGATATCTATGGTTGTAGGAGAACTTTACGAGAAAAACGGCGAGTGGAGATTTAATGCGGTGGGAAACGGTGTAGACAGGGATTTGGAAGGTTTGTGTGGGTTATACGGAGTTCAGGTAGAGTAAAAGGCGGAGGTACAAATGTTAAGATTAGAGGTAGTGAATGAACTGACATTAAAGGTGGAGTCGGACGGATATGGGCAGGATGTCCTGTTTACAAAAACAGGCGCTTTTATCGGAGGTGAGTGTCCGGGGAACAAAAACTTTAAGTTTGAAAAATGCCTGCTTGGACCGGAGGGAAACCCAATGCAGGCGCTGATTGGACAGATTGGACGGCGGTTTACCGGAGAAAACCTTCCGCTTACAAAGGTTACGATGAGCGGGCAGAGTATTACCTATTATGCGAATGAGGAACAGCATGTGATAGTGGTTCCTCTGCGCCAGGGGGAGACGCTTTCCGTGGAATCTGAGAACCTGCTGGCGTTTACGGAGGATTGTAAGTACGGCATTCGTTTTCTTGCGCAGGGCGTTATTTCTCAGAAAGGATGGGCCACATCTACCCTTACAGGGAGAGGGCCGAATGCGTACGCCGTAGTGCTTTCCGAGGGAAATCCCATTATTCTCAGCAACGAGCAGAGCGGTACGACTCTGGAAGCAGACCCGGATGCGGTGGTATGCTGGACAGGGGCAGATCCGAGTTTTGAACTGGCTATGTCCTGGAAAAATCTTCTCGGTTCCAGGGGAGCGTCCGGTGAGAGTTATATGTTCCAGTGGACGGGGAATCAGAGGGCGTCTGTCCTGATTCAGCCGAAAGAGAGAAATTCAGGGATTAACCTTGGAATGGATGGGGGAGATTCCGGGCGGCGTCCGTCAAGGCAGACTTGGGGGAGATAGTTTGTGAGTAAAGGCTGTTAGACTTTTTTGTGCGCAGTTATCGGATGAAATAGCGGGATATAAGACAAAAATGCAGAAAGGAAATGAGACGGGCATATCCGGTCTCATTTCCTTCCGTGTGGGGCGGCTCTGAGAAGGAGCCGCTATTTTAAAAGTTTCATCATCGTGCGGATTTTTTCCATTTTTGCAATTTCTTCAGGGGATTTTCCCATTTTCAGTACTTCTATAATAGTATCTGTCTCATCAGGAGAGAAAGTCATTCCGTTTGAGCGTGACTGTGAAGCGGCTGCCATCAGGAATGGAAGCAGTTCGTTCTGTTTTTTATCTGCTGTCTGCTCAGACATGGACATGAGCATCTGCAGCTTTGCGGGGTCGATATTTTTCAGGTTCGGATTGTTCATCCAACTGGTATCACTCATAAAAGTCTCCTTTCAGGCATTGGGGATATCGTTTTCGAACATGGACTGGCACGTCTCAAACATAACCTGCTGTTCCGGCGTCAGGAGGTTTTTCAGCATGTCGGGATTTTCATTGGCATTCTGCATGACGCCAAACAGTTCCATCATCTGCATCAGGCCGGAAAGCTGGTCGAGGGTATTTAGCGCTTCCTGGCTGCAGAAACAGCGAATGTCCTGAAGCATGTCGGAAAGCGGGACATGTCCGGTATCTGTGGAACAGACGCTCATATCAGGTGAGGATTGGTAAAACCCAAGGATGTTCGTAAGCTCTGACGCTTTGGCGTAGAGAGCCATAATCTGCTGCGCAGGCTGGGGCAGATAGGGGATTACCGCTTTCATCATCAGCAAATGGTTTCCGTTTGCTATCTGGTCTATGGCCGGAAGTACCTTTAATGTATCTTCAAGCATGGAAACACTCCTTTGGCCGTCATTGGTTTTTCCTTAATCTATATGTATACGCTGGTGAAATCATACCATCTTTTCGGTGATATACATATATTAATAAAGGAAATACCATGAAAGGAGAATGTTGATGAAACTTAAATTGATTAAAGAAGGGAATGCTTTTTATGAGGTAGATGAGGAGTGTATAGAGAGGAAACGGCAGGAAAAGAAGCCGGAAGAAGAATACGTCTATGGAGAACAGAAAGAAGATACAGATTAGAGCGGAGTCTCCCGCACATAAGGAAAGCCCCTTTCGGGGCTTTCTTTTCAAAATTAGCATCCGCAGAAGCCGTTGCCGCATCCGCCGCAAAGCAGCAGGAGTACGATGATGATGCAGCAGTTGTCGCCGCCGAAGCCGCATCCGCTGTTTCCGCAGCCATTGCCGCATCCGCAGCAGGAGAGCAGGATAATCAGCCAGATGATGGAGTTGTTGTTTCCAAGGCCGAAACCACATCCATTACCACAGCCATTGCTACATCCGCTGTTACATCCGCTCTGTGCTCCTTCACATCCACATCCACAGTTTGTTGCTGCTAAATCACTCATGTTTTGTTCCTCCATGTTTGTTGAGTACACTTTATATTATGTGAAGGGGCTTGTTTGGGTTACCGATTCATGAGATTCAAAAAAATTTGATAAACATTCAGTGTGCCATAACCCCATTCACGGTTTGGAAAGAGGTATTGAGGATTACGGTCAGCGCCCCGTATCAAGAGGCTTTGTATCTCCTGGTTTGTGAAAATACGGTCGGGCTGATGCTCAGCGCCCCAGTTTACAAGCAAGGCCACGGCGCCTGCCGTAATGGCGGCAGCAGCGCTGGAACCCGTATAGGCGCCATAGCTGCCGCCGATTTCAGGAGAAAATACATTAACTCCCGGGGCAGCAATATTAGGCTTTATTTTTCCGTCCCGCGTATATCCACGGCTGGAATTAATATATAGGCTGCCGTTATAAGCGTTGTAGGTGCTTACGGTAATAACGTCTATATTGTCAGAAGGAGTAGTCAGCGTTGTGTCCGGATTGGGAGACAGAAATGTAGTGTTATCAGAAATCAAACCCTTGACGGGGAGCCACATATGGAAGGCTCCGTTGATAGCCACGTCACTGTATGTCTGGACAGTCCAGATTCCGGGTGTGGGATCCTTGAAACGGAGAAGGATTAATTCATTTCCTGTAGCCGCCTCTACAATCTCGTAATACAATTCAATAACAGTTTTCTCGAGAGTAAAGCGGATCGTGGTGCTCTGGCTTAGCCGGGCAGGAATCCGCGCGATGGTTTCACCGAGGGGAGATATGATTCCGACAGAATAGAGATCCGGGGGATTTCCCCAAAGTTCTACAGAAAATCCCTTGTCGGAAGCGTCTACCAGGATTTCTACATTCTGCGGCGTTTGGGAGGGTTGGGAGGGTTCGAATTTTCCATAGTAATGGTGTCCGGTTCCGGCCTCATTCCCGCCAGCGGCGACGATATAACATCCGGTAAAGCCGGAGTAGTATGTCAGAACCTGAGCCAGCGGGGAGCTTCCGGTGTGGCTTCCCTGGGTAGAACCCAGCCCCAGACAGATGACGACAGGCTTTTTTAATTCATTGCCCACAGCGAGCAGGTAGCGTATGGCCATCATGATATCTGTCTCCTGAAAAGCAGGGGATTCTTCTTTTATTAAGTAAAAATCCCGCAGGTTCTGCTTGGCAGGTTTTAATTTTACGACAGCTATATCAGCTTCAGGGGCGGCGCCTGTAAAATCACGGGTGGCATCCGGGCTTCCGGCAGCAATGCCTGCGCTTACCGTACCATGACCATTCTCGTCGCGGCTGGGAACTACGGAGAAAGGGTCGTTTAAGGAGAGCGCTTCGTTGAGCTGCAGTTCTGTATATTCAGAACCATAAAATATATTTTTTGGTGCAGTACCGGTCTGAATAGTCTGATCCCAGATACGTACGATACGGGTGCGCCCGTCGGAATGGCGGAAAGCGGGCAGAGTGTAATCTATTCCCGTATCAATAATGCCGATGATAACGTCCCTGCCTTTATAGTTCAGGAGGGGCTGCGTCTGCATCTGAAGAATGCCGGATACCTCCAGGCTGGTGGTGTCTAGCGTTGTGAAAAGCTTGGGGATAGAATAGTATCCGGTAACTTCCATAGGGTTCTGGGGAAAAAGATTTCTGCGCACATGTACCATGCCGAATCCGCCGCCGAAAGCCTGCGCCCCGAACTGCTGAAATTGGACAGTCCATTGTTCCGGGCTTGAGCGGAAGGTCTGGATAATATCCAGATATTCATTTGATAAAATTAGTTCTCTTAATTCATTCTCGTCCATAAAATCTCCTCGTCTGCAATATACAGTACATCATATGCCGGAACGGCTTTGGCATTTCAGCATATACTATTAAAAAAACCGGAAATGAGTATATGAATCGAGTGCGTACCGCAGTAGGTGCGGATATGGCGTACCGGAGGGGAATCCGCGGACGGGGAATCGGAGTGGCTGTGCTGGATACAGGCATCAGTTTTCATCCGGACTTTAACCGCCGGATTGTGGGCTTCCGGGACTTTTTGGCGGGACGGAGAGAATGCTATGATGACTGTTCTCACGGCACACATGTGTGCGGGATTTTAGGCGGGAACGGCGCTGCTTCGTTAGGAAAATACCGGGGAATCGCCCCTGAGTGCCATTTTGTAGGGGTTAAAGTGCTGGACAGAAGGGGAAATGGCAATAAAGAAGAGGTGCTGCGGGGCATTGACTGGGTCATACAGAACAGGCACGCGTATGGCATCCGTATCCTCAATATTTCGGTAGGAACAGTGCGGGAGAGTGCGTCCATGGATATGCAGCTGATTAATATGGTAGAGCGCGCCTGGGACGCAGGACTGGTAGTGGTAGTGGCGGCAGGGAATATGGGGCCGGAGCCTATGAGCATCACTGTGCCGGGAAACAGCCGGAAAGTGATTACCGTAGGCGCGTCAGACGACTGTGCCCATGTGAGGGGGAGCGGGATAAAGCCTTGCTATTCCGGACGGGGGCCGACCGGGGAGTGTATTTGTAAGCCGGATATTACCGCGCCGGGCTCCATGATTACTTCGTGCAATGCCGTGATGCGTGGGAATCCGGGATATTATGCGGTAAAGAGCGGTACATCGATGGCTACGCCTATTGTGTCAGGCTGTATTGCATTGCTGCTGTCCAGAGAGCCTCAGCTTACGAATGTACAGGTGAAAATGCGCCTGAGGGAGACGGCGGTTGATTTGGGGCTTCCCAGATATCAGCAAGGCTGGGGGCAGATTCATGCGGGAAAACTTCTTAGGATTTAGTGTTGCGAAAAATACAAAATTGATTTACTATAGTACGAGAGCAAAAGGAAGTCAGAATACGAGGAGGATACAATGGAAAAAATAAGAATGACAACACCATTAGTGGAGATGGACGGCGACGAGATGACAAGGATTCTCTGGCAGATGATAAAGGATGAGCTTCTGCTCCCCTTTATTGATTTGAAAACAGAGTATTATGATTTGGGGCTGGAGCATCGGAATGCGACGGATGACCAGGTGACATTTGACAGTGCGTATGCTACAAAGAAATACGGCGTTGCAGTGAAATGTGCGACGATTACACCGAATGCTGCCCGTATGACAGAGTATGATTTGAAGGAAATGTGGAAGAGCCCTAATGGAACCATCCGTGCAATCCTGGACGGTACGGTGTTCCGTACCCCGATTGTTGTCAAAGGGATTGAGCCGTGTGTGAAAAACTGGAAGAAACCGATTACGCTGGCAAGGCATGCGTATGGGGACGTGTATAAGTCTGTAGAGCTGAAAGCAGGCGGTCCAGGGAAAGCAGAGCTGGTATTTACTGCCGAGGACGGTACAGAGACAAGAGAGTTGATTCATGAGTTTAAAGGAGCCGGCGTGCTCCAGGGAATGCACAATACAGAGGCTTCCATCACAAGTTTTGCAAAAAGCTGTTTTAACTATGCGTTGGATACGAAGCAGGATTTGTGGTTTGCGACGAAAGACACGATTTCTAAAAAGTATGATCACACCTTTAAAGATATTTTTCAGGAGATTTTTGATAAAGAGTATAAGGAAAAATTTGAACAGGCGGGAATCACATATTTCTATACGCTGATTGATGATGCAGTAGCCCGTGTGATGAAAGCAGAAGGCGGATTTATCTGGGCATGTAAGAACTATGACGGCGATGTGATGAGCGATATGGTATCGTCTGCATTCGGTTCTCTGGCAATGATGACCTCCGTGCTGGTTTCCCCGGATGGGAATTTTGAGTATGAAGCGGCTCACGGCACGGTACAGCGCCATTATTATAAGCATCTGAAAGGGGAGGAGACGTCGACGAACTCCGTGGCAACGATTTTTGCCTGGACAGGCGCACTTCGTAAGAGGGGCGAGCTGGATGGGATTCCGGAGCTGGCAGTGTTTGCGGACAAGCTGGAAGCTGCTACCGTAAAGACTATTGAGTCTGGAAAGATGACAAAAGATTTGGCGCTGATTACTTCAATTGAGAATCCGACGGTGCTGAACAGTGAAGAATTTATCCAGACAGTGCGGGAAGAGCTGGAGAAGAGCTTGTAGGAAACGGAAGTGAAACATGGGGAGGGGGAACAGAATGGATTACAGGCCGTTGCCAGTGGGAGTGGATAATTTTGAAAAACTGATGACAAACGGTTATTATTTTGTGGATAAATCTTTGTTGATTAAAGATTTGCTGGACAAAAAAGGTGATGTCAGTCTGTTTACCCGTCCCAGGCGTTTTGGAAAGACATTAAATCTGAGTATGCTTCAGTATTTTTTTGAAGATGCAGGGAGCCAGAGTGAAGCAAGGCGGGAACAGGAAGAACTGTTTCAGAATCTGAAGATTATGCAGGCAGGCGAAAAGTATCTTTCACATATGGGAAAATATCCGGTCATTCACTTAACGCTGAAATCGGCGAAACAACCAGAGTGGAGGCTGGCATTCCATATGCTGAGGAGAGAACTGGCCAGGGAATTCCGGCGCCATGATTTTGTGCTGGGCAGAGATGGGCTGACGGAACGGGAGAAAGAACGTTTTCTGCGGCTTCGGGATGAAAGCGCTTCTTATGAAGAGTATCTGGATGCTCTGCGTTTTCTGTCGGACTGCCTGTTCCGGGTATGCTGTAGAAAAACAGTGATATTGCTTGACGAATATGACGTACCTCTGGAGAATGCCTTTTTTGAAGGATTCTATGAAGAAATGCTTACCTTTATCCGGTCTCTTTTTGAATCAGCTTTAAAGACAAGCGGCAGTCTGGAATTTGCAGTGATTACCGGGTGTTTGAGAATTTCTCGGGAGAGTATTTTTACAGGCATGAATAATCTGGATATTATTTCTGTCCTCAGCAGGAGCTACGGCGAGTATTTTGGATTCACAGAGGAAGAGATTGTACGGATTTGCCAGGATTATCGGCTGGAGGGAAAATACGGCACAATAAAAGAATGGTATGATGGGTATGTGTTTGGAAATACCAATGTCTATAATCCCTGGAGCGTGATACAATGTATCCGGGAGATGTCTGAGGATAAGAACGCCGTTCCTTCTTCGTATTGGGCAAATACCAGCTCAAACAGGATTGTAAGGACATTGATTGAGACGGCAGATGAGACTGCAAAAAAAGAAATTGAAGCCTTGATTGATGGTGAATCCATAGTGAAGCCGGTTCATGAAGATATTACTTATGAAGAAATTTATAAATCAACGGAGTATCTTTGGAATTTCATGTTTTTCACTGGATATTTTCGGAAATCCAGGGAGTGGCTGGACAGTCAGGATAGTCTATTTGTGGAGATGTCTATTCCGAATCGTGAAGTGAAATCCATTTTCCGCATGAAAGTCATGGGATGGTTTGATGAGAAAATTAAAGCGAAAGACCGTTCACGGCTTTTTAAGGCTTTGGAAGGTGCGGATGCAGAAACTGTGGAGGAAGAGATTTCCGGGCTGCTGATGGAAACGATCAGTTTCTATGATGCGTATGAGAGTTTTTATCATGGTTTTCTGGCAGGAATCCTTTCTGGAATGAAAGGCTATGTGGTGAAGTCTAACCGGGAAGGGGGAACAGGCAGGAGTGATTTATTTATCCGCCCGGTGACGAGAAGAAAACCAGCTTGTGTCCTGGAGTTTAAAATAGCAGAGAGATTTCAGGATATGGAGAGACGCGCCGGGGAAGCCTTGCGTCAGATTGAGGAGAGGCAGTATGCAAGGGAGTTGGAGAATGACGGTTACCAGCAGGTAATCCGCTACGGGATTTCATTTTTTGGAAAAGACTGTGCGGTGTGTGTGGAGAAATCGAATTGTTCGCAGTAAGCGGAAGATGTGTAAAAAGTCTTAAAAAAGAACGCTTTCAGGGATAAAACCTGGAGGCGTTCTTTGGCAGACGGAGTATTGCATGTTTGCTTTCCAAATCTTCCGTGAGAATTTCAAGCGATTGCACTTTTGCATGATATAAATGCGACTTTGCCGCCGGCTCGTTACTCTGCCAGTGTCTCCCACATTTCATAGAGCACTTCTAGTTCTTCGGCAATTACTGCCTTTTCAGTGCTGAGTTCTATGCATTTTGCGACGTCGGTAAAGACTTCTTCATCCTCCATCAGCGCATCAATTTCGGAATCGCGGGTTTCCAGCTCATGGATGCGCGCTTCGGTCTTTTTGAGCTCATTCTGCTTTTTGCGCAGGAGCGCCTGTTCTTCTTTTTTTTGCTGCCAGGAGAGTTTTGCAACGCTGGCTTTTTCCGTGCCTGCCGCTTCTGCTGCCTGGGGAGCATAAATCTGTGTCAGTTCTTCTTTCTTTTCCAGATAATAGTCGTAGTTTCCGATATAGTTTACCAGAGTGTTTCCGGTCAGTTCCAGGATGCGGGTTGCAGTCTGGTTGATGAAGTAGCGGTCGTGGGACACGTAAAGCACGGTTCCGGTATAATTGTTCAGGGCATTTTCCAGAATCTCCTTGGAAGTGATGTCCAGGTGGTTCGTTGGCTCGTCCAAAATGATAAAGTTTGCTTCAGAGAGCATCAGCTTTGCCAGAGAGACGCGCCCACGCTCGCCGCCGCTCAAATCAGAAATCCGTTTGAATACATCGTCGCCTGTGAAAAGGAAAGCAGCCAGCACATTCCGAATCTGTGTGTTGGTCAGTGTAGGATAAGCGTCGGACAGCTCTTCAAACATAGTTTTTTCCATATGGAGGACGTGGTGTTCCTGGTCGTAGTACCCGATTTTTACTTTGCTTCCCAAGGTGAAACGTCCAGTGTCAGCGGGGAGGACCTGGTTGATGATTTTCAGCAGAGTGGTTTTGCCTGTCCCGTTATTTCCGATAACCGCCACCCGCTCGCCGCGCTTGATTTCAAAATTCAGGCTGGTAAACAGATGGTTTTCGCCAAAACTTTTGGAAAGTCCTTCTACCGTGAGTACGTCATTTCCGCTGACGGTGCGCGGCTCCAGTTTGATACGGATTTCATCGTTGATTTCAACGGGCTTTTCCAGGACTTCAATCTTTTCCAGCATTTTTTCCCGGCTTTCTGCCCGTTTAATAGACTTTTCCCGGTTGAAGGACTTGAGCTTTGTGATGACTTCCTGTTGATGTTTGATTTCCTGCTGCTGGTTCATCCAGGCTTTCAGCGCATTATCCCGGAGCTGTTTTTTCTTTTCAGCATATGCGGAGTAGTTGCCTGAGAAGGTAGTGACATATCCATTATCAATCTCTACGACCTTCGTAACAACACGGTTCAGGAAGTAGCGGTCATGCGCTACAATAATCACAGCGCCGGGATAACTCAGAAGATATGTTTCCAGCCAGGCGATGGAGTTCATGTCCAGATGGTTGGTAGGCTCGTCCAGAAGGATAATGTCAGGTTTCGAGAGCAGCAGTTTTCCCAGCGCTGCCCGGGTTTTCTGGCCGCCAGAGAGAGTCTCTACTTTTTTTGAAAACTCCTCTTCTTTGAAGCCAAGCCCTTTGAGTACGCCTGCCAGTTCGCTTTGGTAAGCATATCCGTCTCTGCGCTCAAATTCCGTGCTTAACCGGTTGTAGGATTCCAGAAGCTGCGTGAGGGCATCGCCTTGAAGGGTTTTCATCTCAAGCTCCATGCTGCGGATGGTTTCTTCCATAGTAATGAGGTCACGTTTCACCTCAAGCAGTTCTTCGTAAATCGTGTTGCCGGAAGAGACTGCTTCATGCTGCGCCAGATAACCGATAGTTGTTCCTTTGGCGAGGATAATCTCGCCGGAATCGGCGGGCAGCTCGCGCATAATAATTTTTAAAAGCGTAGATTTTCCTGCGCCGTTAATGCCTACGATAGCAGTTTTTTCACGCTCCTCCA
>Ga0137310_102042_pt1 | contig 11858 bp, 11 predicted proteins | sample NAcewiD2O_June_2_FD_97183 | JGI IMG/M metagenome (GOLD analysis project Ga0137310, IMG submission 97183) | Mouse cecal microbial communities from Vienna, Austria - N-Acetylglucosamine amended D2O_June | ecosystem: Host-associated > Mammals > Digestive system > Large intestine > Cecum | place...
TCGCAGTACACACAGGTTCCCTCCACCTCTCTGGGGGTAAAAGAACCGATGATGGAATAATCCTTCTCCTGTGCCGAGGCCTCCATACAACTTCGAGTCCAGTCTAAGTCAATGCTTACCTGATCTTTTTTGGAAAAAGGGGGGGCTGTGGTAAACCCGACAGCACCCCCTTTCCTTAAATCACAGCGATCACAGTCTCATTCCGCTCCGCATCCATCCCGCTTATAAATCTCACATCAGGGAACTGATCCCGGTTCACCATGACTAAAATACAGTCTGCCAAAAATCCGTTTTCTTCTATCAGCTTCCTGTCAAATTTCACCAGGGGCATTCCCTGTTTTACCTTGGTTCCCTGTGCTGCCAGCACTTCAAATCCCTTCCCGTTCATCTCCACTGTGTCAAGGCCAATGTGGATGATCAGCTGTGCTCCGTTATCCAGGGTGATGCCCATGGCATGTCCTGTATCCGCGACCATAGACACCTCCCCGTCACAGGGAGCTGTGATCAGGTCTTCCTCAGGCCGGATAGCGATCCCGTCTCCTAAGGCTCCTGACGAAAACACAGGATCAGCCACCTGGGTAATCGGAATCACTTTTCCTGACACATAGGCTTTTAACTCCAACCCCTTTTTTTGTCTTTTCTTAAAAAACATCATGGTTTTCCCTCCTGTAAATCTCCTGGCCTATTTCAGTTCTGGCCAAAATTCCCTGTTGGCCTCAATCATCTCATCTAAAATCTGTTTTGCCACAAAGGCGGATGGAACGGTTTTGTTCATGGTAAATGCCATCAAAGCCTTTTTGTAAGACCCCTCTATAGCTGCCTCCACTACCAGTTTCTCGCAGGCCTCCTGCTGCTCGATCATGCCTTTGTAGAACGTTGGGATCTGGCCCACTCTCACCGGCTCCGGCCCCTCGCTGGTGATGTACGCGGGGATCTCCACCATGGCGTCGTCGGGGACATTTTTCACGGCACCCTGGTTTGGCACCATGACAAGGTGACGCTTTCTCAGATTAAACGCCAGGCTCATGGCCACTTCCACGATAAATTCCCCGTGAACCCCGGTGAAGAAAGGCGTCATGTCGATCTCTCCTGTCTTCTCGTAAGTGTCCACCGCGTCAAAGATTCTTTTTTCCCTTCCCTCCATAACCTCATTGGCCCTGGTGTGGTTCTTATCCGCGTCCTTTACGATCTGATCCCCCAGGAGATAGTACTGCATGTAAGTATTGGGCAGATAGTCCGGAAACATCCTTGCCAGGTATTTGGCATTGTCAAAGGTGTGCTTCCAGGAAGCGTCGTTGTGGCGCACCTCGCTCCTCTCGTCCGGCGGCATATATCCGTGCTCCTTTACATAGGCTTTCAGTTCCTCTGTCCTGTCCTCATCTTTCACACGGATCTTCGTAAACCATCCAAAGTGGTTCAGACCGAAATAATCTGCCACAATATCGTGGCGGTCGCAGTCCAGGATATTAGCCATGTTCCGCATAATGGCAACAGGCATATCACAGATATTTAAGATCCTGGCCTTTGGCCGGAGGAGGTACATGGCTTTTGCCACAATGGCCGCGGGATTGGAGTAATTAACGATCCAGTAAGTCGGTTTCGCGTATTTTTCACAGAAATCAATCATCTCCACCATGGGATAAATGGTGCGCAGCCCATATGCCAATCCCCCCGGCCCGCAGGTCTCCTGACCCACCACATCGTATTTTAAGGGTATCTTTTCGTCTAACTCCCTCATCTTGTAGAGTCCCACCCTCATCTGGGCAAAAGCAAAGTCGATGTCAGTAAACGCTTCCTCAGGGTCTGTAGTCAAAGTGAGTTTCAACTCCGGGTCAAACTTTTCCACCACCTTCTGTACCAGAATCCCTACCTTCCGCTGCCTCTCCTCATTGTTGTCGTAGAGCCGCAGTTCCTCCAGCTTAAACTCCTCCTTCTTGTCCAGAAGGCTCTTTACAATACCTGGAGTATAAGTGCTTCCCCCGCCTACGATCACCAGTTTAAATGTTCTCATCATCAAATCCTCCTCATAATAATCTATATCAGCACCCGCCGCTTTACCTGTGCTCCATCGCGTCATCCACAAGGGCCCGTACTTTGCTGATCTCCAGCCCATATACCACCTGAATGTCCTTGCCTTTTCTCATGATCCCGGCAGAACCTGTTTCCTTTAACTCCTGCTCATTGATCCGGCTCTCGTCCGCCACTTCCACCCGAAGCCTGGTAAAACAGTTTTCCAGAGACAGGATATTATCCTTGCCGCCAAGGGCTTTTACGATCTTTCTCCCCCTCTCCAGAGGATCTTCCCCTGACGCCGTGTTCAAAGAGCCTTTCTGGCGCCGCTTCATCTCATTCTTCACGCTGGCGGCATTTTCCTGAAGATCCGTAACCGTCTCATCCTCTTCACGCCCCGGAGTCTTTAAGTCCATTTTCTCAATCATAAACCGGAACACCAGGAAAATCACCAGGATTTCCACAAGCCCAATGACCACATAGAGAGGCCACATAGTACGTCCCGGTCCTGCCGGAAGATTTAACACCAGAAAATCCAGTATTCCGTTGGTAGCGCAGACGCGGACGCCCACAATATAAGTCACCATCTGGAAAAATCCGTCCAGAACCGAGTATACCAGCCACAGGGAAGGCGCCGCGAAGATGAAAGTAAATTCCAAAGGCTCCGTAATACCCGCGATCACAGCGGTCAGGGTGCTGGGAATCAGCTGAGCCTTTAGGTTCTCCCTCTTATATTTTTTCGCTGTATAGTAAAATGCCAGAGCCACCCCTATGATTCCAAAGGTTTTTACCAGGCCGTAGGTCAAAAACCGGCAGGTGTCAGGCATCATTCCCGCCTGCGGGTCATTTAGCAGGGCAAGGAAAATAGGCTTTGCCCCGATCACATTCTCCCCGGCCACCATGGCCTGACCGCCTACAGCGGAATACAAAAACGGAGACCAGATCAGATGATGGAGCCCTGTGGGCACCAGGAATCTGTTTAAAAATCCGTAGACAAACACTCCCGCGGCTCCGGCCCCGCTCATAAAGCCTGTCAGGGCCGTGATCCCGGCCGCCACGGTGGGCCAGATGTAAGTGATAGCCACGCTGAATACTCCTATCACGGGAATCATCACCAGAAGCACCAGTTTTGTGTTGCCATAGGGGGCAAAGCCGCCTTTAAACTCCGTTTCACTGTAACGGTTGTGCACAATCGCTGTCACCACTCCCAGGATCATGCCCAGAAATACGCCCATGTCAGTCACATGAAATCCCAGCTGGATCGTCTGTCCTGTTCCATATAAGTCTCCGGCCGTGGCTCCTTCCGCCATCATCCCGGACAGCTCCAGCCACCGGCTGTTGGCCCCCAGAAACAATATGTAACTCATCAGGGCGATAAAAGCCGCGTCCGCTTTTTTCTTTTTCGCCATACCCGTGGCGATGCCTACACAAAACAGGATACTCAAGTTGCCCATAATGGGATTGAGCATTCCGTTAAAAAACTTCCCGATCGTCCAGATCACGCCGCCTTCTGTGACAAATGCCGTGTTGGTGGCAACCGCGGTGAGAGCGATCAGCATCCCAGCAATGGGCAGATACAAAACAGGTCCGATCATGGCTTTCGCGAATTTCTGCATAGCGCTTACTGCCTTGTCTTTCATAAATAAAAACCCCTCTTTATTCTGTTTTCAAGTTACCTGCCATGGCTAGTTATCCTGTGCCTATACATTAGCACAGAAAACAAAATATGAAAACAGATCTGAGGGGTTTCTCAACTGGTTGACCAAGGAGTAAACCTGTTTACTTTTCGCTCTCTAATTCCTCCATGAGACGGCTCATCAAGTACTCAAACAAGATCATAACCCTGGCGTAAAAATAGTTAGCCGTCACATTCCGGTCATCTAGAGCGTGGTCATCCAGAACCGGAATGTTTACCGTAGAATCCCGGGCTATGGAATTCGTCTGCTGCCCTGTAAAGGAGATAATATCCATGTGATTTTTCACCGCGTATTCAATCACCTTTGTGATACTGTCCGTCTCCCCGCTTTTGGAGATAGCGATCACCAGGGAACCGCCGATCTGGTTCGTGTCATAGACGCCGTAAGCGTTGGTCTGGATACATTTGAAGCCCTTTACCAGCAGCTTCCGGTTGATATAATCAGCCACAGGGGTTGAGAATCCCGTGGCTGTCACAAAAATGATCCCCTGCCTGTGCTTTTTTACGAGATCGCGGAACTGATCCAGCTTTTCGTCCGGTATCTCATCAATAAAACCAGTGAGTTCAGAAGTGTGCTTCTGGTCTCTTTTTCTGCTGGTAATCATAAAATTCAGCCTGTAGGCCATATCAATGTAGCCGGTGTAACCCATCTTCTTGGACAGCTTGATAATGGTCGCGGCTGAGGTAAAATTGGCTGCCGCCACATCCCGGACAGCCATGGTCAGGATCTCGCTGTGGTGGTTTAAAAGATACTCCAGAATCTGCGTCTCGGTCTCTGACAGCTTGTATTTGTCTCTTAACTTGTAAATGTCAAATCGGATTCCCATGTTTTAGTTCTCCTGTCTGGTACACCATATATGCTTCACGATAGTAACTGTCCCATTATAGCGTGTTTCGCTCTACCGCGCCACCCTTCTCTTCCAGCCTACTGAAAAAAACATACCGCTCCTACCTGTCAACAGCTTTCTGTCCGCTAAGCAATATGCTTTAAAGTGCGAAACTTTAAAGTATAAAAGCGTTGACAAATCCGTATTCCTCCATTACAATAGGGAAAGATAAAAATACAAATCATCATATAGAAATGAGAGGATACATCTATGATCATTATCATGAAACCAAACGCCTCCAAAGAGGCTGTCTCCAGAGTCGCCAGCATAGTGGAGTCCAGAGGCCTCCAGGTCCATTTGTCCAAAGGTGACGAGGTCACCATTGTCGGTGTCGTGGGAGACAAATCCAAACTCCACGGCTCCAATATCGAGATCTCCGAGGGTGTTGACAAGATCGTCAATGTAACAGAGTCCTACAAACTGGTGAATAAAAAATTCCACCCCGAGGATTCCCGGATCCCTGTGGGAAACACCTTCATCGGCCCCGGCAGCGTGACGGTCATGGCTGGTCCCTGCGCCATTGAGAACAACAGGCAGCTCATGGAGACTGCCGTCGCGGTGAAAAAGGCAGGGGCTACATTCCTTCGGGGCGGGGCCTACAAGCCCAGGACTTCCCCCTACTCCTTCCAGGGCCTAGAAGAAGAAGGCTTAGAATACATGAAAGAAGCCAGGGATGCCACAGGACTCAATGTGATCTGTGAAGTCACCAGCGCCCACGCGATTGAGGCCGCGGTGAAATATGTGGACATGCTCCAGATCGGGGCCAGAAACATGCAGAACTTTGAACTTTTAAAGGAAGCAGGCAAGTCAGGGATCCCTGTGCTGTTAAAGAGAGGGCTGTCAGCCACCATCGACGAGTGGCTCAATGCCGCGGAGTACATTATCTCCGAGGGCAACCCCAACATCGTGCTCTGCGAGAGAGGCATCCGCACCTACGAGACCAGCACCCGCAACACCCTTGACATCAGCGCGGTTCCCGTGATCCGGGCCAAGAGCCATCTTCCGGTGATCGTGGACCCAAGCCACGCCACGGGAGTCCGGGCCTATGTGGAGCCTCTGGCCAAGGCGGCTGTGGCCGTTGGGGCCGACGGCCTGATGATCGAGGTCCATCCCTGCCCCTCCTGTGCCCTCTCCGATGGTCCCCAGTCCCTGACCTTTGACCAGTTCCAGACTTTGATGGATGACTTAAAGCCATTTGCCCGTCTGGTTGGGAGGAAGCTGTGATGAAAGACTCCAAGCTGGCCTTTATCGGGCTTGGTCTCATCGGCGGCTCCATCGCCAGGGGGATCAAGCGTTCCAACCCAAAAGCCACCATTATGGCCTACATGCGCACTCGCTCCAGGTTAGAGCAGGCCAGGGAAGACGGCATTGTGGATGTGATTCTCTCCGGGGTGGGAGAAGAGCTTCGCCAGTGTGATCTGATCTTTCTGTGTACGCCAGTGGAACACAATGCCTCCTACTTATCTCAGATCGGCCCCTTCCTAAAACCCGGAGCCCTGATCACGGATGTGGGGAGCACCAAGACCGATATCCACAGACATGTGACCCGCCTGGGGCTGGAGTCCGTGTTTGTAGGCGGCCATCCCATGGCCGGCTCAGAGAAGACCGGATATGAGCACTCCTCTGACCATCTTCTGGAAAATGCCTACTACATCATCACCCCCACCGCCAAAAGCACCCGGGAACAGACAGACCGCCTGGTGGCGGTAGCCCGATCCATAGGCTCCATCCCCATTGTCCTGGACTATGAACAGCATGACCGGATCACCGCCGCCATCAGCCATCTTCCTCACATCGTGGCCTCCAGCCTGGTGAATCTGGTGAGGGACAGTGACAGCGGGGACAGCATGATGAAACGTCTGGCCGCCGGGGGATTTAAAGATATCACAAGGATCGCCTCATCCTCACCAGAGATGTGGGAACAGATCTGCATGACCAACAGCCAGAATCTCTCCCACATCTTAAAGCAGTACATCGATTCCCTCACCTGTGTGGCCAGGCAGCTTGAGGCCAATGATTCCCAGGCCATTTACCGGCTTTTTGAAACCTCCAGGGATTACCGGGATACCTTTGCCCAAGAGGCAAAAGGCGCGATTGACCCTGACTACAGCTTTACGGTGGATATCGCGGACGAGGTGGGGGCCATCTCCACGATCTCCGTGATCCTGGCCGCGGGAGGTATCAGTATCAAAAACATCGGCATCAACCACAACCGGGAGCACGGGGAGGGAGCCCTGCGGATCTCCTTCTATCAAAAGGAAGCCATGGACAAGGCGTGGACAAGGCTAAAAAAATATCACTATGAGCTGATCATGTAACAGACAGGAGACGATTATGAGATTTACCAGAACAAAAGGACTTCGGGGAGAAGTCACCATCCCGGGAGACAAGTCCATCTCCCACAGAAGCGTTATGTTTGGCTCCATCGCCAGCAACACCACGGAGATCCATCACTATCTCCAGGGGGCTGACTGTCTGTCCACCATCTCCTGTTTTCGGAAAATGGGGATCCACATAGAAAACAAAGGGGATACGGTCCTGGTACACGGCAATGGGCTTAAGGGCCTGAAACGCCCTGACACGATACTGGACTGCGGCAACAGCGGCACCACCACCCGGCTCATCTGCGGCATCCTCGCGGCCCAGGATTTTGACGCTGTTCTCACGGGAGATGATTCCATTAAAAAAAGGCCCATGAAACGGATCATAGAGCCTCTCACCCTTATGGGAGCCAGGATCCAGAGCGTCGGGGACCACCACCGGGCTCCTCTCCAAATCACAGGCAGTCATCTTCACGGGATCCACTATACTTCAAAGGTTGCGTCCGCACAGGTAAAATCCGCTATTTTGCTGGCAGGGCTTTACGCTGACGGGGAAACCCGGGTGACGGAACCTTATGTGTCCAGAAACCACTCTGAGATCCTTCTCCGCCATTTTGGGGCAGATGTATATACGGAAGACACCACCGCTGTCATCCGGCCCGCCTCACGCTTAGAGGGCCAAAAGATCACGGTTCCCGGGGACATCTCCTCTGCCGCCTATTTTATCTGCGCCGGGCTTATGGTTCCTGACTCGGAGATCATGATCCGCAATGTGGGGATCAATCCAACAAGGGATGGCATTCTGAAGGTCGCGAAGGCCATGGGAGCCGACTTAACCCTTCTCAATGAACAATCCGGCTCCGGGGAGCCTGTAGCGGACATCCTGGTCCGCTCCTCCTCCCTCCAGGGAACGGTCATCGAAGGCCCTATGATTCCCACCCTTATCGACGAACTCCCCATGATCGCCGCCATGGCCTGCGCGGCTGACGGGGAGACGGTGATCCGGGATGCCTCTGAGCTGAAAGTGAAAGAATCCAACCGCTTAGAGGTCATGGTCCGCTGCCTTTCCTCCATGGGAGCCGACGTGACGGAGACAGAGGACGGTATGATCATCCGGGGAGGAAAACCTCTTCGGGGCGCTGTCATCGACAGCCGCTTAGACCACCGGATCGCCATGACCTTCGCGGTCGCCGGGCTGTGCGCTGACGGGGAGACTCAGATCCTTGGGGCAGAGTGCGTGAACATCTCCTACCCGGAGTTTTACAAGGATCTGGCAAAACTGACGCAAGCTCCCGGCATCCTGTAGACAGAACGTTTCTATGGCATAAACGGGTACCAAGGCCTTATATGCCAAAAGACCGCCCCAGGCCATTCCGGCCTGGGGCGGTCTTTCCCTTGTGAGTATTTCCCTAAGCTCCCCAGCCAGGGTCCACTGGTTCACTTAAGTTCTTTGGGATATCCCTGTCAACCGTATACGTCAACCATATTCCCCAGAACCTCATCCGGAACCTTCTGGCCGTACCGGTCTTTCTCCTCTTTCTCCTCCTCTTCCTGCTGTTCCTGCTTCTTACCCTCTTTAGCCTTCAGCTGTTCGATCTGCTGCTTCACCTTCTGGATCTCTTTTTCCAGTTCTCTCTCTTTGTCCTTGTTGTGGGCCTTGGCGGCTTTTTCCTTCTCTTTTTCCAGCTTCCCAAGCTTCTGCTCCAGGGCCTTAAGTCTTGAATTCTCTCCGGACATGGCTCCCATGGAAACTCCAGAAGCGCCTGAACTCGCGGGACTTATTCCTGTCATACTCATCTTCTCCTTTCTTTCTTGGCATTCTGCCGCGTTTTCTGCCGCATCCATACTTTCGTCAGAGTTTTCTTTTCAGACTACAGGTCTGCTGTCAAATGCCTTTTATCTGCTGTAAACAGCCTTTTACGGGTCAACAAAAAGGAGCTTCAGTCTGTAGAGCCCTTCCGACACTTCATTTTCCACTCTTCCATGGTATTTTTCCATCACTGCCCGGATATTGGATAGCCCGGTTCCATCCTCTGGAACCCGCTTCAGTTCCCGGTCACACTTGTTTTCCATAAGGATCAGGTAAAAATTTCCTTTCTTTCTTGTCTCCACCTTCAGATACCGGCTCTCCTCATCCAGATTCTCACAGGCCTTTATGCTGTTGTCCAACCCATTGGACAGGAGAATGCACCAGTCTAAATCCTTCACATTGCTGTGTTTCGGGATCTTCACGTCACAGAAAACCTGGATTCCCTTCTGTCTGGCAGCGGAAAGCTTGCTCCCCAGCAGCGCGTCCACGGCCGCGTTTCCTGTCTGGGCCTGCCAGGAAAGGCCGGATGCCAGTTCTCCCAGGTCCGCCAGATACCGCCCCGCCTCCTCTGTCTGCCCCTCCGCGATAAGCCGGGACAGCACCCCAAGGTGGTTGCTGATGTCGTGCCGGAATCCACGGGTCTGCTGATATCTGAGAGCGGCCTCCTGGACATAGATCTCCTGAACCTTTGCCTGCTGCTCCAAAAGCTGTACCTTCTGAATCTCCTGAAAGATTTTCACCAGCCTTTCACAGACAAACAGGGTGAGAAAGAGGCACAGTCCCGCGAACACCTGCAAAAACAGCATTTCCCCATGCCGGATCTCGATCAGCGCCCCGTATTCCCCTGACACGGTATCAAAAACCAGGCTGTCTCCATAGAGGGAAACCTGTATGATCCGCTCCACCATGGAGATAAAAAATACCGGCACGGTGAGCCAGACCAGAACCTTCCCCTTGGCCTCTTCTATGGTCTTTCCGAATATCTTTAACACGGCAAAAAACAGCGCCAGAATCCCAAGGGCTTTCAACAGCTCCCTGACACCGTCGCCGGACCGGATCAGGGTCTGGCGGGACATAGACATAACCAGGGGGGAAAAGACTCTGTGGTCAATCCAGGAAAGGATGCCGCCTGTAACGCTTAAGACAGACTGGGTGAGAGCCGCCGCGGCCAAAACCTCCCTCCTTGGCCGCCCAAAGGCGATCCAGCCAAAGACCGCCAGAAGGACCACCTCCATCACAAGTCCCCCGCAGCCTTTTATGTGGAAAAGGTATTCCAGCCCTATGACTCCCATATAAAACAGTACGTACAAAGCGCACCATCCCCATTTAACAAAAGTCCCGCAAAACCGGCCAAAAAATACAAAGGCAGCGGCAGGTGTAACCACGTATGCCAGAAAGCAGGGAAGAATCGTATACCAGCTGAACCAGTAGCCAAACCAGTCCATATTCACACCTCCTGGTCCATGTACCGCGTCATCTCCCGCATCAGCACCTTCTGACAGCCCTTTGATACCGGCACCTGGTCCCCGTTTTCCAGCTTCACCAGACCGCCCCTGTACTCCAGAAGATGCTCCGGATTGATGAGATAGCTTCTGTGGCACCTGAAGAGCCTGGGGGAGGTCTGCTTCTCCAGGTCCCTCATTTTACCATAATACTCCAGAACCCCGCTTCTGGTGTGGACATAGATCTTTCTGTCAATGACCTCGCAGTAATAGATGTCCCGGAGCCTGACGCTTTTGCACCAGTTCATGGTCTGGATAAACAGACACTTTTCCTCCTTAAGCCCCAGGCGCTTTAAACTCCTTTTCAGGGCAGCCTCCAGCCGTTGTTCATCCACGGGCTTGCACAGATAATCCATGGCCTCAACCTCGAAGGCGTCAAGCATACACTCCCGCAGCACGGTGACAAAGATCAGCACCCCCTCAAATTCTTTCTCCCTCAGCTTTTTGGACAGAGTCACTCCGTCAAGGCCAGGCATCTGGATATCCAGAAAAATAAGATCAAAATCCAGAGGAGCGTCAAGAAGCCGGAAAGCGTTGGCATAACAGGTGACAGCGCAGGTCTCCCCCAGCTGTCCAAGGGCCGCGGTCACCCTCTCTTTTAAGTCCCGGCACATGGCTGGCTCGTCATCGCACAGGGCAACTTTTATCACATATATCACCTCCTGGTCCTGTCTGCCCGCGAAATTCTGTGACAGACAATCGAGCAGGGAAGGCCCTTCCCCCCTGCCCGTCCCGTACATAAAGAAAAAAGGCGGTTCACCCACCTTTTCTCTGTCCCTCATAATCTTTATCCCAAATACTTTACAATGCTGAATACCCAAAAGCGTTCACCAGCGCATCCAGTTTCTGCTTCTGCTGGCACAGCGGGCAGTGACGATAATCGTATGATGTATAATCTGGCAGGTCTTTCTTTCCAAACACAGCCTTAATGGGGATTCCATCCACCTCATCCACAGCGCCGAAAATAGCGGATACGCCGGTCATGATCCCATTATAATACAGAATACTCTCAATGACCTTGTTGACCGTAAGGCCTGTGGTGGCTGAGGATACCAGAACAAGCACATGCTTGTCCTCAATCATATGCACCAGGTTGTCGCGGAAGATAATCTGGCTGTTGTTGTTGAACTCCGGCCGCACCACATAGATGCTCTTGTGCTGGTTCATGGACATAAAACCGCCCTTGGAAAGCTCATCTGACAGAAAAGCGCCGATCACTTCCATACCTTCCATACATACAATGGTGTCCACCACTGTATCAAACAGATAGAGATGGGCCATAGCCTTTGCCACCGCCCTGGCCTCGCTGGCTCTGCTCTTTAACATGGTCAGATCCAGATAGTAATTGATATGGGCATGGTTGGTCGCGAAATGTCCCGGGATGACCCGCATCTGTGCTGTCGTCCCAGCGGTTCCTATCTTTTTCATTCTGGTCTTCATAGGAAAATCCCCCTTTTTTAGTGTGCAACTCTATTATACTAATTTTTCAGAGAATACACAACTGTTTTTTGCTGTTCCTGGTGATGCCATGAATGCGACATGTTACTGTTCAGGTAGGTCTGCGCTAAGCCCCGCGAAAACAAGTTCAGTTCGACAGATATGGTTTTAGCTTTTCCACAAGAACATAAACCT
>Ga0137310_102044_pt1 | contig 11847 bp, 12 predicted proteins | sample NAcewiD2O_June_2_FD_97183 | JGI IMG/M metagenome (GOLD analysis project Ga0137310, IMG submission 97183) | Mouse cecal microbial communities from Vienna, Austria - N-Acetylglucosamine amended D2O_June | ecosystem: Host-associated > Mammals > Digestive system > Large intestine > Cecum | place...
TGTCCATGGGTATGGTAATGCTTCCCCCGGCTATGATTTCCCTGCCTTTTAAGCTGCTGCTTTTTGTGACAGTTGACGGGTGGGAACTTTTGTTTTCCAGTATTGTGCAGAGTTTCCATTGACAGGAGGATGACCTATGAGTGAAGTGGAGATCATGGATGTAATGTATCAGACTTTTCAGACAGCAGTGCTTCTGGCAATGCCGTTTCTGCTGGTGAGTATGGTGGTGGGCGTGGTGATCGCTATTTTTCAGGCCGCCACTCAGATCAATGAGCAGACCATGACGTTTGTGCCGAAGTTTCTCTCGATCCTGGTGGTCATGGGGCTTTTGGGAAGTTCAATCTTGTCTACTCTGCAGCAATTTTTCCAGCACATGTTGACTTTGATGATAGGGAGTTAGTCTGATGTTTATCTTGTTTGGCCTGGTATTCATGCGGATGACAGGAGCGGTGGTGTTTAACCCTGTGCTCGGCAGGTCCAATATACCCAATTCCTACAAAGGAGCTCTGATCCTGATGCTGACTCTGATGCTGTACATGTCGGTGGGCGGAACCCTCGGGCACGAGCCTGCTACCATGATCGAGTTTGGAGTCATGCTGGTGAAGGAGCTTTTTGTGGGATTTGTCCTGGGCTTCTCCATGGAATTGTTTTTCATGGTAGTCCGGTATGGGTCTTCCATCATGGATCACACCATGGGCCTTTCCATGGCTCAGGTCTATGACCCCACCAACAGGACACAGATGACAGTCTCCTCAGGTCTGTTCTACGCGTTCTTGTTTTTAATGTTTTTGGCTGTGGACGGACATGTGAACCTAATCGGAATGTACTTTGTCTCCGCCAGGCTGGTGCCCTTTGGAGAAGTACAGCTGAGGCCGGAGCTGTACATGATGATGGTGGAACTGTTTAAGAGCAACATAGTTATGGGACTGCAGTTCGCGTTTCCCATCATTGCCATGGAGCTGGTGACAGAGGCGGCAGTGGGGATCCTCATGAGGATGATTCCCCAGATCAACGTGTTTGCCGTGAATTTTCAGCTTAAGATTCTGGTAGGGCTTATGATGCTTGTATATATGTTCAGTCCTATGGCAGATAAGGTACATGTTATTTTGAGGGATATGTTTGTCTATATGGAGAGGCTGATCTTGATGATGGGCTGATGAGTTTGGAGGAAGAAGGGAGTGGTGAACCTTGGCGGAGTCGAATGGACAGGAAAAGACCGAACAGCCAACCGGGAAACGAATCCGTGATGCCCGAAAGGAAGGTAATATCTTCCAAAGCAAGGATGCGGTTACGGTTGTCATGCTGTTCGGCGTATTTTATATGGTAAAGCTGATGCTCCCCTTTATTGTCAGAACGGCAAGGGAGTGTGTCATCCATATCTTTTCCATGGCACTGGCAGACGATCCGCTGGCTGCTTCCGCCCACATCTTTGCCTACATGGTAGCCGCTATGGTCAAGTGCTCCATGCCGATTCTTTTGGTGTCCATGGTCCTGGGGATTCTGGGTCATGGTATCCAGACCCGTTTTAACATAAGCTTTAAGATGTTGAAGCCCAAGTTCAGCAAAATGAATCCCATCAACGGAATTAAAAGGATGTTCGGCATAAAAAAGCTGGTAGACCTTGCCAAAAACCTGATTAAGATTGCTTTGCTTCTCGCTTTGTTGTATAATCTTTTACAGAGTGATCTGATCCAGGTGGCAAGAATGATCGACATGAACTTGTATGTGTCTGCCGGCCGCATGCTTGAGCTTGTGTTTGACCTGGTGGTAAAGGTGTGTATTGCCTTTACCGTTGTTGCGTTTTTAGATTATCTCTATCAGAGATGGGATCATGCCCAGAATCTGAAGATGACCAAGCAGGAAGTAAAAGAGGAGTACAAGAACACAGAGGGCAATCCGGAGATCAAGGGCAGGATCCGAAAGATTCAAAGACAGATGGCCTTAAGCAGGATGATGCAGAAGGTCCCGGAGGCCGACGTGATCGTAAAGAACCCTACTCATTTCGCGGTAGCCTTAAAATACGATCCGGAGAAGAACGGAGCCCCTGTGGTGCTGGCCAAGGGCCAGGATCATCTGGCGCTTCGGATCATAAAGCTCGGCGAGGAGAACGGAGTGTCTGTGGTGGAGAACCGTCCTCTTGCCCGAGCGCTCTATGCCTCCTGTGAGGTGGATCGGGAGATCCCCCCGGAGTACTACGGGGCGGTGGCGGAGCTTTTGGTATACATCTACAGACAGAGCCACCGGGAAGACATGTTCCAATAGATGAAAGACTGAGGGATGGAGTTTTTGCATGAAAAAGTTACTGAGCTATTCCATAGTACTGTTTGTACTGACCATTATTCTGTTATTGATCATACCGCTGCCGGAAGCCATGGTGGATGTGGCCATTATCCTCAATATGTCCCTTTCGCTGATGATTCTGATCATCACCATGACCATCAAGGATGCCCTGGAATTTTCCATATTCCCGTCCCTTTTGCTGGTTACCACCTTGTTCCGTCTGGGGATCAATGTTTCTACGACCAGAAACATCCTTACAAGTTCAGGCTCCTCAGGACAGATCATCAAGGCCTTCGGTGATTTCATCCTTCAGGGCAACGTAGTAGTAGGTCTGGTGATCTACATGATTATCGTGCTCATGCAGTTCCTTGTTATCACCAAGGGAGCGGAGCGTGTGTCCGAGGTAGCCGCCAGATTTACGCTGGATGCCATGCCAGGTAAACAGATGGCGATTGACGCGGACTTAAACTCTGGTCTGATCGATGAGCAGGAAGCCAAGTTCCGACGGGAGAAGATCCAGAGGGAGGCGGACTTCTACGGCTCCATGGACGGTGCCACCAAGATCGTAAAGGGCGACTCGATCATGTCCCTGATCACAACAGCCATCAACCTCATAGGCGGAAGCATCATCGGCCTGGTACAGGGCGGACAGAGTGTGGGGCAGGTCCTGAGCACCTACTCCATCGCCACTGTAGGTGATGGTCTGGTAGGCCAGATCCCTTCCCTTCTGATCTCCGTGGCAACTGGTATGATCGTTACCAGGGCTGTGTCCGAGGGAAGCTTGAACGAGGATATTTCCAAGCAGTTCATGGCCCAGCCTGTGGCCATCATGATAAGCGGTATCGTTATCGCTGTGCTGGCGGTGATTCCGGGTATGCCGGTGATCCAGCTTCTGATCATCTCCCTGGGATTAGTGGGAGGCGGCTATTATCTGTACAGGAGGATTGAGGCAGAGCCCGGTCTGGCAGTGGCAGGAGCGGGAGCCATGGGTGCCGGAGGCGCTACCAGCTTGAGAAACTTTTCCCCTGACGGGGAAACCGCTCTTCAGGAGCAGGAACCGCCAAAGCCGGTAAGCGAGGAAGAATTTTTCAAGGATGTCAACAATGTGTACAGCCTTCTGTCTGTGGAAGCCATTGAGATGGAGTTTGGCTACAGCCTGATCCCTCTGGTGGATGAGTCCGTAGGCGGGCGTCTGATCAACAGGATCATCATATTCCGAAGGCAGTATGCCCAAGATATGGGATTTGTCATCCCCTCCATACGGCTCCGTGACAGCTCGGCCCTCAACACAAACCAATACTGTATCAAGATAAAAGGCGAGGAGATAGCCAGGGGCGAGATTCTCATTGATTACTTCCTGGCTCTGGAACCGGAAAATCCGGAAAAAGAGATTGATGGTATTGAGACCATCGAACCCGCATATGGTATTCCAAGCAAGTGGATCCGGCCGGAGGACAGGGAGATGGCGGAGATCTATGGATACACGGTCATTGATCCCCTGTCCGTGCTGGTGACCCACCTGTCGGAGGTGGTGAAGCAGCATGCCCACGAGCTGATCACCAGACAGGAAGTGATCCATCTGGTGGAGAATATAAAGAAAACATCACCGGAACTGATCGAGGAGGCATTTCCAAACTTTATCTCCTACAGTTTGTTCCAGAAGCTACTTACCAGCCTTCTGAAAGAGGGCGTTCCAATCAAAGATTTGGAGACGATCATAGAAACAGCTTTGGAGACTATATCTGATACAGGCCTTCCGGTCAGGGATGTGGATGGCCTCATTGAAAATATCAGAGCGGCGCTTAAAAGGACGATCACCCGCATGTATTGCGAGGACGGCAGCATGAAAGTGCTGACCCTGGATTCCGAGTTGGAGCGGACCATGGTGGGCTGCCTTTCAAAGGGAGACCGGGGATACTATCTCGCGTTAAGCCCGGATGTGCTCCAGAGTCTGGTCAACCAGCTGACAGGACAGCTGAAGAAATTCAGCGGGCTTTCTCAGACACCTGTGGTGCTCACATCTCAGGTTATGAGAGTGCATTTCTACCGGCTGATCGAACAGTTTTACCCCAATGTGAGAGTGCTGTCATTTAATGAGATATCCAACAATGTCCAGATACAATCTATCGGCAGTCTTACTCTCGAAGGCAGGGGGAGAATGGGGGCCTGACCGGCCATAGGGAGATGACGGGAACATGGTTCAAACAGATTATTTAGAAGAGAAGACCAATGAGGAGCTTCTTGAGATGTACCGGGCGGAGGGCAGGATTGAGATAAAACAGGCCCTGGTGCTCCGCTATCTCTATATTGTAAAAACTATTGCCAACCAGATGCGCAATGTCTATACCGGATCCCTCCAGATGGAGGATATCATCAATGAAGGCGTCATCGCCATCATGAAAGGTCTTGACAGATATGACCCGGAGCGAGATAATAAATTTGAGACTTTTATCTCAAGGCGCATTCGGGGAATGATCATTGATCTGGTGAGAAAAAACGACTGGATGCCCCGGGATTTCCGCAAACAGGTAAAGGCCATGGAGGAGCAGCAGGCCGTGCTAGGCCGTAAGCTTGGCCGTCTTCCCTCAGATGAGGAAGTGGCCTCCGCCATGGGCATGGACATACGGAAATACCGGAAATTGCAGCGCATGAGTGTTATGATGAACGTGCTTTCTCTGGACATGATAACCGATGATGAGGGGGAGCACCAGTCTCTGCAGCTTTCAAGCGGAGACGTGGAGTCCCAGCCAGAGAGAGCTTTTTTGAAAGTGGAATCCCGCCAAGTGCTGGCGGAGGCCATAAACAGCCTGAAGGAGAAGGAGAAGATGGTAGTTTCTCTGTACTATGTGGAGGAGCTGAACATGGGCCAGATCGCCCAGATCCTGGGGGTCAGCGAACCCCGGATCTCCCAGATACACAGTTCCGCTATCCGCAAACTGAAGGCCTATATGAGCCAATATAATTAGAGGAGGAAGGCAAACGCGTAGCGTTTTTAGGATGCCTTCCGACGACGTGGCAGGTGCTGCGAAGCGGCGCGTGCCGATACCGATTAAGAGGAGGAAGGCAAACGCGTAGCGTTTTTAGGATGCCTTCCGACGACGTGGCAGGTGCCGCGAAGCGGCGCGTGCCGATACCGATTTAGAGGAGGAAGGCAAACGCGTAGCGTTTTTAGGATGCCTTCCGACGACGTGGCAGGTGCCGCGAAGCGGCGCGTGCCGATACCGATTAAGAGGAGGAAGGCAAACGCGTAGCGTTTTCAGGATGCCTTCCGACGACGTGGCAGGTGCCGCGAAGCGGCGCGTGCCGATACCGATCAAAAGGAGGAAAGGAGGAGGAAAGACATGTATCAAGGGTTTTATAACCTGGCGTCAGGCATGCTCACCCAGAGCCGGAATCTGAATGTAGTCAGCAACAATATGGTCAACATCCAGACTCCGGGCTACAAGTCAGACAGGATGGTGGGCACCACGTTCCAGGAGGAGATGCTTTACCGCACGGGGAAGTATTATAAAGACAATTCCCAGCCCATCGCCACTACTTCCAAGATCCGGACCGCGGATCAGACCTATGTGAATTATGAGCAGGGCGGTTTTGAGCAGACAGACGGTGTTCTTGATTTTGCCCTGGCGGACAAGGGATTTTTCTGTGTGGATACCCCGTCAGGCGTCCGTTATACCAGGAACGGCTCCTTCTATGTGGACGATGAGGGTTATCTCGCGTTGAATAACCAGGGAAGGGTTCAGGGAACCGAGGGTCCCATCCTCATTACCTCAGAGGACTTTATTGTGGACAGCCGGGGAACCATAACCATCCCGGCCACTACCATTGCAGGTGAGGACGGAGAGGTGGAGGAGATCGAGGAGGAGGTCTTAGGAACCCTCCGGATTGTGGATTTTGAGGACTACGGGCAGCTTCACAAGGAAGACTATGGTATGTTTTCCACCAACCAGGAACCTCAGGACCAGGAGAATCCTTCCATAATGTGGAAGTCTTTAGAGGAGTCAAATGTGGATATGATCGAGGAGATGACAACCATGATGTCGTCTCAGAGAGCTCTCCAGAGCGCGGCCCAGGTGATTAAGATGTATGATCAGATCATGAGCAAGGCCGCTTCGGATGTAGGAAGATTGTAAGGGAGGAAAAACAATGTATCAGTCATTTTATACCGGCGCTTTGGGCGCTGGGTCGTATATGGCCAGGATGGGCGTGATCGCCAACAACTTGGCCAATATCAACAACAATGGTTTTAAGCCTAAGACAGCGGCTTTTTCTGATCTTCTCAATTACAATCTCAACGACTCGGAGGATGCGGTGACAGAGCTTCAGTCTGGAAACGGAGTCCGCATGCAGAGGACCTACACCACCTTCACCACGGATGCCTTAGCGCCTACCAACGCTCCCCTGGATTTTGCCCTTGTGGACAACAACACCTTTTTCATGGTCCAGGATCCGGTTACCGGAGCCATCACCTACACAAGAGACGGCCATTTCCGCCGGGGACAGCTGGGGGAGGACTTCTTTGTCATGACAGAGGCCGGGAAGATTGTCCTGGATCAGAACGGAGAGCGTCTGGCGGCGGACCTTCCGGATCTGGAGCGCATGATCGCCGCCCTGGAGGAGGACTACGAGGAAGATGAGTATGAGTCTGATGATGATGACGATTACGACGACGAGGAGGATCTTCCCAGAGTCGGTGTCTACACATTTTCCAATCCCAGCCGCCTTATGAGCGTGGGGGACAATGAGTTCGCGGCTCCGGAAGGCATGGAGGCCCAGCTGGCGGATAGCGCTAAGGTGCAGTCCGGCGCGTTGGAGCGTTCCGGCACGGATCTGGCCAAAGAGATGGCGAAATTAATTGAGTGTCAGAGGGCTTACAGCTATGCCCTCAAGATGGTGATCACATCTGACGAGATTGAGTCCACCATTAACTCACTGAGAGGATAAGAGGTGCGTCATATGAGACTGAAAAGATATGAAGACATGAACCTTTTGGAACTGGATGTGATGAAAGAGATCAGCAGCATCGGCACAAGCCATGCCGCGACGGCACTGTCCAAACTTCTCCAGAAGGAGATCCGCATTACGATCCCAGAGGTCAGCATCCTGGGGTATGACGAGACTGTGAACAAGATCGGTTACATAGAGGAGCTGGTGGCAGCCACGCTGGTAAAGATGTCCAATGAAGTCAATGGCCTGATGCTGTTCATCTTCAAGCTGGATCTTGCCAACGCTGTTTTGGAGAAGCTGATCGGCCAGAAGTATGAAACTTTTATGGACTTAGATGAGCTGGCTTTTTCCGCTCTGGAAGAGATTGGCAATATTATCATATGTTCTTACGTCAATGCTTTTACACAGCTGGTTGGAGTGGAGATTGACCTGTCTGTTCCAAGCTCAACGGTGAATATGCTGGGCGGTGTTCTGACCGTTCCCATGGCAGAATATGGGTATGAGACAGATAAATTGATGTACATTAACGCAGAGTTTATCATGGATGGCGTGAAGCTTTCTGACGGACTGCTGATGCTTCCTGACATAGGCTCCCTTAATGGTATTTTAGAGAGATTAGGGGTTTCATAACAATGGCGGAAAAGGAATATAAAGTAGGTATTGGTGATATGAAGTTTGCCAGGGGGGACAGCCGCATCATCACTTACGCCCTTGGCTCATGTATTGGGATAACATTCTATGACCCACTGATCAAACTGGGGGGCCTTCTGCATATTATGCTTCCTGCCAGAGTTGACCAAAATGATCCCAAAGTGTTCAAGTACGCTGACAGCGGGATCAGGGAGACCGTCCGCAAGCTTACGGCTTTCGGTATGGTGAAGAGCAGAACCGTGGTTAAGATCGCCGGCGGGGCCAAGATGTTCGAGATGAAGGGAAGCTCAGACTTCGGCAACATCGGGCAGCGGAACGCGGCCATGGTAAAAAAGATTTTGATGGAGGAAAGACTGCGTGTTGTCGCTGAGGACACAGGCGGCAGCTATGCCAGGACTATGCTGATCGACGTTTCAAATGGTGACGTGGTAATACGCACCGTAGGAAAACCGGAAAAACATCTCTAGAGAGGAGAGGATAAAAGTGGAGAAAGATAAAGAAGGAATCCTTCTGGAATCAGGTACCAACGAGATTGAGATCATGAAATTTACGATCCAGGGAGAGTTTTACGGAATCAATGTGGCCAAGGTGAAGGAGATCATGATGGCTGAGAAGGTAAAAGCCATGCCCCATGCCCACCCGGCAGTGGAAGGGATCTTCAAGCCCAGAGATATTCTGATCACGGTCATTGACTTAGGGTTCTACCTGACCAACGATTACCTGGATCACAAGGCCAGGGATCTGTTCATTGTCACGAATTTCAACAAGATGACAGTGGCTTTCCGAGTGCAGAGCATTGAGGGAATCAGCCGCATCTCCTGGAAAGATATCCAGAAGCCGGATAAGACCCTGAGCCACGGGGAAGAGGGAGTGGCGACAGGTATCGCTCAGTGCGCCGGGGAATTGGTGACGATCCTGGATTTTGAGAAGATCGTGGCAGAGATCGCGCCGGAGACCAGCATTCAGATCTCCGAGGTGGAGCAGATGGGCGACCGCCCGCTGTGCGACAGTCCTCTTGTGATCGCTGAGGATTCTATCCTTCTCCAGAAGATGATCGACGATTCTCTTGAGAGAGCCGGTTTTACCAATGTGACGAACTTCAACAACGGCCAGGAGGCGTGGAATTACTTAAGGAATCTGAGCCATGACCCTGATCTCTATGACAAGGCCAGCTTGGTCATTACAGATATCGAGATGCCGGAGATGGACGGACATCGGCTTACCAAGCTGGTGAAGGATGATCCCAGACTTAAGCATCTTCCTGTAGTCATCTTCTCGTCCCTCATCGACGATCAGATGAGGATCAAGGGGGAGCAGTTAGGAGCGGATGAGCAGCTGACCAAGCCGGAGATCGGAAACCTGGTTCATGTGATCGACAAGCTTTTGGAGCGCTTTCAGGCTGGAAGAGAAGCAGGCGAATATTGATGGACTCTTGGAAATGAAGTGAAATGGAGATAGATGATATTGAGAAAGCGGATGATCGGATTCCTCTTCGCCTTGGGGCTGGCCGGGACAGGTATTTTTACTGCCCAGGCAGCTCAGAAGGGGGAGTGGGAGCTGTCAGATGACGGAAAATATTGGCAGTATATGTACTCCTGGGATGAACCCGCCAAGGACGAGTGGGTGGAGGATAATGGGAAAACTTACTATCTGGATTCCAAGGGCTACATGAAGACCGGCTGGGTGACAGATAAGGATGACGGAAAAAAGTACTATATGGGACCTGACGGTGCCATGTGCTTTAACATGTTTGCCGACGACGGCCGCTATGTGGGGCCTGACGGGTCCCGGATGGATACTTATGACAAGTACCGCAAGGCCATAAGATCCGAGATCAAGAAGGCGGCTCCCAAGAAAAAGAGCACAAAAACATCAAGTAAAAAGAAAGAGACCGTGGATGCGGCCAAGGATCAGACCCAGCAGTTTTTTCTTCTGACAGATATTAATGGTGACGGATACCGGGACTTAATGATCATGGATGGGGATCAGGAGCCCGGGGATCTCGTGAGGGTCGCCGTATGGATCCCGGAGGATCAGAAATTTCAGCTTTCCGCGGAATTTGATAAGTCGGACAATGGGGAGCAGAGAACCCTGTACCTGGACCCGGAAGGGGAGGAAGTCTGGCTGGAGATAACGCAAAGAAGCGGAGAGCTGAGCCTGTTCCAGATGGAGTACGGGGAGGCAGTATTTAGTAATATGTGGAGCTTTACCATGGAAAGCGATTCCGAAGGCGTTCCCGGATACTACATCAATGGCAGTGAGGTGGACAGAGAGCATTGGGAACTGTCCATGACACACGCGAAGCAGGAGAGGGGAAATCTTCCCGTGACCGGATTTCTTCCGGCTACAGATGAGAACCAGGCAGCCCAGATTGACAGGATCTTAGAAGGGGAAGAGCTAAATCTGTGGTGGGAGTAAGAGAAGGATAAAAGAATAAACGAAAAACCCCTTGGGGCCGTCTGATGAGGTGGCATTCCCAAGGGGGTTTTTTGTGTACACGAGGCGGAGAGGTATATGGACGCTAAAGCGGCTCCGTCCCGGCACGGCGAGCAGGGGAAGGATCTCCCCTGCATGGGACGCCAAAAGGTTCATCACTCCGGACGGTTGTGATGAGGATTCTCGCGAACCCTGTTGCATGCTTTGATCAGCTCTGTGAGCACAGGAATCTTGAACTTGTTCTCATAATAGCTTATGAGCGGTGAAACCGAATCCTTGCTGGTAACCACATACTTGGCCGGAAGGCCGGTCAGCGCCAGGGCGCATACATCAGACATGCAGCGGTGGCAGGTGCATACATTGTGCTGAGTCAGCACGGTCTCCAGATTCTGGCGCATCAGAAGCCGCTCCATCACATTGATAAAACGGTACTCCCGTTCCAGAGTGGTGTTTTCAAAATGGCTCTCCGGAAGGATCGGATGAGGCTCCTTTCTGGCTGCCTGAGGTGCCGGGGCCTGGGTATCCTGGGAGGGCTCTGAAATCTCCTGAGACACCGGGGGAGCGTCCTTTTTGGTAACTTCCAAGGAAACTTCCGCCGCTGGTTCCGGGGCGGCTTCAGAGGCGGTTTCCGGGGTCGGAGCGGCATCCGCCGGGACAGAAGAGTCCGTCTCAGAGGCAGTTACCGGAGCAGGGGTGTCTGTACCGGATGCGTCAGCAGACCCCGAGGCTTCCGAATCAGGAGCCGCCTCCAGGGGGGTTGCCTGGGTCTGCTCGGTGTCCAGTTCCTCAGTCAGCTTTCCCAGGATCTCCTGGGAGACACGGTCATTGATGCTGCCCTCGTCCACCACAGTGACCTTCGCCGGGGTGACGGTATGTGACTGAACATCGCTTTTCTTTTCCTGACCAGTGCCGGGAGCCTCACTGACCTGCTCCGGAGCCTCACCGGAAGCGCCGTTGGTCAGAAGATCCATTACGTGTGATGTTCTGTTTGTTTTTTTAGCCATTCTATATACCCTCCTTTAAATGGATATCTGACGCGATCTCCTGGATAAACGCCTGATAATCCTTCACCGCTGCCGAGCGTGGATTATATGAAAAAATGCTCTCGCCGTGGGCCGGGGCCTCCGCGATGGCCACTCCGGAGCGGATTTTCGAAATAAATACTTTTGAGTTGATCTGGCGCGCCAGCTGCTCCGCCATATCAAGTACGTCCCGGGACAGAAGGGTCCTGGGGTTAAAACGGGTCAGAAGGATCCCCAGCACATTAAGCCCTGGGTTAAACGATTCCCTGACAGACTCAATGGTCTCCTTGAGCTGGGCAAGTCCCACCAGGCTTAGGATATCCGAGGCCATGGGGATGATCAGGTAATCGGAAACAGAATACGCGTTGACCGTCAAAAGGTTCAAGGCCGGCGGTGTGTCGATGATGATGTAGTCATAAAAATCTATAACAGGCTTAATGGCATCTCTTAAAATGTACTCCCGGTTGGCTGTGACCTTGTCCAGGCCGCTGCTGCTCAAGGTGATATCCGA
>Ga0137310_102046_pt1 | contig 11840 bp, 9 predicted proteins | sample NAcewiD2O_June_2_FD_97183 | JGI IMG/M metagenome (GOLD analysis project Ga0137310, IMG submission 97183) | Mouse cecal microbial communities from Vienna, Austria - N-Acetylglucosamine amended D2O_June | ecosystem: Host-associated > Mammals > Digestive system > Large intestine > Cecum | place...
TATCGGCATTCCGGGCCATCTTCACCCCGCAGCTGTACGGGATCCACACAAAATCATCCGTTCCCCCGTCCTCCTGAGACTCCTCATCCTGTCTCTGCGCCACCCCCACAACCCGGAAGCCATAGCCCCCGATCTTCACCGTCTCGTCAATGGCCTTTTCCGGGCTGCCGTAAAGTTCCGACGCCACATAATACCCGATCACACACACCTTCTGTCTGGAAACAATATCCGAATACTGGATATTCCTCCCCTGGGCCAGCTCAAAGCCCTTAATATCCAGATACTCCTCACTGACTCCGGCCACGCTGGTGGCGGACATGGAGTCGCTGCCGTGTTTTACCACCGTGGCCACATTGACCATGGGGCTCATATGGTCAAACAGCTCCTCCTGCTCCTCATAAAACCCATACATCTGGTCCGCGGACACAGAACGGGAAGAAAGGTTGGTCACGCTCACATTGATCTGGTTTGTCCCCATACTGGCAAAGCTGTCTGTCATGTAGGACATGTACGCGTTCACCAGGCTCACCAGGACGATCACCGACGCCACGCCGATGATGATCCCCAGCATAGTGAGGAACGATCTCATTTTATTGCTCCGTATGCTTTTTAACGCCAGTTTAAAGGATTGCAGCATATTCATTTACATCTCCGTCAAAATTGATCTTCCCGTCGTGAACCCGCACCACCCGCTTAGCTTCCAGAGCAATGGAGCTGTCATGGGTAATAATCACAATGGTATTGCCCTCTTCATTTAGCTCTTTCAAAAAATCCAGCACCTCCCTGCTGGTCCTGGAATCCAGAGCGCCCGTAGGCTCATCCGCCAGGATCAAAGACGGGTTTCCCGCCAGAGCCCTTGCAATGGACACTCTCTGCTGCTGGCCGCCGGACAGCTGTTTGGGGAGATTTTTCCATTTGTCCTCCAGCCCCACCCGCTTTAACGACTCCATGGCCCGCTCCCTCCTCTTTTCAGCCGGCATTCCCGCGTACAAAAGGGGCAGTTCCACATTTTCCAGGAGATTTAACTTGGGCAGCAGATTGTACTGCTGAAAAATAAATCCGATCATCTCATTGCGGATATCCGCCAGCTCATCATCACTCATCCGGCTGGTATCCTCACCGCCTAAAAGGTACTCCCCTTTCGTCGGCACATCAAGGGCTCCGATAATATTCATCAGCGTGGATTTGCCGCTGCCCGACTTTCCCACGATGGCCACAAACTCCCCCTGACAGATCGTCAGGCTGACGCCGTCGCTGGCCCGCACCTGCTGGGAACCCATCTCATAAATCTTGTAGATCTCTTTCAGCTGGATCAACGGCTTTTGACTGCCGTTTTTCTCACCGACCTTTGCCGCCACCAGGACCACCTCCATTGCCGCCTCTGTTTGAGCCGCCGGGCATCCCCCCGCCGCCCTGGCCGGGACCGCCCTGCATACCGCCCGGGCCGCCCTGCATGCCAGGCATCATCTGCATGCCGCTGTCTTTGCTGGACTGGGAAACGTAAACCTCATCCCCCTCCGAAAGACCGCTTATGATCTCCACATAATCGTCGTTCATAAGCCCGGTTTCCACCTCCACGGACCGAAATCCGGCCGGAACCGCTCCCGAAGCCTCTGTCACCGAATCGTCCTTTACATAGACCCGGTTTCCCCTCATAAGGCAGTCCACAGGAATTGTCAGCACATCCTCTGCCTGGCTGATGATGATATTGCCGTCCACATTCATCCCTGGAAGCAGCTCATCGGACGCCTCCAGCGTCACGGTCACCGGATAATTGGTAACGCCGTTGGAGTAGGAACTGGCAAGGCTTACATTGGTCACCGTGCCGGAAAATGTCCGGCCTTCGCAGGCATCCGCCGTGACCTCCACACTCTGGCCCACCTTAACGCTCTGCACGTCCAGCTCATCCACAGACATCTCAAAAGTCAGCAGAGACAGATCATAGATCATCGCCAGGGTCGCGGCCCCGTTGCCGCTGGCGCTGATCTTATCCCCCGCCTTGGTATTTTTCGTGATCACCGTGCCGGAAATAGGCGCCGTGATGGTATAATTTTCATAGGAATCCTGGGTATTATCCAACTTGCTCTTAGATGATTCCAATGCCTCTAACGCCTGATCCATGGTGTTTTTATAGCTCCTTATGAGGCTTTCGGCCGATTTGTCCGTCATGCGGAAAACAGCGCTCCCTCTGGCAATATAATCCCCCTCATTGACCGCCAGGGACGCGATCTCCACAGACGCGGAAATATCCGCGCTCATAACCGTATCCAGAGCCGGCTCAAAGGATGCCTCCTGGGCGCACAGATACTCTCCCACCTGCACCGTGGCCGAAGACTCCTGTGTCAGCCCGCCGGGATTGGCCACCTCGATGGTCACATACCGCACCAGACGGCCTCCCGCCATGGTCCCTTCCATGGCGCTGACGGCCGTTACGGCGCCGCCGATCTGCTCCCCCGTGTCGGACATGGTGATCACCGCCCCGTTGCCCACGCCGATCCCCGCCGCGTCCGTACTCAAAAAAGGAACCTTCAGCCTCATGACCTGGTCATTGTAAATATCCGCCAGTTTCGTGCCTGCGCTTACCTTATCCCCTGCTTTGACATAGAGGGTCTTAATATATCCTGTCTCCGTAGATTTATAGGTATTGCCGCTGTAATCGCTTACCGCCTGATCGTACGCTTCCACCGCCAAATCATAGGTGGTCTGCGCCCGCTCCACGGAATTTCTGGCCGACTCCAGCTCTGTTTCTACGGAGGCAGCATCTATGACATACAGGATCTGCCCTTCCTCCACCTGATCCCCCTCCTCAAATTCCGCCGACACCACATCTCCCGACACTAAGGATGTAATGGTATACGTATCCTTCGGGGACAAGGTTCCCGCTGACGACAGGGATGAAGTGATGCTCATGCGCTGGGCCACAGCCGTCCGGACAGCGCCCGCCTCACCGTTGCCAGCAGCCCGGCTCTTAAACCGCCCAATTCCCACCGAAGCCAAAACTACAGCGGCAATCCCCACACCCAAAACCGCCTTCTGCCTTCCCGTAAGCCTTTTTTGTTTTCTTTTGCGGCTCTCCCCCCGCTTTAGGGGAGCGGAAAACTTTTTCATATCTGCCATGGTTGTCAGTCCTCTCAATACTCTATGTAATCAATTACCGTATAGGACATATCGCCGCCGTCGCTGCCGCCTGTCACTTCACACACCAAAATCACCTGCTCCCCTACCTTCATATCGCCGTAAATAGAAAAGCCAAACTGCACCTGTGAATCCTTCAGCTTAAATTCCCTGTCGTCCCCCGCCAGCGTAACGGTATTGGGCGTCATAACGCTGCTGGAACTGTAAAAGATCCCGGCGATTTCTCCGCTGATAGCCGTCATGCTGCTGTTGCCCCCGGCCGTCCTCTCATTGCTGTAAGCCAAGACCGTCTTGCTCATTACATTATAATACAGCACAACAAACCCGTAAGTCTTGGCCTGCTTTACCGCCTCCAAAGACGCCATATCACCGTCCAGATAAAACGTAGCCTCGTTTAGATCAAAAGGCACATAATCATCCAGCCGGTGATTGCGCAGCACCACCTTGGGCCCTTTCAGCTCATTGTCGGAAATCGTCAGCGGATTCACTTCTTTGTCATCCGAAAGTTCATAACCCAGGACCGTACAGTAATCCTTACCGACCGTATTTTCCGCGCACAGCAGGTTATAGAACAAATTGATGCAGTCTTTCCTGGTCAGGACCTCCAGCGGCTCCTTGGAGATATTCTCCCCCAGATCCAGATAATTGTACTTTGTCCATCTGCCGCCAATCTGGTCGCCGGAAAAATCTTCATCTGTATAGCCCAGCAGCGCCAGGGTCCCCCTGATGGCCTCCTGCAGAGTGATCTGCTGGTCCGGTTTAAACACCCCGCCCAAATACCCGCTCATCCACCCATTTTCTGACGCCGTTTTCACTGCCCACGCATATCCGCTGTCTGCCGGAACATCGGAAAACACTGCCGTAGAGCTGGTTTGAAGGGCCACGGACCTGTAAACGCTGGCATTAACCAGCATCCGGGCATATTCCCCTCTGGTCACCGCCTCCGTGTCATTTGTCGTACTCATGATCCCGCTTAAGCGGATCACCCTCTTTCGCAGCTCATAATCAGACGACGCTTCCGCCGTAAACGGGATTCCTGCCGCAAAAATGGCAGCTGTCGTCACACACGCCGTCACTCTGTATCGATTCATAGAACCTACCTCCCAGTTTTCTGCTCCTTCTGACAAATCGGTTTTTTGCCTGTCAGTTATGGGGCAAATTCATCTGGACTTCACTTTATCTGGAAAATGTGTTCATTTTGTGATGATTGTGTGATCATTTCCTTATTTGGAAATCGCTGCCAGAAACAGCGGCAATAAAAGACCGCCGTATAGTGGGTACTCCATACGGCGGCAGATAAGTATCATTTTCCAAACAGATCGCTGTGTGATCCAGTACGGGATAAGGTAAGTACCAGAACACCATCGTCAATGCGGTAGACCAACAGCCAGTCAGGCAGCACATGGCATTCCCGGTGTCCGGCCCAGTTCCCAGATAAGGAATGATCCCTGTTTTTCTCTGGAAGGGGATTCCCCATGGCAAGATCCGCAATCACGTCCTCCAACAGCCCAACGTCCAGCCCACGTCTCATGGCCAGTTTATAGTCTTTCTTGAATTGTGTTGTAGGCTTGACTGTATATTTTGCTTTTCTCATGCTTTTAAGTCTGCAAACAGTTCATCCAGATCCGTATACCCTTTTACTGTTGGGTCTTTCGCAATCCTTTCCGCCTCCAACATGGCAGCAACTGTTTCATTACTCGGCCGATTAAGGGAAATGTCAAAGGGGATTCTCCCCTCACGAAGAGACTGACGGACAAAAATATTGAACGCTGTTGTCAGATTCATGCCAAGTTCTCCGAACAGCCTGTCAGCCTGCGCTTTCAGGTCTGAATCCATGCGAATGCTAATGTTTGTAGTAGAACCAGCCAAATAACCATCTCCTTTCCTGCTGATGATTACAGTATATGCTATTTGCACGAGAAAAACAATATTTTACACGAATAAATTTACCCAATCCGCCATTCCAAATCGCCTCCGGCGATGGGCGGCCTGGTTCGCTGCCATTACGTGCATCCTCCCGGCTAATCAGCGTGGTGATTAGCCGGGGGTGAACAGTAACTAGAAACATCCGCCAATGCAAACCCAAAAAAGGATGCCCGAAAAGAGTCCCTCTCAAACTCTTTCCAGGCATCCCCAGTCAATCCTGTCACATCTTTACTCCCTGTTGCTTTCCTCCCCATTTTCCATCTTCACCTGCATCTTCTCATACATCCTAAAGAACGGAAAATAGATAGCCCCATCCATCACGATCAATATCACGATCAGCACAGGCGCCTTCCAGTCCATGGTGGAGAAAAACGCGCCGATAATGGACGGCATCTGCCACGACAGCATAGCATAGGTCTTCCCCACGATCCCCAGGCTCATAGCCAGATAGGCAATGGTCCCGTTAAGCACCGAAGTCACCATAAACGGCACAAAGAACACCGGATTTAACATCAGCGGCAGCCCGAAGATAACCGGCTCCGAGATCCCGAAAAACGCAGGCACCGCGCCCAGACGTCCGATGGCCTTAAGCTGCTTGGACTTGGACGTGGACAAAAGGACAGTCAGCGCCAGCACGGAACCGCACCCGCCGATGACCACAAAGTACACCCAAAACGGCGTCGTAAAGATGGTGGGAAGCGCCTCCCCAGCCGCATGAGCCACCGCGTTAAGAGACAGATTCCCGTCCCTGATAGGCCCTAACACCCCCGACAAAGCCGCGTCGTGGATCCCGAAAAACCAGAACACATGAACCAAAAGCGTGATGACCATAGTAAACCCAAGATTATCCATGGCAGCCAACGACGGAGAAAGGATCCCGTAAATCAGCTTGGGGAACGTTGTCCCCATCTTGTTCATTACCGTATACACCGCAATATAAAGAATCATCAGCACAGCCCCCGGCACAATAGACGCAAACACGTCGGACAAAGACGGCGGCACCGTGTCAGGCAGGGAGATCTTTCCAAACTCCCGTTTCCTCATAAAACAGTACAGATCCGCCGTGGCAATGGAGATGAGCATAGCCGGGATCAGCCCCTTGCCGTCCATATAGGACATCTCCACCACCTTTCCGTCCCAGCCCAGAGACTGAGGCTCCACCACCAGCATCCAAAACCCGCACACACCCAATAAAATAGGGAGAAAGGACTCCATCTTCTCGTTTCTGCACAGAAAATGGATGATGCCTATGCAGATATACAAAGACATAGCCCCCAGCGTCAGCGCGTTGACCCAGGAAAATATAGCCGCGTTATCCGCCGCGAACTTCGCCCACGCCATGGTGATGCCGCTGCCTGCCGTCTCCACCGACGGAGCCGAATTTAACACCGCCGCAATGCCTCCCGTAAAGGTTATTGGCAGCAAGGACATAAACGCGTCCCTGATGGCCTGCAAATGCCTTTCGTTTCCAAATTTCTCCGCCACGGGCATCACGTACCGTTCCATTGTGGCGCTCATTTTATCAATATTCATCGTATCGTTTCCTCCTGCCTGTGCCCTATCTTCCCTCTTCTTTGTACTTCTGCCTGTTGATCAGTTTCCCCTGTGATCGGATCACATCCCGGAACCAGTAATAACTCTTCTTCGGCTTCCTTTCCAGGCCGCCCTCATAATCCACAGCCACCAGCCCGTAGCGCTTCTCCGTCCCGTTCTTCCAGGAATACAGATCAAAGGGCGACCAGGCATAATATCCTCTCACATCGCACCCCTCATCCTTTGCGTTGAGAACCGCGTTGATGTGCATGTCCATAAATTCGATCCGCTCTTTATCGTCAATCTCATCCGCCGAGCCGTCCTCATACAAACCGATGCCGTTTTCCGTCACAAACACAGGCAGATGGTACTTGTTCCACACGCTGCGGATCCCCTCATAAAGCCCCTCCGGGAAGATCTCCGTATCCCACTCCGTATATCTGCTGCTCTCCGGCCGCACCTGCTCAAACCAGCCCTTGATAATGGTCTGGGAAGTCCCCTTGGCCTTGCTTCCCGCATTGTTGACGATCAAGGTAGTCTCCCCTGTCTCATAAGGCTTTATCATAACCCGGGCATAATAATTCAGCCCCAGAAAATCCACCGTAAACCTTCGGATAATCTCCAGATCCTCCGGCAGCATCATGGACAGATCGCACACTTTGGAAAGCTCCCCTAAAAGGTCCCCCGGGATCTCCCCCACAGCCGCCGTATCCAATATCCAGTTATTAAAGAAATTATCCGCGTACCGCATGGCGATCTTCGTCTTTACCGTGTTATCCACCCCGTACACCGGAGAAAAACTGTGGACAATGCCGATCTGCCCCCGGTACTTTCCCGTCTTAAACTCCCGCACCGCCATAGCCGAAGCCAGCATCATGTAGTAAGCCGAAGTCACCGTCTCCTGAAGGTCCTGATGCCCCGGCGGGTAGTTGCCGATAAGATATCCGCTGAAGGTGTAGTACCTGGGCTCATTAAAGGTGGTCCAGTAGCTGACCCTGTCCCCAAAAGCGTCAAAACACACCTTGGCAAAATGGGTGTAAGCCCTGCAGGTCTCCCGGTTCAGCCATCCTCCCTCTGCCTCCAGATACTGGGGCAGATCCCAGTGGAAAATGGTCACAAAGGGGGTGATGCCATACTCCAGGCACACATCGATCACCTGATTGTAAAACGCGATCCCCTCTGGATTAATGTCCCCTTCCCGGTTTTTGATGATCCTGGGCCAGGCAACCGAAAATCGGTAGCTGTTGTGTCCCCCTTCCTTCATCATCCGGATATCCTCCCGAAACCGATGAAAATGATCGCTGGCCACGTCCCCGTTTTCCAGCCCGTTTTCGTGAAGGTATTTGTCCCACATAGACTCTGCCCGTCCGCCTTCCTGCCATCCGCCTTCGCACTGATAAGAGGCCGTTGCCCCTCCCCAAAGAAACTCTGTCATGTTCCTTGTCCTCCTTAACTTTTCTAAAGCCATTATAGCAGGGGGGCAAAACAAAGAAAAACCTGCTTTTTCCGCTGCGAAACGGAAAAAACAGGTTTTCACAAAACTGCAGCGCTGTACCATAACGCTGCCTATAAAAGCTGCTCCACAAACGTCTTACAATCCTTGATCTTGGACAATTGATGCACAACTCCCGCTTTCAAGAGATTTTGTATTATCATATCATACACCGGCATCATATTTTCATTCCAGTTAGGCGCCAAAGCCAAAAGAAACACGATCTTCACATTCATATCGCCCCAGGGGATCCGCTCTTTCAGAATACAGACGCTGGCCGCGCTCTTCACAGCAGTATTTTCCATGGCGTGAGCCACCGCGAATCCCATGGCAAATACCGTAGGCGCAAGATTCTCCCGCGCCATAACGCTGTCTAAAAACGCCCCGGTCACATACCCTTGACGGCAAAGTTCCCCGCACATAAAGCCAAGAACCTCCCCAGGGGAGCCATATTCCGCATCCGCAAAAAACAGAGACGGCCGAAACAGCCTTTTAAAATAACTGCGCACGCTGCGTACTTCCTCCTCCCTTACCACAGTCAGCAATTTTTCCTTCTCATGGTAATCCAGGAAATTGCGGCACAAAATCACCGGCACATCATCCGTTGTCTGGTTTAAAGGCACCGTGGTCAGCACCGCCAGGATATCCCTTGGAAAATAGGAAGGCATATCAAACAGGGAATAACTTTCCCCAATAACGATCCGGCACTCCCCCATATCCTCAAGCCGCTTGCGCATCAGCTCCTTTACCGGCTTGCCGAAGGGATTGACAAGAGCCACCTTTTTCGGGCTTTGCATCATCCTGGTCTCCATGGCCCGGATGATGTGGAGGGCAAAAAATCCCACCTCGTCCTCCCCCACGCTGCAGTCCGTCAATTTCCCAAACCGGTTTCCGAAGAAAACGGCAATATCATACTCCAGCGGGTACTGGGATTTCAGCCTCTGGAGTATGGGATTGATATTCCGCTGGCAGTTCTGGTTTCGTTTCAGCGTTCCCATGATCTGGGCCATCATCTCCTGACAAAACTCCTCATCCCCTGAAAAATCATATCCGTATTCCAGGGTAATCGCAGACAAAATGTCATCCAGTATCCCTCTGGCCAGGTGATTTTCCGTCTCTTTGATGTAATAGAAATCATTGCGGAATACCTGGCTTAAATATTGGAACTCCTGGGGCGGAGCCTTAAAATTCAGTTTTCTTTCCAGGGCTTTCATCATCACTGGCGCCATTCTCTCAGGCTCTTGTTCCCCAGGCTTCAAAGAAGCCTCCAAATCTTCGCCTGCGCCGTCCTCCGAAATAAAATACCCAGCCGCCATCCTCTCCGCCATAACCGCGATCTCCACCACCAGCCGCATAATGGTGGCATCAAAAAACCGGCGGCTCTCATTTCCAAGCGCAGTCAGCAGCTGTTCCTTGATCCAGACAATATCCACCCACTCAAAATAGGGCTGAAAGCTTTCCGGCTCAAAAAAACGGTTTAAGTTTTTCGTGGAAATATAGACGGCGTAATAATTCCGCTTCTCCTCCTCCTTCATCTCCATCACCAAAAACCCTTCCCGCTTGCGGATGCCTCCCCCGGCGCATCTGCCCGCCATCCGCCGATTGACCCGGTTTACGATCTTAGACAACAGGGTATCGCTGATATACAGCTCCTCCGCCAGTTCACCATAGGGGATAGGGCTGCCGAAAAGCGCCTGCCTTATGATCTCCCACTCAGGATTATCCTCATGCTCCGGCTTTGATAAATCCTTGTCAATCTTAAACGGCCTCAGCCCTTCCATATAGTATCCCTTCCCCCTTTTTGACAGGATCACCTCCCGGCCTTTCTCCCTGTTAATCTCCCTGATATCGCTCCTGACGGTCCTGTCGCTGATGTTAAGGAGACGTCCGATCTCCTTTGCGGTCAGATACTCTTCCCCCATTACCAAATCCCAGATTTGCCCCTGTCTTGCGGTCATCTCCACTGCCCCTTTTAAAATCCTGCCTCATAGCTATCCTTGATCCCATTCTCAAAAGGAGCTGCTGCGCGTGACCGCACACCAACTCCTTTGTGTATGTCTGGATCTGTCAAGATCAACAGCCCTGTCTAACCTCGCACTGCCCCGGAAGCCCTGGCCGCCTCCCCAACCTTAAGGGCCACATGCTTTGCCACCCTGGGATCCAGAGCCGACGGGATGATGTACTGGGCACACAGCTTCTCCGGCTCCACCAGTTCCGCAATGGCTTTGGCCGCCGCCAGCTTCATCTCATAGTTAATATCCCTGGCCCCCGCGTCCAAAGCTCCCCGGAAGATCCCCGGAAAAGCCAGCACATTGTTGATCTGGTTGGGAAAATCAGACCGTCCGGTCCCCATGACTTTCACTCCGGCCTCCATCGCCTCGTCATACATGATCTCCGGCACCGGATTGGCCATAGCAAACACAATGGGATCCCGAGCCATAAGCCCTATCATCTCCGCTTTCAGAGCGCCTGCCACGGAAACGCCTACAAATACGTCCGCGCCCTTAAGGGCATCTGCCAGATCTCCCCGCATATTCTCCGGATTGGTAATATCACACAGCATCTTCTTGTGGTCCACAATGCCCACTCCCCTGTCCTTATAAAGGATGCCGTTCTCATCACAGGCAATAATATGCTTCACCCCGGCAGTCATCATCATCTTTATGATGGCCGTCCCCGCTGCCCCCGGTCCGTTAAGCACTACCCGGATATCCCCTATCTCCTTTCCCACTACCTTAAGGGCATTAAGGAGCGCCGCCGTTACCACAACGGCCGTGCCGTGCTGGTCGTCGTGGAATACCGGAATATCCAGCTCCTCCTCCAGCCGCCTCTCAACCTCAAAACATTTAGGGGAGGCGATATCCTCCAGATTGATCCCCCCAAACACCGGCGCGATCTGCTTTACTGCCTTAATGATCTCCTCCGTATCCTTGGTGTCCAGACATATGGGAAACGCGTCCACCCCTCCAAACTGTTTAAACAGGATTGCCTTCCCCTCCATCACAGGGATGGCGGCCTCCGCTCCGATATCGCCCAGCCCAAGAACTGCCGTGCCGTCCGACACCACCCCCACCAGGTTGCTCTTTGCCGTGTAGCGGTATACATTTTTCTTATCCTTAAAGATCTCCTTGCACGGCTGCGCCACGCCCGGCGTGTAGGCTATGCTTAAATCATCCCGATCCTCCAGCTTTACCTTGCTGGTAACCTCAATCTTTCCCTGATATTTTTCATGCAGTTTCAGCGCTTCTTCATAGTAGTCCATGGCTTATCTCTCCTTTATGTCAGGTGATCTTCCTTTTCAAACATCTCCAGCACTTCCTCCAAAGATCCCACGATCCTGCTGGCCATAGCCGCAAACTCCTTGTCCGGGTATTTCATATCCGGAACGCAGATCACCGGGATCCCCGCCCGGTAGGCAGCCTTGATCCCCGCTTCCGAGTCCTCCAAAACAAGAGCCTCTTGGGGGCTCACCCCCGCCTTGTCGCAGGCTTTCAAAAACACCTCCGGGTCCGGCTTCCCGTTTTTCACCTCATCCCCGCAGATGGAATCGTCAAAATACGGCTCCAGCCCTGCCATGGCAAGGATCCTGTCCACCCTCTCCCGGCCGCTGGACGTAGCCACCACGGTCCTGATCTCATGGCCTTTCAGGTATTGGAGCAGCCCCGGCAGTCCCCTCTTCACCGGCACCCCTTTTTCCACAAACCGATCATCCATATATTTGTGTACCTTCTTCACCACCTGGTCCATGGGAAAG
>Ga0137310_102049_pt1 | contig 11825 bp, 12 predicted proteins | sample NAcewiD2O_June_2_FD_97183 | JGI IMG/M metagenome (GOLD analysis project Ga0137310, IMG submission 97183) | Mouse cecal microbial communities from Vienna, Austria - N-Acetylglucosamine amended D2O_June | ecosystem: Host-associated > Mammals > Digestive system > Large intestine > Cecum | place...
GACGCAGATGTTTGATTCCGTTCAGATTGGCATCCAGTCCATCAGCGGGGACTGTGAGCGTCTGATGATCCTTCCCATTGACCTTCCGGCCATTATGCCGGATACCATACGGCAGCAGCTGATGATCGATGCCCCCATTATCCGGACCATGTGCCACGGGGAGCCGGGACATCCCATTATGCTGTGGAGCCAGGTGGCGGAGGAGCTGTGCGGCTATGATGGGCCGGGAGGGCTGCGGGGCGCTATTGAGCATTCCGGCATTGCCATCACCAACGTGGAGGTGGACGATGAGGGGATCTACCGGGACTTAGATACAAGAGAGCAGTACCAGGAGCTGCTGGACTGGAATTACCAGAGAGGCCAGGGCTACCCCATCCGCCCCCAGATCCAGGTGCGGCTCACCGCCAGCGAGCCTTTTTATGGCCCAGTGGCCCAGCAGCTTCTGAGCTGGATCGGGCAGACCGGGTCTCTCCAGGAGGCCTGCCTCCACATGGACATCTCCTACAGCAAGGGGAGAAAGATGGTAAAGCAGCTGGAGCAGCAGCTGGGATTTCCGGTGGTGAGGAGGTGGACCGGCGGCAGCGGCGGCGGCGGTTCTGTGTTGACCCCAAAGGGGGAGAGGCTGATAGAAGCCTACGAGAACATGGTGGCAGAGGTGCGGGATTTTACAGACCAGGCCTATCAGAAACATATGGGGAAAGGATTTTAATATGAGGAATCTGTATCTGGTCCGCCACGGACATGTGGATTTTCCCGGAGGGATCCGCCGGTGTATCGGCTGGACTGATCTTCCTCTGGATGAAAGAGGACAGGAGCAGGGAAGAGAGCTGGGGACATATTTTCAATCCCTGATACAGCAGGGGGCAGCGGTGTTTGCCAGTCCTCTGACAAGGGCGAGAGAGACGGCAAGGCTTCTGGCGGGAGACAGCCTGCCGGTGGGTGTGGAGGAAGGCTTAAAAGAGCTGAACATGGGAGAGTGGGAGAATGTCCCCATGGATCAGCTGAAAAAGACTCTGGAATCCTGGCCGGACACAGGGGAGAGCCGGGAAGAAGGGCTTGTGAGGATCCGTAAGACCGTAAAGCGTCTCCTGTCTCAGACCACAAAAGACGTGATCTGCGTGGCTCACGGAGGTATCAACAGCTGTCTTCTCGCGGACATCACGGGAACGCCTCTGAAAACCAGCCGCGGCCTACCTCAGCCCTACGGAGGGTTCAGCCGGATCCGGATCAGAGAGGATGGGCAGATGGTGGCGGAAGAAATCGGGGTCATGCCCCAGGGAGCGCCGGATGACCGGGAATGCCGCCGGATCTGGAACCATTACTCTACGCCGGAGCCTGTGAGAAGGCACTGTGAGGCGGTCTGCCGCCAGGCGGAGGCCATAGGAGAAAGGCTTGTAAACTCGGGAAGGAATGTGGATCTGAGGATCATCAGAAGCGGGGCCCTGCTCCACGACGTGGCCCGGGCAGAAGCAGACCACCCCAGGAAGGGCGGGGACATTCTTTTGCGGGAGGGATATCCCAAGGTGGCGGAGGTTATCCGTTATCATCACGACTTAGAATGCCCCTGTTTTGGAGAATTTGACAAAACCCTTCCTGCTCTGTGGCTGGAGGCGGCTGTGGTGTACCTGGCGGACAAAATGGTCCAGGGAGACAGGGCCGTGACCCTGGAGCGGCGGTTTGAGGATAGCAGAAGGCGGTGCGCGGAGGCAGAGGACAGGGAGGAGGCCCTGGCGGCCCACGAGAGACGATACATACAGGCCAAAAAGATCGAGAGCCTGATACGAATAGAGACAGATGGAGGACAATGAGATGAAATTGATCCCAACAGTGGATGCGGAAGGCGCGGTTCTGTGCCATGACATTACCCAGATCATCAAAGGAGTCACCAAGGACGCGGTCTTTCGAAAAGGCCATGTTGTGACAAAGGAGGATATCCCTGTGCTCCTCAGCGTGGGCAAAGACCAGCTCTACGTGTGGGAGCAGGAGGAGGGGATTCTCCACGAAAATGACGCCGCCCAGATCCTCTGCGCCATGTGCCGGGGAGAGCACATGAGCTGCTCGGAGGTAAAAGAGGGCAAGATCGAGCTTGTGGCGGAGCGGGACGGGCTTTTGAAGGTGGACAATGAGGGGCTTAAGGCGGTGAACAGCTTCGGGGAGATGATGATCGCCTCCCGCCACGGCAACTTTGCTGTAAAGAAAGGGGATAAGCTGGCAGGAACCAGGATCATCCCCTTGGTAATCCGGGAGGACAAGATGGAGCGGGCCAGGAAAGCCGCCATGGAGGCCACAGGCGGAAAGCCTATTTTGCGGCTTCTGCCATTTACCCACAAGAAAGTTGGCATTGTGACCACGGGAAATGAAGTATTTTACGGGCGGATCCAGGACACCTTCACCCCGGTGATCCGGCAGAAGCTGGGGGAATTCGACTCAGAGGTCATCGATCATGTGACATGGAACGATGACGACAAAAAGGTTACAGCCTCCATACTGGAGATGATCGGGAAAGGGGCGGATGTGGTTATCTGCACAGGAGGCATGAGCGTGGACCCTGACGACAAGACCCCCCTGGCCATCAAAAATACAGGGGCCAGACTGGTAGCCTACGGGGCACCGGTGCTGCCGGGAGCCATGTTCCTTCTGGCTTACTATGAGGTGAAAGCTCAGGGGCAGGAGAGGACAGTGGCTATTATGGGCCTGCCGGGATGTGTCATGTACGCGAAGCGCACCATTTTTGACCTGGTGCTGCCAAGGGTTATGGCGGATGACCAGATCTTTCCCCGGGAGCTGGCGGCTTTAGGACAGGGCGGACTGTGTCTCGGCTGTCCGGTGTGTACGTTCCCCAACTGCGGGTTCGGCAAGGGGAGCTGATAGGTCCGTCTGATTTGCGGGGGAAGCAGGGAATATGTCGGCCCCATGGGCCGCGGGGGGAAGTTTTCCCTTCCTGATTGAGAAGAGAGAGGAAAAGGAAATTTATGTTGGATTTTTACAGAGCGGTTGCGGAATGTGATCCCGGCAAAAAGAATATGACAGCCGTGGCCCTTGACGGTCCCGGGTTTGGACAGAGGGCATTGTTTTCAGAAGGATGTCTGGTGTGGGAGTCAGAGGAAGGCGGATTTTTTTCTGAAAACAGGGAGGAGCTTTTGGAGGCAGTGAGCCGGGACAGCCGGAAAGGGCTGGTTGAGGTTAAAGGAATCAAGGTGTTTCTGGATTGGCTTGGACAGGAACTGGAGCTGGTGATCTGCGGAGGAGGCCATGTGTCCATACCTGTGATCCGGATCGGCCTGATGATGGGGTGTAAGGTGACTGTGCTGGAGGACAGACCTCAGTTCGCGGATAATGCCAGACGGGCAGGGGCCACCAACGTCCTGTGTGAGTCTTTTGACCAGGGGCTGGACAGGATTGAGGGAAATGAAAACACTTATTTTGTCATAGTCACCAGAGGCCATCGCCATGATCAGACATGCCTTGAGCGGATCGTGAGAAAAAAACACGCCTACATCGGCATGATCGGAAGCCGGCGCAGGGTGGCCACTGTAAAGGAAAACGTTATAGAGCGGGGAGGGGATCCGGCGGTTCTGGACCAGCTTTACAGCCCCATTGGCCTGGATATCGGGGCGGAGACGCCGGAAGAGATCGGCGTAGCCATCATGGCTCAGATCATTGAGGTGAAAAACCGGAAAAGGCGGACCTGCGGCTATTCAAGAGAAATGCTGCGCCAGATCCTGAATCCGGACACAGCAGGACACAGGCAGGAGGCCCGGGTGCTGGCTACCATCGTGACCCGCAAAGGCTCCGCTCCCCGGGATACGGGAACAAAGATGCTGGTGCTCCCCGACGGCAGGTGTATGGGGACCATAGGAGGAGGCTGCATGGAGGGTGCCGTGATCCGTCAGGCGCTGCACATGATCCGGGCCAGCCAGGAGGCGGAAGGTGACAGCCAGAATAAAAAACTGTGCCATGTGGATATGACAGGCACTGACGCTGAGGATGAGGGAATGGTCTGCGGCGGCGCGGTAGACGTGCTTTTGGAGGTTGTATAATTTTGAGAGATCACTTGGGACGGCAAATTGATTATATGAGGATATCCATTACCGACCGCTGCAACCTGCGGTGCCGCTATTGCATGCCTGAGGGTGTAAAGTGTGTGCCCATGGAGGAGATCCTTACCCTGGAAGAATGCGCCGAAATCGCGGCATGGGCAGCCTCTCTTGGAATCAGCAAAGTCAAGGTCACAGGGGGAGAGCCTCTGGTGAGGCTGGGCTGCTGTGACTTTATCCGGATGCTGAAGGACATAAAGGGGATCGAAAAGGTTACCATCACCACCAACGGCATTTTGCTGGAGAGATATTTAGAGGAGCTTATAGCTGCCGGGGTCGACGGCATCAACATCAGCCTGGACACCCTGGATCCAAAGCTGTATAGGGCCCTGACAGGGGGAGGGGATCTGGAAGCTGTTTTGAGAGCCCTGGAAAAGACGGTAAAAATCCGGGGCGACAGGCAGATTCCCGTAAAGATTAACGCGGTTTCCCTGGATTTAAAAGACATGGCCGGGCAGTTGGGCTGCCGCTATGATGGCCCTGGCTGGCAGGAGCTGCTGGAACTGGCCGTAAAATATCCCATAGATGTGCGTTTTATTGAGGTGATGCCCATTGGCTATGGGAGGCAGTATCGGTCAGTTGACCATGACAAGCTTCTGGCCTGGCTGATGGAACGGTACCCGGACATGAAAGAGGACAGGCGAATTCACGGAAACGGCCCCGCGGTATATTACCAAATACCAGGATTTCAGGGAAGCATTGGTCTCATCAGCGCCCTTCACGGAAAATTCTGCTCAGACTGCAACCGGGTACGGCTGACCTCCCAGGGGTACTTAAAGAGCTGTCTGTGCTATGAAGACGGAGTGGATTTGAGGAAAATACTGAGAGGAAGGGGCAGTCTGAAAGAAAAGGATGCCCGGCTTCTTGAGGCCATGACACAGGCCATATGGGGAAAACCTACGGCCCACTGCTTCGAGGATCCGGAGCACATGACAGAACATGAAAACATGGTCAGGATCGGAGGATAACATGGAATTTACACATTTTGACACACAGGGAAACGCCTGGATGGTGGATGTGGGAGAGAAGGAGGACACAAGGCGGGAGGCTGTGGCCAGAGGGAGCATTTTTTTAAGCCCGGAGTGTTTTGACATGGTGGCCCGGGGTGAGATGAAAAAGGGAGATGTTCTTTCCGTGGCCCGCATAGCAGGCATTATGGGAGCCAAGAAGACCTCAGAGCTGATTCCCCTGTGCCACATCCTGAATCTGACAAAGCTGACCGTGGATTTTGAGATGAAGAAAGAAACCAATGAGATCCAGGCAGTGTGCTCGGCCCGGGTTACGGGAAAGACGGGGGTGGAGATGGAGGCCCTCACGGGAGTTTCCACAGCGCTTCTGACGATCTATGATATGTGTAAGGCTGTGGACAAATCCATGGAGATCAGACAGATTTACCTGGAGAAAAAGACAGGCGGAAAGAGCGGGGAATATGTAAATCCCAGGGTCCAGGAACCTGTTTTTGGGGAAGGCTCTGAGGCTTAAGCGAGGCATGGCAGACAACTGAACAATCTGGGGAAATGGAGGATAAATTATGTTGACAGGAACAGTAAAGGCAGTCTGTGTCAGCGAGAAAAAGGGTACGGAAAAACACGGCACGGACCGGGTCCATGTGCGTCCGGATCACGGTATCGAGGGAGACGCTCACGCGGGCAGATGGCACCGCCAGATCAGCCTTCTTTCTTATGACAAGGTAAAAGCCTTTAACGAGAAAGGGGCCAATGTGGATCACGGGGCCTTTGGGGAGAATCTGGTGGTGGAAGGCATTGATTTTAAAAGCCTTCCCGTGGGAAGCCATTTCCTGGTGGGCACAGCGGAGCTTGAGATGACCCAGATCGGAAAGGAATGCCACAGTCACTGCGCTATCTTCAAGCGCATGGGAGAGTGCGTTATGCCTCATGAGGGGGTGTTTGCCAAAGTCCTGAAAGAGGGGGATATTTCTGTGGGGGATGCGCTGACAGTTGTGCCTCCTGACCCTAAAAGGGCCTTTACGGCGGCAGTAATCACCCTCAGCGACAAAGGCGCTAAAGGGGAGCGGACAGATGAAAGCGGACCTGCGGCGGTCCGGATGCTGGAGGAGGTTGGCTATGAGGTGGTGGAAACCATGATCCTTCCGGACGAACCGGCTCTTTTAAAGACCCAGCTGAAGCGTCTGGCAGATGGACGGCAGGTGGATCTGGTGGTCACCAGCGGCGGAACAGGATTTTCCATGAGGGATCAGACGCCGGAGGCCACCATGGAGGTGGCGGACCGGAACGCTCCGGGGATCGCGGAATATATGCGTTACAAGTCCATGGAGGTCACAAGCCGGGCCATGCTTAGCCGGGGAGTATCGGTAATCAGGGGAAAGACCCTGATCGTCAATCTGCCGGGAAGTCCCAAGGCGGTTAAGGAAAGCCTGGAATCTATCCTTGAGCCTTTGGCCCACGGCCTTGAGATCCTTCGGGGAACAGCCGGGGAGTGCGGGAGAAAAGAATGATAGTTTTGTTTGGGGTTTATCAGGGAAAGGGGCCACCAACTGGCGGAAGCTGGAGGGAAAGCCTTCCCTGTCCTGAAACTGCGTAAAAATTTCGCAACCGAACGATTTTTTAAAAGCGTTCGAAAATAAAATACATATCCATATGGAGAACAAGGAGGAGTCCATGATGAAGAGAAGACGCGCGGCGGCAGTGATGATGGCGGCGATGATGACGGCAGGAGCTCTGGCCGGATGCCAAAGCGGCCAGAAAGCGGCGGACACCGGGGCTGGGAGCGGGGCCCAGAGCCAGGCTGTCCAGGAGAGCACCGAGGCTGTCCAGGAAAGTGCCGGGGCGGCACAGAGCCAGACTGTCCAGGAGAGCACCGGGGCGGAACAGAGTCAGGCTGTCCAGGAGAACGGAGAGGCGGTTCAGAAAGAGAGTGTGGAGCTGATCGTGTTCGCGGCAGCTTCCATGACCGAAACATTGACCGAGATCGCCCAGATGTACAAGGAAATTAGGCCGGAGGTGGAGATCATCTATACCTTTGACTCCTCCGGAACCTTAAAGACCCAGATCCAGGAGGGGGCTGACTGCGACATCTTCATCTCCGCGGCCCAGAAGCAGATGAACCAGCTTGACATCTCGGCGGACCCGTCGGTAAACACGGAAGGGCTGGATTTTGTTCTGGAGGGAAGCCGATTCAACCTGGTGGAGAACAAGGTGGTTCTGGCTGTCCCGGACAACAACCCGGCAGGGATCACCTCCTATGAGGATCTGGGGACAGACAAGCTGAACCTGATCTGCCTGGGCAATGACGATGTTCCGGTTGGAGCCTATTCCATAGAGATCCTCACAACCCTGGGTATTTTGGAGCAGCTGGAAAATGATTCCAAGATCACCTACGGCTCCAATGTAAAAGAGGTGACTACCCAGGTGAAGGAAGCCTCCGTGGACTGCGGGATCATCTATGCCACTGACGCGTTTTCCGCGGGGCTGACCGTGGTGGATGAGGCGGAAGAAGATCAGTGCGGGCAGGTGATCTACCCGGCAGCTGTTTTGAACATATCAAAACATCAAGAGGAAGCCCGGGATTTCCTGGATTATCTCACCACAGACGACTGCGGGGCAGTGTTTGAGTCCGTGGGATTCTCCATAGCCAGGTAACAGGAGAGAAACTATGGACTGGTATCCCCTTTACAATTCCCTGAGGATCGCTCTGATCTCCAGTGTGATCGTGTTTTTTACAGGCATTTTCGCAGCCTACTATATTGCCAGGCTGAACCGGGTGGTCAAGGGAATCTTGGATGTGATCCTGACCCTGCCCATGGTGCTGCCGCCTACTGTGGTGGGATATTTCCTGCTGCTTCTTCTTGGGGCAAAGCGGCCTGTGGGGATGTGGTTTCAGGAGCAGTTCGGCATAAAGCTGGTGATGACTTGGTATTCCGGAATCTTCGCGGCCGCGGTGGTGGCGTTTCCTCTGATGTACCGGACAGCCAGGGGCGCGTTCGAGAGCTTTGACGAGACCCTGGCATATTCAGGCCAGACCCTGGGGCTCTCCAACACCTATATCTTCTGGCGGATCCGGATGCCCGCGTGCCGCCAGGGGATTCTGGCGGGAGCGGTGCTGTCATTTGCCAGGGCTCTGGGTGAGTACGGGGCCACCAGCATGCTGGCAGGCTATACACCGGGAAGAACGGCCACCATATCCACCACGGTCTATCAGCTGTGGCGGACAGACAATGAGGCCCTGGCTTTTCAGTGGGTTGTGGTAAATGTGATGATCTCAGCGGTGGTGCTCCTGACAGTCAACATGCTGGAAGAGAAAAACAGGAAGGAGAGGAGATGACCATGTCCCTGTATGTGGATATCGAAAAAGATTTCAGAAGCTTTCATCTCTCCACAAGATTTGAGGCAGGACAGGGAGTCATGGGAATCCTGGGAGCCTCGGGATGCGGAAAGAGCATGACCCTTCGCTGCGTCGCGGGGGTGGTGAAGCCGGACAGAGGAAAGATTGAGCTTGACGGGGTCACATGGTTTGATTCGGAAAGGGGAATTGATCTTCCTCCTCAAAAGAGACGGGTAGGGCTTTTGTTTCAGAACTATGCCCTGTTTCCAAACATGACTGTGGAGAAAAATCTCATGGCTGGACTGAGAACAGTGGAAAAAGACAAAAAGAAGGCCAGGGCGGTGGTGGCTGAGATGATGGAGCGATTTTGCCTTACGGGATTGGAGCGGCACCGTCCATCCCAGCTGTCTGGCGGGCAGCAGCAGAGGGCGGCCCTGGCCAGGATCCTTCTGACAAAGCCAGGTCTTCTGATGTTAGATGAGCCTTTTTCCGCCCTGGATGGGTATCTTCGGTGGAAACTGGAAATGGAATTAATGGATATTCTGAGAGGATTTTCCGGCACCACTCTCTTTGTATCCCACAGCCGGGACGAGATCTACCGGATCTGTGACAGGGTCTGCGTCATGGACAACGGAAAATCCACACCCGTGGCGCCGGTGAAGACCATGTTTGAGGAACCGAAGACACTGGCCGCCTGCATGCTGTCGGGCTGCAAAAATTATTCAGGGGCAGAGGCTGATGTTAAGAAAAATGGTGAGGAGCAGGGAGATGGCTGGGTCTGGGCAAAGGACTGGGGAGTGAGCTTAAACTGCCGCCGGAGGGTGCCGGAGAATATTACCCACATCGGAGTGAGAAGCCACTACATCCATCTGATTTCAGGAGACCTCCGGAAAGATACGCAAAATGTTATGGAGTGCCGGATCCGGCGGATCGTGGAAGATGTGTTCAATATGGTGGTTATGGTCAGCTCTGTAAACGCGGTCTCCGACTCATCCAATGCCTGGCTGCGGCTTGAGATGCCAAAAGAGCAGTGGGAAGCCTACAAGGAGATCGCGAGCGGGAAAGTGGGGGACAGGATCCGGGTCAGGATTGATCCCCAGGATATCCTTCTTTTGACAAGCTGAGCCATGACGGAGCGAGACGGGGAGATACCCAGAAGAGTATCTCCCCGTTTCTGTACGCCACAGCTGTCGACGGCTGGGCGGTAAAGAATTCTAAAAACCTTCAGGGTATCTCCCCGTCCCTGTACGACACAGCCCACAGCGGCCCTCCGCTGTCATAGCTGCGTTTCAGTTCATTCATCAAAAGCTGGAGATCCCACTCCTTGGTGCTGTTCTCATAGCTGGCGGGATCGGCGATATATACATTGCCGTTGCCGCACAGCTGGGCAATGATGATGAAGTGGCCGTTCTGGGTCAGACTTCCCTTTCCCATAAGAGCCACAAGCACATGACCGCTGGAGAGAAGCTCGGATACACGCTCCGGCGTGCGCTCCGTTACACTTTCCACCTGAAGTCCAAAGGCGGAGAGGCTTCCCGGGATCAGGCCGTGATAAGAACCGCTCTGGCGGGCATAGTAACCATTGGCGGCAGACCAGTCCGCCATCTCCACAGGGGTCACGCCCTGGGAGGAGAAGCTGTTGATGATCATAGCAACACACACGGGACCGCAGCCATACTTGCTGACGCGGTCCTGACCGCCGTAGAGATATTCTTTCCATCGGATATCTCCCTGGTTGTAATAGAGAAGAGGTCCCATGGCAGTGTCCAGCATACAGGAATAGATGGTGTCCTGAGGCGGGAACACAGATTCCGCGTTCATGTCGGAAATCTCTCCCAGTTCATCGGTTCGAACCATCTGGGAGATCTCCTCCGGCTGCTCCTGGCGGCTTCCTTCCTCCGTCTCCTCAGACATCGTCGGTTCTTCCTGGGACAGAAAGCCGGGCTCAGTCACAGGCTCCTCCGGTTTGGTAAAAAGCTGGGAAATATAACCAGAGAAGTTGTTTACAGCCGTCTGTACCGTTCCGGAAGAAAAAGGACGGAAATAGGCCAACAGGCTAAAGGTCAAAGTGGCGGCCGCTGTCAAAATCCCCCCTGTGATCAGAAGCTCTGTGCGGCTCTTTGCGGGCTTTCCGGATTCCGACTGCCTGCCTGGAGGCGGAATCACGGTGGAGCGGGAAACGGGAGCGGCATCAAAACTTCTTTTTTTGCGCTTTGTCCATATGTCAGGGGACATGTATGATCAATCCTCCAAATTCGTTGTGTCACGCCATAGCGAGACGTCCTAAGACTACCTGGGCGATGTTGCCTAAAGGTGCCTGTTGACACACAGCCCCGATCTTGTAAGCCTCCATGGGCATCCCATAGACCACACAGGAATCCCGGTCCTGTCCGATGGTGTAGGCCCCGGCCTTTCTCATCCGAAGCATACCCGCGGCGCCGTCAGCGCCCATGCCGGTCAGGATTACACCGATAGCCCGGTTTCTCACAGTGGCGGCCACGGAGTCAAAGAGCACATCCACGGAAGGCTGGTGGCCGCTGACCTTTGTCTCAGATGTGCAGCTGACGCTGTAGCCGGTTCCCAGACGCACCACCCGCATCTGAAGGCCGCCGGGGGCTAAAAGCACCAGGCCCGGACGGATCTTGTCTCCGTGAGCGGCCTCCTTCACTTCCAGCTTGCAGATGCGGTTGAGACGCTCCGCATACATGGATGTAAACCCGGGAGGCATATGCTGAGTGATCACAATTCCCGGCATCTTGGCGGGAAAATGGCGGACCACTTCCAGGATAGCCTCGGTTCCGCCTGTGGACGCGCCGATGGCGACTAAGTCAAAGGCAGAACTTGTGGGAAGAGACATGGTGTTGCCCCGGGCCATGGAAGCGGTGGTCCTGACCCCGGCAGAAGCGGCTGTTGACTGAGGCAGACGGACCCGTGCGTTTTTGCCTATGGTCAGTTTTGCCATCAGGTTTCTCAAGAACGCCTCCCGCTGTCCCTCCTCCGGCTTGCGGACAAAATCCACGGCACCGGCAGCCAGGGCATCAAACACCCGCACATTGAGGGAGGACACCAGAATCACGGGAACGGGTTGGGAGGGAAGAACCTCTTTTAAAAAATCCAGTCCGGACATCCCAGGCATCTCAATGTCCAGGGTCATGATATCCGGTTTCAGCAGAGGAAGCTTACCCTTGGCGTCCAGAGCGTTGACGGCATAGCCCACCACTTCAAAGCGGGGGTCCGCCGAAAGGCTCTGCATCAGCCAGGTCCGGAATACGAGAGAATCGTCTACCACCATTACTCGGATTTTCTGTTGCATAATTTAACCTTCTTTCTTTACCATCTTATGCCTACTTCTTTTTGTATATGGCTGGCTGGATATAATCGTAAGGGCAGGTGGCTTTGGTCAAACCTTCTGAGTGGCCGATAAAA
>Ga0137310_102062_pt1 | contig 11793 bp, 12 predicted proteins | sample NAcewiD2O_June_2_FD_97183 | JGI IMG/M metagenome (GOLD analysis project Ga0137310, IMG submission 97183) | Mouse cecal microbial communities from Vienna, Austria - N-Acetylglucosamine amended D2O_June | ecosystem: Host-associated > Mammals > Digestive system > Large intestine > Cecum | place...
GCCAATTCCTCAGAGTCTAACATCCGCCCCTCTATAGCCAAGGCAATCACATAGGCCCCATCCTTTATGTGGGACAAAATCCGCTGACCCTCCCGATCCCTGATCTGATCCTCCAGGGCAAGGCCCGCGCCGTCAGGCGTCTTTTCGTCTCCTACCTGGATAATCTCCAGCCTGCAATACCTTCCCAGACGCTTTTGGTACTCCTTTATGGCCTCCTCAAAAAAACGCTCCTTTACCTTTCCGACCCCGATCACCGTGATCTTCATCCTTCAAACTCCAGGATCATGTCAAACCAGACAGCGCCGCCGTGGACTGAGGCCGACACTCCTAAGTTCCTGTACCCGAACCTTTCGTAAAATCCTATAAGCCTCTCCTTACAGGTCAGGATCAGCCCCTTCCTCCCCTTCCTTCTGGCATCCTCAATCAGGTGTTCCATAAGCTCTCCCGCGATACCCCGGCGCTGCCACTCCGGCACCACATCCAGACCAAAAACGCTCTGGTAAATTCCCATTGGCCGATGGAGGGACGCGTCCTCAAACATCTCATCCCGAATAGTCCTCTCATCCGTCGCGGCCCCATTGATAAATCCTACAATCCGCCCATCTCTCTCCGCCACAAAAAAACTGTCCGGAAAGGTCTTCAGCCTGTCCTCAAAGGCCTTGTGCCCCGCGGCTTCCGCGGGAGGAAAGCACATGGACTCTACCTGGGTTATTCTCTCTAAATCCTCCATAACCGCCTGTCTGATCCGGTCTGTCATCTTATATATCCTCCTGATATGTATTACGCGCTCAAAGCCTCAAGGCACTCTATAATCTTCTCCCGGTATTCCTTGTGGCGGGGCATGCCGCCTCCCAAGCCGCCCAGTTTTGGAAGCTGAAGTTTGAGAAAGCTGCCGTTCTTCAAAGTAATGGAACAGTTGACCGCTCCCATCATAGCTTTTTTTATGTCACAAGATTTAATCTCTGACAAAGGAAAACAGGTACCGATATCCTCTTCCACAGTCTTTCTCAGATCCGGGATATGATAAAATTTATTTAGATATTCCCGCTCCTCACATTCAGCAACCACCAGGTACTCTCTGGTGATACCAATATACACATCAAACTTGGAAGTCTTCTTTTTATTGATCTGAAGGGAAATACCATGTATACCTGCCAGAAGGGTCTCCCCCTGGGGAAGGCACTTTCCCAGAACCTGGGCCATACGATCTTCATTAAAAATGTCAGACATGCTTTATACTCCTCTCATCCCTGGGCCCGAAAATAATATCCCACACCCCATTTTGTATGGACAAACTGAGGCGCGCTTGGGCTTGGCTCAATCTTCTCCCTCAGTCTCCTGACATGGACATCCACGGTGCGCACATCACCGGAATCCATGGCCTTGTTGCCCCAGACATAGCCTAAAAGGGATTCCCGGCTGTAGACCTTGTTAGGGTTGCAGGCCAGAAGCTCCAAAAGGTCAAACTCCTTGGCTGTCAGATTGATCTCCTTGTCCCCCACAAACACTCTTCTCCCGTCCCGGTCAAGCTTTAAGCTGCCGGCCGTGATTGTCCGGTTCTCCGGCGCGCCGGATTTCTTCCCCCTCTTGGAATTGCGCCGCAGGATGGCCTTGATCCGGGCTTTCACCTCCAGGATGTTAAAGGGCTTGGTGATATAATCGTCAGCCCCGTACTCCAGCCCCAGGATCTTATCCATATCGCCCCCCTTGGCAGTGACCATGATAATGGGAACCTCTGAAAATTCCCGGATAGTCTGGCACACCTCGTAACCGTCCGCCTTTGGAAGCATCACATCTAAGAGCATCACATCATACTCGGTCTCTCTTGCCTTGCTGATGGCCTCCTCCCCGTCATACGCGCAGTCAACCTCCATCCCATCCTGTTCCAGGCTGAAACGGATTCCTTTGACGATCAATTTTTCATCATCCACAACCAAAATCTTTGCCATGTCCCCACCTCTTCCTGCCGCTCTGTCATGGGATCTGTCTGTCGCGATCCCTATACTGTAATATCATCTTTTATTTTCTGAAAAGCGGCCTCCTTGATTCCGGAAATATTCATAATCTCCTCAATGCTCTCAAAAGGCCCCTGCTCTTCCCGGTAGCGGAGGATCGCCTCCGCCTTGGCTTCGCCGATTCCCCTGAGAGTCATCAGCTCTTCCTTTCCGGCTGTATTTAAATTAATCTTTTGCTGTCCGGCGGCTCCTTCTGGACTTTCCGGCACCTGAACCCACAGTCCCTCTGCCTTGGCCTCCTCCTTTGACGGCACCGTGATCTTCATGCCATCCGCGGTCTCCTGAGCCATATTCAGATAGTCCGCCGCCGCCTCATCTGTAAACCCCCCCGCCATGTCCACTGCCTGAAAAACCCTGGTTCCCGGCTCCATCTCATAGACCCCGGGATGTTGAACCTCCCCGCAGATATGTACATAGAAACGGACCGATTCGGTCTGCCGAGGCAGCGACTCTTTCGGGGCTTCGTCCCCTTCTGTGGAGGGCTCTTCCCCTGTCTCAGTCTCAGCTGATATCAGTCCGTTTTGTCCTTCTGCCCCTTCCTCTGTCTGCCTGGTGTCAAGCTCCAGGATCAGGGTCTGGCTTTGGGGATCTGCTTGTCTGGTCCTGCCGCGACTATAACATATGCCCGCAGCCAACACGCATATGACCGTCAGCAGATACCAAATCTTCTTTTTTTTCATGGTACTCCTCCTGGTATAAAAATGTGTCGGAGAATACCATCTTCAGCCTGCTTCTATTCTAACCAAATCGCGGGCTAAATACAAGCACATTTTCAATCAATATCGAAAAATGACGATTCCCGCGATGGCCACCGCCGCGCCGATCAGCTTCTTCCATTCCAGGCCAGCCTTCTCCACTCCGAAAAGGCCAAAGACCTCGATTCCATAGGCCACAATGATCTGTGCCACCACGATCAGAAGAGCGGATCTGGCCGGCCCTAAGCTTCCCACACTTTTTATCACCGTGTATGTGATCAGGGCCCCGATCACTCCTCCGGTCAGCATATACCAGGGGTGCACCTGTCCTAAACCGCTTATCTGGTCCCTGCCGGTACACAGCCACATTGCCAGGCAGGTTAAAAAGGCCGTAAGCTGCACCCACCCGGAAGATACCCAGATGCTGGTCTGCTTTGTCACCTCTGTGTTAAAAACTCCCTGAATGCTCATCAGCGCACCGGAAACCAGTGCGACCACTATACCCCACATGGCTTAGTCTCCTTTTTTCTGTAAAATGCAAGTCTTCCGATATGTAGTCTATTTTTCCTGGTTTTCCTGAATTTATACAGACAAAAAATGTGTAAGGCCTGGAATCTTCTCCCAGAGCCTTACACACATTTTACGGATAAGCATTTTTATTATCGCATACAATCGAGGACCTGCCTTGGGGCAATCCGCGGGACAGACTGGCCCCGCCACTGTCCCCCTGTCCCGTCAGTGTCCCCGGGCTGCCGCCCAAACCAGATGCCTGGCCAGAACCGCTGTGGTCACTGCCCCCACGCCGCCGGGCACAGGGGTGGCCATGGATGCCTTGTCCCTAATGGATTCAAAATCCACATCCCCCCACAGCTTTCCGCTGTCATCCACATTGATCCCCACATCAATAACCACCGCGTTGTGGCCTACAAAGCTGCCGTCAAGCATCTTAGCCCGGCCGGCCGCCGCCACCAGGATCTCTCCCATCCGGCAGGTACCCGCGAGATCCAAGGTCTTTGTGTGACACACGGTCACGGTCGCGTTTTCCTTCATCAGAAGCATGGCAAGGGGCTTTCCCACCACCATGCTCCGCCCCACGATCACGGCCCGCTTTCCGGCTATGGGAATGTTGTTGGTCTTCAGCACCTCCACCACCGCCTCAGCGGTACAGGGAGCAAACCCGGTGGCATCCCCGGCAAACACCTTGGCCACATTGACAGGGGATATGCCGTCAAGATCCTTGTCCGGGTCAATGAGCCTCTCTATGTCCGCCTCCTGTATGTGCTTTGGCAGCGGCCGCAGGAGAAGGATCCCGGATACCCCCGGATCCTCATTGATCTTTTTAAATTCCTCTTTAAACTCTTCATGGCTTATATGCCCTGGAAATGAATAAGACCGGGCCTCCAGGCCGAAGGAGGCCATTTTTTTCATGGCTCCTCTCTCGTAGGACAGGTCGTCGGGGTTTTCCCCTACCCGGACAATGGCCAGACAAGGCACCTTTCCTCCCAGCCCTTCCAGCATCTCCTGAACCTGTTCCCTGATTTTGGCAGACACCTCTGCCCCTTTTAATATGATCATCTCTTCTCGTTTCCTTTCAGCCGCCCCAGCACAATGTTATAAACCTGATCCGCCAGCCTTATTCCTTCCTCCAGGGCTTTCCCTGCCCTGTCATTGATCTCCTGGGCTTTCTCCCGGTTCTTCATGGACTTTGTGTTAATGTACACGTTCATCACTGCCCCTGTTACCGCTGTCCTGGCAAACTGTACCGCCACTCCCACATCGCTGACCGCCATGACGCTGCCCTTTTTCTCCAATTCTTCTAAATCCGAAAGGACCTCCACCGCCAGCTCCATGATCCGCAGCGGAACCAGGCTGGCCGCCAGGAGATTCTCCTCCATGACCTGGGCCTTCCTGGCCTTTTCCTCCTCCGTGCCGGCGGGAAGGCCGTAGGCTGCCGCCAGGGGGGCAAAAACCTCCGCGTCCTCTTGGGCCAGCCGGACCATGCGGTCCCTGGCCTCTTCCAGACGGCTCATCGCGGCGGCCACGTCCGCCTCCACGTCCGCGTATTTCTTTTTCCCCACAGTCAGGTTCCCCACCATCAGGCCCAGGGCCCCGCTGAGAGCTCCCGCCAGGGCCGACGCCCCTCCGCCGCCTGGTGTGGGCCGCTTTGAGGACAGGGCTGTCAGAAATTCATTTACTGTCTGCTGTTCGATCATATCCATTCCTCCTGGTATCTTCTAGGGCAGTTTATATCCATAGGCCTCCAGAACCTTTAAGGGAAATTCCACCCGGATGGTCTTTAAGGGGTCCACTACCTGGCACACCGCCATGTTGGACAGAAGGGACATGAGCATCCCCGCCTCCAGATCATCTTTTCCTGTTGCCATTTTTACAAATTCCTTCATGGCCTTTGCCGCCATGTCCCCCGCGCCATCTAAGGTGGCGGCCGACTGGATGGTCATCACGTCTCCCCGGCAGTATAAAAACGGCGTGGGCAGCTGGCAATTCTTTACCGCGGTCACCTTGACCGTCACCTGGCCTCCGGTCTCCAGGCCGCAGATCATCACTTCCCCGTCGCCCATCAGTCCGTGAAGGTCTCCTATGGACAGAAGAGCGCCTGGAACATTTACCGGAAGATACAAGATGGAGCCCTTGACGATTTTTTTGCAGTCCATGTTGCCGCCGTGGCTCTCAGGAGTGTCTGTGGTGATCCCATCCTCCAGGGGGGCTGTCCCTATAACCCCGATCATGGTATCCAATTCCAGGGTCAGGTTCTCGTCAAATACCGCCTTGCCGTCCTTCAGCTCAAAAATCCTTGCCGTCCTTTCGCTGAAATCCTCATGGAACACTCCCGCGGCTGGTGAGGATCTCATGACTCCCCAGGACCTGGGCGCGATATCCAGGATCTCCACCTTCAGAATATCCCCCGGCAGGGCTCCCTCCACATAGAGAGGCCCGGTTGCCGGATTCTCTAAGGCATCCCCCTTGTCCCCCAGAGGCCTATCCTCACTTACCACAGCGTCGTCATAACAATCCCTGGTCTCAAAGACCACGGTCTCACCGCTCTGGCACACAGCGGCTGGTTCCGCTTTCTTATCCAGGATATCTGACACCTTGTCTCTTCCGATTACGATCATATCATTTTCCCCTTTCTATTTTATGATTCCTTGTATCTCAAGATCCTCCCGATCAGCTGGAAGCTGGACCAGATGGACAGCGCGTATCCGATGATCAGATTCATGGCAAAACCACCCCAGCAGTCCGCGTCCGTCATCAGGGTTCCAAAATTGCTGATTACGTAGAGAACCGTATCCAGGCTGGCCTCCCACTGGAAAAATGCCCTGCAGATGGTGACCACATAATCCAGCACATTGGCGAAAAATACCATCCCCGCCGCGATGACCAGGGATATCACCGCTCCTTTCTTGTCCAGCCTTCCAGACAATTTCTCATACCCCAGAAGGGCGAATTTCAGCATGGCAAATCCGGCGATTCCGGCGATAAATCCCACAAAGCTGATGCCAAGCCACAAAACCACTCCGATGAGAGAGCCGCCGATGGCTCCTATGATTCCCAAAAACATGTTGCTCTTCTTTAAAGGGGTCAGCTTTACACCATTGACATAATAGGTCTGATCTCCCCCTGTCCCCTGGCCGCTTTCCACACCTCCCCCGCTCTGCCAGGTTCCCTGGCTTCCCAAAGGAATCTGGCTGTCGCTGCCGTACCCCGGGTTCTCCTGGTACGTTCCTCTGTCATAGCCGGCAGTATCCTCATAGGACTGGTGATCATCCCAAGGATTGCTCTGCCACGCGGCCACGCGGCGCATATTTTCCTTCACCTTCCGCTCCTCCGCTTCCAGACGATTCCGGTTCATGATGTTCAGTACCAGACACAAAAGACCCACAGCCGTAAACACAACGCCCAAGACCGCGAAACCAGCGCCAGCGCTGAAATCCGCCCTGCCCACCGGTTTCTGTGTGGTATCCAGAAGGCTGACCCCCATATAGTCCTCAAAATTATCTTCTGTGATAAACTCCTCATCATAGAGAAGGTTCAGACACTCAATGGCAAACTCCCGGATATCCTCCTCAATGGGAATCGCCACCCCTGTCAAAGTCATGGGCTCCGGCATCTGGGCCCCATCCTCGTATACATAATCCTCATAAGGCTGGAACTCTTCCCCCAAAGCTCCTTTCATCTTCACAATAAAGGGATACCAGTCCTCATCAAAGGCAAAATAATAATGGTAGGTCTCCTTAAAATCCGCCGCGAACTCCTCAGTCAGTCCGATGATCTTCCCTGTCCTCCAGGAAAGCCTGCCGTTTCTCGCGCTGTCCGCCCAGGGATCAAAGGTCTCCTCCCTCTTCTGGGCCGCCGCTGCCTGCCCTATGGCATCCATATAGAAAAAAAGCCCTGTCAGCCCAAAGATCAGCCCCGCTGTCAGCACAAACACCGAGGCCCCGATCCCTACATTGAACCTGTGCTTTTCCTTTTTGTAATTCACTGGTTTTACCTTGTTCATAAGTATATCCTCTCCCTGTAAAATATGGTATGGACTGCCGTTGCCGCGGCACACATAATATATAAGTATAATTCACCCGCGGAAACTCTGTCAATATGTATAACAAAATCAAATAGAGGAATCCCTTCCCCCTACCCGCCGCTTTACCGGCCATATCCCTCTCCGCCCCGTGTACACAAAACACGGGAACCACGGAGCTTACCGCGGTTCCCGCCACTTTCTTCTCTATATCACTTTCTCCAGTCTCTCAACCATATGATCCACATCCTCTTTCGTAATCACCAGAGGAGGAACGAACCGGATCACATTGGCCCCCGCGCTGATGAGCACCAGCCGCTGTTCCAAAAGGGCCTTTGTCACCATGCCGCCTACAGGGCAGTCAAACTCCAGGCCCTGCATCAGCCCTTTTCCCCTGTGGGCCTTCACGCGGTCATGGTTTTTGGCCACCTGCTCCAGCTTATCCCACAGATAGGCTCCCACTTCCCTCACATGTTCCAGGATATGGCGCCGCTCAAACAGCTTGAGTACCGTATCCGCCGCCCGGCAGACAAACGGATTGCCGCCGTAGGTGGTCCCGTGATCCCCCGGTCCCATGGCGGTAGCTGCCCTGCCCCGGGCCAAAAACGCGCCCACAGGCACACCGTTTCCAAGGGCCTTTGCCACCAGCATCACATCCGGCTTCACACCATATTCCTGCCACGCGAACATGAAGCCGCTCCTTCCCATACCGCACTGAATCTCATCCAGGATCAGGAGCATATCCCGCTCATGGCACAGGGCCTCCACGCCCTTTAAAAACTCCTCTGTGGCCGGATAAATTCCGCCCTCGCCCTGTATGGTCTCCATGATCACCCCGCAGGTCTTGTCATTGACCAGGGCTTTCACGCTGTCCAGATCATTAAAATCCGCGAACTTAATGCCTGGAAGAAGGGGGGCGAAAGGCTCCTGATAATGGTCATTTCCCGTAACGGACAAAGCCCCTAAGCTTCGGCCATGGAAGGAATGCTTCATGGCAATGATCTCATGGCCTCCATGTCCATCCCGGTTGTAGGCGTACCGCTTGGCGATCTTGAGAGCGCCCTCCACCGCCTCGGTGCCGCTGTTGGTAAAAAACACCTTTTCCATCTGAGAAACCTTCAAAAGCTTCTCCCCGGCGTCAATGGCAGGTTGATTGTAGAATAAGTTGGAACAGTGGAGGAGCCTGCCCATCTGCTCGGTCAGAGCCTGGTTGTACTCCGGATCATTGTATCCCAGGCCCGCGACCGCGATGCCGGCCCCGAAATCCAGGTACTCATTTCCTTCTGAGTCATAGAGGCACACCCCATTTCCCCGGTCAAAGATCACCGGAAAGCGGTTGTAGGTCTTATAAAAAACCTGCTCTCCCTTGTCAATAGATGCCTGTTTATCTGTCACACTACCCATGGTAATAATGTTCCTCCTTTGAATTCAAAATGGCTGTTCCGATTCCCTTGTTGGTAAAGATCTCCAGAAGCAGGCAGTGAGGGATCCGTCCATCCAGGATATGCACTCTGGACACACCGTCTTTGATGGCGTCAACACAGTTCTGCAGCTTCGGCAGCATACCGCCTCCTAAAGCCCCACTGTCGACAAACTCCTGGGCCTCCCCCACCTCCATCTCGGAGATCAGGGAATTCTTGTCCTCAAAGTCCCGGTAAAGCCCTTCCACATCCGTGAGAAACGCCAGCTTCTCCGCCTTCACGGCCCTGGCAATGGCACAGGCCCCGTCGTCGGCATTGATGTTGTAGCTTAAAAAGTTGTCGTCAAATCCAATGGGGCAGATGATCGGAAGAAAATCTTTTTCCAGCAGGTCATAGATGATCTTTGGATTCACTTCCTTAATATCCCCTACAAATCCAATATCCTGGCCGCCGGAGTATTTCCTGCGGCACTTAAGCATCATGCCGTCCTTGCCGCTGATTCCCACGGCTTTTACTCCCAGCTCATTGACCAGCTGAACCAGGCTCTTGTTCACCCGGTTTAATACCATCTCCGCAATCTCCATAGTTGCCTCGTCCGTGACCCTGAGTCCGTTGACAAACCGGGGTTCCATGCCTACTTTGCCCACCCACTGGCTGATCTCCTTGCCGCCGCCGTGGACAATAATGGGTTTAAATCCCACCAGCTTTAACAAAACCACATCCTGGATCACATGGCGTTTCAGCTCCTCGTCCACCATAGCGCTGCCGCCGTATTTTACCACGATGATCTTGCGGTTAAATCTCTGTATATAGGGCAGGGCCTCAATAAGCACCTCCGCCTTCTCCATGATCTTGGGATCTAAATTCATTGTGTCGTCCTCCCTGTAATATAAGTCTTGTTATGACCGGTAGTCCGCGTTGATCTTCACATAATCAAAGGTCAGATCGCACCCCCATGCCGTGGCCTGGGCACTGCCCATCTTGATATCCGCCGCGGCGGTCACCTCTGGCTCTGACAGGATCCTTGTGGCCTGCTCCTCACTGTAATCCAAAGCCACGCCGTTTTCAATGATCTGAATCTTTCCTGCCCTGCTCTCAAAGAACAGATCCACCTTCTCCGGGTCAAACTCTGCCCCCGAATACCCCATGGCACACAGGATTCTCCCCCAGTTGGCGTCATGGCCGAAGACCGCGGCCTTGGTCAAATTGGAGGTGATCACCGATTTGGCCAGGGTCACTGCCTGCTCCTTTGTCTCCGCTCCCAGGATCTTTACCTCAAAAAGGGCGGTGCAGCCTTCCCCATCCCCCGCGATCTTTTTCGCGAGTGTCTCATTTACCTGGTGGAGAGCTGCCTTGAAGGCCTCATAATCCTGGCCCTTTGACCGGATCTCCGGATTGCCTGCCATGCCGTTTGCCAGAAGCAGCACCGTATCGTTGGTGGAGGTGTCCCCATCCACGGAAACCATGTTGTAGGTATCTTTCACGTCCTCGCTGAGAGCGGCCTGGAGCATCTCCTTGGAAATAGCCGCGTCTGTGGTAACAAATCCCAGCATGGTACACATGTTGGGGTGGATCATGCCAGAGCCCTTGCACATGCCGCCGATGGTCACCGTCTTTCCTCCCAGTTCCACCTGAACCGCTGTCTCCTTTTTCTTCGTGTCCGTGGTCATGATGGCCTGGGCCGACGCGGAGCCGCTTTCCAGACTGCCGTCAAGCTTCGGAGCCATGGCCTTGATTCCTGCCTGGATCCGATCCACGGGAAGCCGCATGCCAATGACGCCTGTGGACGCCACCAGCACCGAATCCGCCGAGATCCCCAGAGCCGCCGCCGCCTCGTCCGCCGTAGCCTTACAGTACCCGTACCCTTCAGACCCTGTACAAGCGTTGGCAATGCCCGCGTTAATCACCACTGCCTGGGCAGAGGGCTTGTTGTACACAATATCCTGATCCCACTTTACCGGGGCCGCCTTCACCACATTGGTGGTAAATGTTCCCGCCGCCGCGCAGGGAACCTGGCTGTAGATCAGCGCCATGTCCTCCCTGTCTTTATACTTAATTCCGGCAGCCGTACAGGCGGACTGAAAACCCTTTGCCGCTGTAACTCCGCCTTCAATTATTTTATAATCCATGATCTTCCTCCTGCTCATTTTTCCTGAATCCCATGTGGTTTCCCCTGGTCCCCTGTCTCTATTACGGGAACACCGGCACCAGCTTAAGCCCTCTGTTCTCCGGAAGGCCAAACATCAGGTTCATATTCTGCACCGCCTGCCCCGCGGCTCCCTTTACCATGTTGTCCATGGCTCCCATAATAATGATCCGCCCTGTCCTCTCGTCGATCTTGAAATTCACATCAACAAAGTTGCTGCCCTCCACCCATCTGGTCTGGGGGCACACATCCTTTTCCAGAACCCGGACAAACTGTTCTTCTTTATAATATCTGTCGTAGACAGCTTTCACCTCTTCGTAAGTCGCGGTCTTTGCCAGAGCAGCGTAAGCTGTAATCAGAATCCCCCTGTTCATGGGAATCAAATGAGGCGTAAAGTTCAGCACCACCGGCTTTCCGGCAGCATAGGAAAGCTGCTCCTCGATCTCCGGCGTGTGCCTGTGACCGGCCACCCCGTAGGCCTTGCAGCTCTCATTGACCTCACAGTACAGATTGTCAACCTTGGCTCCCCTTCCTGCCCCCGACACCCCGGACTTGGCGTCAATGATCAAGGTCTCCGGACAGATCAGCCCCTCCTTCACCAGGGGATAGATGGCCAAGGTGGAACAAGTGGGATAACAGCCTGGATTTGCCACCAGCCTTGCCTTTTTGATCTTCTCCCTGTTCAGCTCCGGCAGCCCGTACACCGCCTCCCCGATAAACTGAGGCGACGGATGGGTGATCTTGTACCACTTCTCATAGACCGCGACATCCTTGATCCTGAAATCCGCGCTCAAATCGATGACCTTTACCTTTGAAAGCAGCTCCTCGCTGACCAGAGAGGCGCACAGTCCCTGAGGTGTAGCGGTAAAGATCACATCCACCAGGCCCGCAAGCTCCTCCACATTGTCCTCCATACACACATCGTCCACAATCCGGAACATGTTCTGGTAAACGGAGGCGTACTTCTGATCCACATAGC
>Ga0137310_102069_pt1 | contig 11768 bp, 9 predicted proteins | sample NAcewiD2O_June_2_FD_97183 | JGI IMG/M metagenome (GOLD analysis project Ga0137310, IMG submission 97183) | Mouse cecal microbial communities from Vienna, Austria - N-Acetylglucosamine amended D2O_June | ecosystem: Host-associated > Mammals > Digestive system > Large intestine > Cecum | place...
GCTTACTGGGGGCAGGGCCTGGCAGCGGAAGCCTGCCGCGCTATGCTTGACCAGGCGTTTGCCAGCGGCGTACACCGGGTTTTTGCGGAGTGCGACCCGCAGAACGAAAACTCCTGGCGGCTTTTGGAGGCTTTGGGATTTTGCCGGGAGGGGCACCTCCGGCAGAATGTGTATTTTAAGACAGACGGGCAGGGCAATCCTGTTTGGAAGGATACGTATATCTACGGAAAATTAAGGCGCTGAGCCTAACGGCCCGAGGCAGGCGCTTTCGCCAAGCACACCCCCACCAGGGGGGCTTGCCCCCTGGTGGGGGTGCAGGGGCAAAGCCCCTGCGGCCTTGCCCTTAGGGCGGCGCGCAAAAGGAAAGGGACGGCGCAGAGCGTGAATCGGCCCCCAACGACAGCGCGAGGCAGTCATCCGCACCGCCCGCCATCCCAAGCAGCGTGAATCCGTTGACTTGGGAAACGTCCCGTTTCCCAAGTCACGGAGAGCTGCGGACTGACCTTCCGAAGCGTGGGGCCCTAGGCGTTCCCGCGAACTGCCGCTGACCGTCAGGAAGCCGCTGACTGTTAGGCCCTTGCCCCAGAGTTAGCAGCAGTGTACTGGAGCGCTTAGCCTCCCAGCGTGGGTGCTGGCGTCCGCCTCTCAGAATCTTGCTGGGTGCTGCGGCTTGGGGCACTGGGGGCGGCGCGGATGACTGCCTCGCGCCGACGTTGGGGGCCGCCTTAGGCTCTGCGCCGTTCCTTCCCTTTTGTGCGCCGCCCTTTTAAGGGCAAGGCCTCAGGGACTCTGTCCCCGAACCCCTTGCCAGGGGCCTAGCGCCCCTGGACCGCGCCTCCCGCATCTTTGCCCTGCTTTGCGAAAGCCTCTGCCCCGAGCCGTTAGTTTCTCCAGATTTTCCCGCGCTTTCCTTTTTGGCACTTACTATCATCATACAGAAAAGAGGTCATCATCATTAACTTTACCCGCGTTACTCCTGAATCAGCCGGCATCCCCTCCGCTGCCGTCACCGCTATGCTGGACAGGTTCTACAGAAAAGGCATTGAAATGCACGGCTTTATGCTTCTGCGCCACGGCCAAGTCTGTGCTGAGGGCTCCTGGGCCCCCTACCGGCCTGATGTGCCCCACATCATGTTCTCTTTCAGCAAGAGCCTTACCTCCACTGCCATTGGCTTTGCCGTGCAGGAGGGTATCCTCTCCCTGGATGACCGCCTTGTGGACATCTTCCCTGAGAAGTGCCCGCCCCAGCCCAGCGAAAACCTGCGGAAATGCCAAATCCGCCACCTGCTGATGATGGGCTGCGGCCATGAGAGTGAGATAGAATGGGCTACTGGTGAGAATGCCGACTGGATTGCCTCCTTCCTGCATCATCCCTTTGTGTATGAGCCGGGCACTCATTTTCTCTACAACACTGCGGGCACCAACATGCTCAGCGCGATTATCACCAAAAAGACTGGCCTTGGCCTCACTCAGTTCCTAAAGCCCCGGCTGTTCCAACCCCTGGGCATGAGCGATATTTTCTGCCAGCCCATGTCAGACGGCACCCAGATGGGCGGAGCGGGCATGTTTCTCACCCTGGAAGACATGGCCCGGTTTACCCAGTTTGTGGCCAACCAAGGCGCCTGGGAGGGCCAGCAGCTGCTGAATGCCAGCTGGTTTGAGCAGGCCACTGCCAAGCAGATTGACAACGCCGGGGCCGGCTGGGGCGGCGACAATGACTGGCAGGCTGGGTACTGCTTCCAGTTCTGGCGCTGCTGGCCAGAGGGTGTGTTCCGGGGGGATGGGGCTTACGGCCAGTTCGGCATTGTGATGACCAGGCAGGACACAGTGCTGGTCATCCAGTCCGCCTCCCAGACTCTGCAGGCTGTGCTGGAAACTGTTTGGGAGGAGCTGCTCCCAAACATCCAGGACGCGCCTCTGCCAGAGTCCCCCAAGGACCATCATATACTGGCCAACCGTCTCAGGCATTTGGAGCTGAATCCCCTGCTGGGCACCCGCTGTCCTGGGGGCGAGGACTCTCTCAACGGGGCTGTCTACACCCCGGATACCTATCTGCCCGGCCTGCGGGATTTGGTGGGCGGCATGGGCGCTTTTGCCCCCAAGGGCGGCAGCCTGCAGTCCATCCGCTTCCGCTTTGAGCAGGACGCGGCCCAGCTCATCTTCCAAGAGGAGGCCGGGGAGATTGTTGTAGACCTGGGCATGGAAGGGCATTTTGCCCGGACAGAGGCCGGAGGCACAGTGTATGGCGCCAACGCCGCCTGGCGGAGCTTTGACACCTTAGAAATCCAGCTGCGCAACATCAGCACAGTCTCTGGCCGGCGGTTCCTGTTCCGGTTTGCCGGGAACAAGCTGGAGGTGACCGCTGCCCCCACTTTGCCTGAGCGGTACGGCTTGGGCGAGCTGGAGCTTCCGGCCATGCGCTTCAGCCTGACCGAGGGCGAGGTGAGCACCCGGACCCGGATGTACTGGGAAGTAAATGGCTAAACCATAAGAAAGAGGAGGCCCGTTTGGGGCCTCCTCTTTCCCTTTAATAGTTCTCTGGCTTCACCCGGAACCAGGCCTGGGTATGGGCACACACCGGGCAAATCTCAGGCGCTTTCTTCCCCACACAGATGTGGCCGCAGTTCATGCACTGCCATATCACGTCCCCATCCTTTGAGAATACCTTCCCGCCTTCCACATTCTCTATCAGCTTGCGGTACCGCTCCTCATGCTCCCGCTCAATCTTCGCCACCTCCTCAAACAGGCTGGAGATTTGGTCAAACCCCTCCTCCTTGGCTGTTTTGGCAAAGCCGCTGTACATATCCGTCCACTCATAGTTCTCACCCTGAGCAGCCTCTTTCAGGTTTTCCAGCGTGGCCCCCACGCCGCCATTCAGCAGCTTGAACCACATCTCAGCATGCTCTTTCTCGTTGTTGGCGGTCTCCTCAAAAATCGCCCCAATCTGGTGATAGCCGTCCTCCCTGGCTTTGGCGGCAAAATAGGTGTACTTGTTCCTGGCCTGACTCTCCCCCGCAAAGGCAGTGAGCAGGTTGGCCTCTGTTTTGCTTCCTTTCAGTTCCGGCATGGCGGTGTCCTCCTTCAATTCAGTGTCGGCCCCAAATGTTAAATTATCATGAAAGGGCCCTCAGGTGTTGAAAATGGCGGGAAAAGGCGCTATACTTACTGGTACCGTGAACTTTCAAATTTGAAGATAAGGTCGTGATTTCATGTTCCTTCAAAAATTGCAGCGCTTTCTCTACGGCCGCTACGGCACTGACAAGTTCAGCCTTTTTCTCCTCATCCTGGGTCTAGTATTGACCCTCACCGGCGGATTATTCTTCCGGCCCTTGGTTCTTGTGGCAGACCTTTTCTATCTCTATGCCATCTTCCGCAGCTTATCCCGGAACATCTCCGCCCGGCAGAAGGAGTACCGCTGGTTCTTAAAATGGTATGGCCCTGTGGAGAGCGCTTTCCGCCTGCAAAAGCAGAAATTTGCCCAGCGCAAAACCTATAAATACTTCAAATGCCCTGCCTGCCGCCAGCAGCTGCGGGCGCCCAGGGGCAGGGGGAAAATTGAGGTCACCTGCCAGAACTGCCGCAGCGTCTTCCAGACCAAAACCTGACGGAAGGAGGAGCTCCCCATGCAAACAAAAGAGCCTGGCTTTCGCCCCGTCCTGCGCACGGGCTGCCTGCTGATTGCCTTTGCCGCCCTGGCTGTGCTGGCGGTGCTGCGCTTTGAGCATGTCTGGGCCGCGGGCAGCACCCTGCTGGGGGCTGTGGCCCCGGTATTCGGCGGGCTTGTCATTGCCTATATCCTTAACGTGTTTGTCCACTTTTTTGAGGACATCGCTTTCCGGCCCCTGGCCCGCTGCAAGGGGAAAATCTGGCAGAAGCTCCGCCGCCCTCTGGCTGTACTGCTGGCCTATCTGGTGGTGCTGCTGGTGGCAGCCTTTATCTGCTTCTTCATTATCCCCGGCCTGCTGGAATCCGTCAGCGGCCTGGCCGTCACCATTCAGCAGACCCTGCCCGCCACAGTCAACCAGGCCATTGCCTGGGCCGCTGATTTGGCCCAAAAGTATGATTTGACCTTTGTGCAGGACTTCCTCCGCGATTTTAATTGGAGCGCCCTGCTCAGCGATGCCACCCGCTTTACCACAGACTTTTTGACCTCCTTGTTTAACGTGACAGTGAACGTGGCCTCTGGGGTATTCTCGGCCATTATGGGGTTTATTTTCTCTGTGTACATGCTCTTTGGCAAAGAGCGGCTTATCCGGGGCACCAAAGATACCCTGCGGGCTTTTCTGCCCCAGCGGGCCGCCCGTATTGCCGGACGGGTGGGGCGGCTTTCCAACCGGGTGTTTTTCTCCTTTATCCGGGGCCAGCTTACAGAGTGCGTGATTCTGGGCGGGCTGTGCTATGTGGGTATGAGCATCCTCCGGCTGGACTACGCCCTGCTGATTTCCTCTGTGGTAGCCCTGGGGGCGCTGATTCCCATTCTGGGGGCCTATATTGGCGCGGGTGTGGGGGCGTTCATCCTTTTGCTTGTACACCCCATTGACGCGCTGATTTTCCTTATCTTCCTCATCATTCTCCAGCAGGTAGAGGGCAACCTGATTTATCCCCGGGTGGTAGGCTCCTCCATCGGACTGCCGCCCTTGTGGACACTGTTCGCGGTGATGTTCTGGGGCGGTGTGCTGGGGATTGTGGGGATATGGATTGGCACGCCAGTGACAGCAGTGGCATACCGGCTGTTTAAGACAGAGGTGTATGCCAGACTGCGGCGAAAGGAGGCCGCGGAGAAGGGGAAGAAGGCAAAAGAGATACCCGGGCAGGCAGACGGGCTGGACTGACAGGAGCTCTGCCCAAGCCGCCCGGTTCTCTGCCCCCCCTACCTCTGGAACTCTGTCATATTCTCCCAATACCGCATGGGCATATTTCCCCTTCTCAGCTTGGGATTTATCCTTCCCTCCACTGCTATGGTATCATAAAATCTTCTCCACAGCTCCTGATATCTCTCCTCTTCCTCTGTGGGCTCCGGCAGCTCCAGCGCCTCTGCGTAAAAGAACTCCCCCCGTTCCCTTGCCCCTGTCCGGTGAACAAATCCCATGCCGTGGTTTTTGTCGTATATTAAAAAATTTTCTGTGTTCAGCCTTTCGCAGAAATGTCCCACAATCAGCGGCAGCACCCAGTTGTTTGGGGTCAGCATGGCCGCCAAAAATCCCCCGCACTCCGCAAAGCGCAAAAACTCCAGGCTGTAGTGGGCCTCGTTCTTCAGGTACAGCAGGGCCTTATCCAGCCTATGAACCACATCATTGGTGCTCAGCCCAATCACCTGGGCCCCGTACCGGTACCCCAGCAGAATGAACCGCAGCAGATTGAGCTCCTTCTCCTCCATGCAGGTGAGGAACCCTCTGCGCACCATGTCCTTCACCTCTGGGGAGACGCGCTCTGTGATGGAGCGCTCTACCTGCGTTGCCAGCCCCGGACGGGTCTCAATGGCCCGCAGGGGGAACAGCGAGCCCTGAGGCTCATCCAGCAGCTGGATGGCCTGGGGCATTTTCTTTTCATTGCAGCTCTCTGCCACACAGCACAAAAAGCCCTGGTAGCTCCCATCGTAGCGGTAGACTATATCTGTTCCGTCAGGCATTTTACTTGCTCCATGGTACCTTGCTGGCATCAAGGGGAAAGGAACCCATCCCCTTCTATGCCCGGCACCTCTCCTTTCGTCAGACTTTTAACGCTGGCTTCCTTCTGCGGCCCGAACAGCGACAGCTGCTCCGGGGTGTCCAAGTCCCGCTGGGCAGGAGACCGCTCACTGATAGCCCCGGCAATCACCGCTGGGTTATCCATGGGCAGAGGGGAAATGCTTTTGCCCCCGCACAGGATGAAGAATCTGGCCCGCTTTAGCACCACCCCCAGCTTTTTCAGCCCGTCAAAGTCCAGCCTGCACTGGCGCCGGGCTGAGCGGATGCGCTTGGCAGACTTGACCCCAATCCCCGGCACCCGCAGCAGCATTTCATAGGGCGCGGTGTTCACCTCCACCGGGAACTGCTCCAGATGGTTTACCGCCCAGTTGCACTTGGGGTCCAGGAATGGGTTGAAGTCCGGGTTCTTCTCGTCCAGAATCTCCCCAGCCGTGAATCCATAGAACCGCAGCAGCCAGTCCGCCTGGTAGAGCCTGTGCTCCCGCAGCAGGGGCGGGGGCGTGGTCAGGGCGGGCAGGGCCCGGTCCTCCACCACAGGCATATAGGCAGAGAAGAACACCCGTTTTAAGCTATAGATTTTGTACAGCCCTTCGGTCAGGGCCAGAATCTGCCTATCGCTCTCCGGGGTGGCCCCGATAATCATCTGGGTGGACTGGCCCGCGGGCACGAACCGGGGCGCGGCCTTATACTTCACAATCTCTTTGCTGTTCTGCCGGATGCCGTCCCGTATCTGGGTCATGGGCGCCAAAATCTTCTCCTTGGACTTCTGAGGAGCCAGGAGCTTCAGGCTCTGCTGAGAGGGCAGCTCAATGTTCACGCTCATCCTGTCCGCGTACATGCCCAGCTGTTCCGTGAGCCGGGGATTGGCCCCAGGGATGGCTTTCACATGGACGTAACCCCAGAAGCCCCTATCCTCCCGGAGCATTTTCAGCGCCCGCAGCATCAGCTCACAGGTATAATCCGGATTGCGCACCACTGCTGAGGACAGGAACAGTCCCTCAATATAATTCCGCCGGTAGAACTCCATGGTCAGCTCACACAGCTCTTGAGGAGTGAAGCTGGCCCGGGAGCACTCATTGCTCCGGCGGTTGACGCAGTAAGTACAGTCAAAGGCACAGTCATTGCTCATCAGCACCTTGAGCAGGGAAATGCAGCGCCCATCCGCCGCAAAGCTGTGGCAGATGCCCGCCTTGGCGGCACTGCCCAGCTTTCCCTTTACCCCTGGCCTGTCCACACCGCTGGAAGTGCAGGCCACGTCGTATTTGGCCGCGTCTGTGAGGATTTCCAGCTTTTCAAAAATATCCATCCCTACTCCTCCCTCTTTTTCCCCTCCAGGGTTACTGCCCGGCGCACACTCTCCCGGCCAAAGCGCTCCCGTAGCCTGTCCATGGCATTCTCCAAATCCTCCTGCCGTTTCAGCCCGTCTGTCTCCTCAAACATGCTCAGCTGCCGCCCGTTGTCCGGCACCAGGCGGCCTGCCCGCACGCCCAGCAGACGCACCTGCCAGCGCAGATTCTCCCGCCGGTACAGCTCCACTGCCGCCCGGTAGATGGACTGGGAATCGCACACAGCAGCCCCCAGCTGGCACTGGCGCTGCACCTCCTTAAAGTCACTGTTCCGGATGGTCAGCTGCACCTCACCGGCCCGCAGGCCCTGCCGCCGCAGCTGCTCTCCCACAGTCTCCGACAGGCCCAGCAAGGTGGCCCGCACGTCCTCCTCAGTGGTAATGTCCCGGGGAAGGGTAGTGCTGCTGCCAATGCTCTTAGGGGCTTCCCGGGCATCCACCAGCTGCACAGGGGAGGTGTCCAGCCCATTGGCGTATACCCAGAGAATATCCCCTCTGCGGCCCATTAGGCTGTTCATTGCCTTCCTTTCCAGCCGGGCGATATCCCCAATGGTGCGGATTCCATATTTATGGAGGGCTGTCTCTGTGCTGGGCCCCACAAAGAGCAGCTCTTTGCAGGGCATTTTCCAGATAATCTCCTCCATCTCCCGGCGGCCGAACTCAGTGACAGCGTCAGGCTTTTTATAGTCACTGCCCAGCTTGGCGAACACTTTGTTAAAGGACACGCCGATGGATACGGTCAGGCCCAGTTCGTCCTTGACCCGGCGGCGGATGTCCTCCGCGATTTCCCGCCCAGTGCCGAACAGGCGCTCACTTCCATACACATCCAGCCAGCACTCGTCCAGGCTGAAAGGCTCCACCCTGTCCGTGTAGCGGGAATAGATTTTTTTGGCCATGCGGGAGAACATGGCATAGCGCTCATGGTGAGGCGGAATCAGCCGCAGCTCCGGGCATTTGCGCATTGCCTGCCAAATGGGCTCCGCAGTCTGCACGCCTTGCTTTTTCGCCAGCATATTTTTGGCCAGGATAATGCCGTGACGGCTCTCTTTATCCCCGGCCACGGCCATAGGCACGTCTTTATACTCAGGGGCATACAAAGTCTCCACAGAAGCATAGAAGTTATTCATATCCACATGCAGGATGCCGTTTTCCATGGCCGCGCCTCCTATTGAATGATTCTCCGCTCTTAGTATAGAACGTTAGTTCGCGTTTGTCAAGTGTTTCTTTCAATTTCGAGCATACCCGGTCTTGGGAGCGGTATTCTCTCCAAAAGAAAAGGGAGTGCTTCCCTGAAACGCTCCCTTTCCCTCTTACAAGGGGCCACGCTTTTTGTGGAAGAACCACGCCAAAGCCCCACAGATTCCAATTCCCGCCCCATAGGGCACGCACAGCAGAAACGCCGTGGAAGCCGGGGCACTGTACCCGGCGAACTGCCCGCCCCATTGGAGGTCGCAGTAGTTGTAGGCCACTGCGGCCCACATCACGTGGGAGAGCAGCACCCCCAGGGCGGCGAACAGCATCGCCAAACGCCGGAATAGTTTCATCGGCCCGCCTCCTATCTTTTTCTGAAAATCATCACCGCGCCCGCTGCCATCATCCCCAGGAACAGGGCCATGAAAATACCTGTCCCGTTCAGGGTGACGGTGGAGGATTGGCTGACCTGTTCCGCCATGGGGGGGGAGCAGCAAGCTGAGCAGCCCCAGCAGGGCCAGGCAGGCCCCTCCTATGGCGCAGAGGAGCACTCCCGCCCTGCTCCCGGGTTTTGACCGGGGATTTGGGGGCGGGCCCTCCTGGGTTTTGGTGGGGGGTGGGGCGGACTGGTTCCCGGTGAGCTCGTCCAGGGAGACCCCGAAGCACTGGCTCAAGGCCATGAGCTTATCCAGTTCCGGGGTGGAGAGCCCGCCCTCCCATTTTGACACGGCCTGCCTGGAAACCCCCAGCTTTTCCGCCAGCTGTTCCTGGGAGAGGCCGTTCCTGCGCCTGAGCGTATAGATTTTTTCTGACAGCATCCGCTCAACCTCCTTGCCGTAAGCATAGCACACCTCCCTGTGGCGTTCCAGCAGCCAGGGCTGGAAATTGCGCAACCGGGGGTTGCGGATGCTTCTGATTGGCGTTTTCTCTTATCATATATCGATTTTCCGGCGGGTGCAAGGTTTTTTGGGGAGGCTTTTTTGGGAGACGGTTCACGGCTTCGGCTTGGGAAGCGGCATCGTTTGGGAAGGTTTAGGGACCAGCGCTTATGCGTACAGTCTGCGGCTCTCCGTGAGTTAGGAAAGCTCCGCTTTCCTAACTCGACGGATTCGCGCGGCCGGCTTCTCCGGCGGCGCTGTCCTTGTGCCACTGACTAGCTGGGCGGGCCGTCTGACGCGCTTCCCCGGAATTGCTTTGGTGAGCGCCGCCCCATACTTTCCTTTACTCTCGGTCAGAGCGCTCTTGAAACAGCGCTCCAAGACCTTAGGGCTTTGCCCCAAACCCCACCAGGGGCTCCGCGCCCCTGGGCCCTCGCAAGGGGCAGCCGCCCCCTTGACCCCTTTTCTGTCTTTAGGTGCTTCTTATAGCCAGGCCACGCCTCGGGCCGTCAGGTACGGCCTTACTCCGCTTTTTGCCATTCACCTGTAGACACACTTCATTTTTTGTGCTATAATGTCCACCAGACATTTCAGTAGAGTCGGAAGTGCAAAGCAGTTCCAGAAATTGCGAATGCAGTTTCCCAAGACGCGAAGCGGCTTGGAGCTATGCTATAATGTCCGCAAGCGGACATCCGGAGAAGCCCTGAAGCGCAAAGCGCTTCTCTTTCGCTACGCATGACTTGGCGAAGCCAAGTCACAGCACCGGTCTTCTCCAAGCGGATTTATGCTATAATACCTCTAAACACTGCGTTTTCACACTGATAATGAAAACTGCTGTCTCCAAAAATTCACCATAGATTGGACGTGTTACCCATGACCACTATCCCTTCCGCCTATTCCCCGTCCCTTGGCCTCTACGACACCCAGAAAGCCATTGGCCTAATCAAAAACATCTTCCAGGTAAAGCTCTGTGCTGCCCTGCATCTCAAGCGGGTCACTGCCCCGCTGTTTGTGGATCCGGCCACAGGCCTGAACGATGATTTGAATGGTGTGGAGCGGCCTGTGGGGTTTGACATCCCTGCCGTGGGCCATGACGGCCAGGTCGTCCACTCTCTGGCCAAGTGGAAGCGCCTGGCCCTGCATGATTATGACTTTTTCGTGGGCAACGGTCTGGTCACGGATATGAACGCCATCCGCCGGGATGAAGAGCTGGACAATCTCCACTCCATCTATGTGGACCAGTGGGACTGGGAAAAGGTCATTGACCAGGGCACCCGCAATACAGCCTATCTTATGGACACAGTGGAGAAGATTGTCAGCGCCATCTGCGGCACCTTAGACGAGCTGAAATGGCAGTTTTCAGATTTGAACACCCAGCTGTGCCGGGACGTGGCCTTTGTCACTGCCCAGGAGCTGGAGGACCTTTGGCCAGAACTCACCCCCAAACAGCGGGAGGCACGCTTCACCCAAGAGCATAAGACTGTGTTCATCCGGCAGATTGGCGGGAAGCTGAAAAGCGGCCAGCCCCATGACGGCCGGGCCCCGGACTATGACGACTGGGAGCTGAACGGCGATTTGCTCTTTTGGCACGAACCCTTGCAGTGCGCTCTGGAAATCAGCAGCATGGGCATCCGGGTGGATTCGGAGTCCCTGGACAGGCAGCTCATCCTCTCTGGCTGTGAGGCGCGGCGGGAGCTGCCCTTCCACAAAATGCTGCTCAGCGGGGAACTCCCCCTGACCATTGGCGGGGGCATTGGCCAAAGCAGGCTTTGTATGCTGCTTTTGGGAAAGGCCCATATTGGCGAGGTGCAGGCCTCCCTGTGGGATGAAGATACCCGCAGCAAGTGCAAGTCCGCTGGTATTGTGCTGCTGTAATTTAAGTAAAAAGTCCCGCCCCCTTTCCCAGAAGGGGGCGTTTCTTTTTTGCCTGGGAATACCAAACAGAGCCCCGTGGAGGGTCAGGCTTCTTTCCCTCCAATGGTTGGCTGCAAAGGCCAGCGTTTTCCTGTTCCCTTTTGGCAAAAAATAGTGTATACTAAGGGATGAAAAACAGAGAATCTACATCCCTATTTCCAGGAGGTCCTGCTCATGAAACATATTCTTCTCATCGCCACTGGCGGTACGATTGCCTGCGCCAAAACCCAGGACGGACTGGCCCCGGCCCTCTCCCCTGGGCAGCTTCTGGGCCGGGTGCCGGACGCCCGCTCTTTCTGCCAGGTGGACGCCGTCCAGCCCCTGAACCTGGACAGCACCAATATCAACCCCAGCCACTGGCTTCTGCTGGCTAAGCTGATTGAAGAAAACTACAGCCGCTATGACGGCTTTGTCCTCTGCCACGGCACAGATACCCTGGCCTACTCTGCCGCTGCCCTCTCCTATCTGATTCAGAACACCGGCAAGCCCATTGTGCTCACCGGGGCCCAGAAACCCATTGACCAGGAGGATACTGACGCCCGCCAAAACCTTCTGGACAGCCTGCGCTATGCCTGCCACCAGGACAGCGGGGTGTGCATTGTCTTCGGCAGCCATGTGATTGCCGGAACCCGGGCCAAGAAAACCCGCACCAAGAGCTATAACGCCTTTTCCAGCATCAATTTCCCGGACATTGCGGAAGTCCGGGACCGGCGGGTGGTGCGCTTTATCCCCTGGGAACACCAGGGCCCGCCC
>Ga0137310_102071_pt1 | contig 11755 bp, 9 predicted proteins | sample NAcewiD2O_June_2_FD_97183 | JGI IMG/M metagenome (GOLD analysis project Ga0137310, IMG submission 97183) | Mouse cecal microbial communities from Vienna, Austria - N-Acetylglucosamine amended D2O_June | ecosystem: Host-associated > Mammals > Digestive system > Large intestine > Cecum | place...
TTTCTCGCATCCTTTAGCTTCGTTCGCATACTGACAATATTTCCATAAAGAACGCCAACCCTGCTGCTTTTCGTTGGCGTCTTGATCCCCGCGTATAGGCCGGTTCATGAAATATTCTGTTCAAACTTCCTGATCATGCGCAGAAACTCTCCCAGCTGCGCGTCTGTCATGCCGTCATTTAACATGGCCTCAAACCGCCTAAGACGGTCCCTCATCCGCTCATGGGCCTTAGCGCCCTTTGGGGTGGCCACAATCCGCTTCATCCTGGCGTCCTGGGGTACCGGAAGCCGCTTGATATAGCCGTTATTCTCCATCAGCGTCAGCATATGGCTGGCCGTAGAGCGGCGGATGGAAAACTTCTCCTCAATGTCCCTCTGGACCGTCTCTTCCTCCCCGCGGCCCATAAGAAACTCCAGCACCCAAAGCTGGTAAGCCGTCAGCGTGTCCTCCTCTTCCGCCACCATCTGATTGATCTTCCGCTGGATCAGATTGGACAGCGTGCGAATCTCAAACCCTATACGCTCATTCCCCATACAAACGCATCCCTTTCCCGCCGGATTTGTAAAATGTAAGCATGCTAACATTCTACCTTCAAATATACGCTCCGTCAAGGCGGCATTCTGCCAAAAAATACCGCCCTGATGGAACGCATCCTGCACACAATGACCATTTTACATTCCGGATAATGCCAAAACCTGGCCGTCACTGCGCTTTCCACGCCTTGATCTGCTCCAGCTTTCTTGCTATCTCCCCCTCCGCTCCTGCGCTTGTGGGACGATAGTACGCCTTTCCCGCCAGACTGTCCGGCAGACACTGCATCTTAGCCACCTTCTCCTCTGTGTCATGGGCATACACATACCCCTCCCCGTAGTGCAGTTCCCCCATAAGACCGGTGACCGCATTGCGGATCACAAGGGGGACCGGCTCCGCCAGCATGGTTTCCGCGTCTGTTTTTGCCCTCTCATAGGCTTTATAAGCGGAGTTGGATTTGGGAGCCATGGACAAATAGATGACCGTGTGGCTTAAATGCACGTTGCACTCCGGCATCCCCAGAAAATGGCATGCCTGGTACGCCGCCACCGCCACCTGCAGGGCCTGGCTGTCCGCCAGCCCGATATCCTCGCTGGCATACCGCACCAGACGCCTGGCCACGTACAGCGGGTCCTCCCCTGCCTCCAGCATCCGCGCCAGCCAGTACACCGCCGCGTCCGGGTCGGAATTTCTCATGGACTTGTGGAGGGCGGAGATCAGATTGTAATGCTCCTCCCCCTTTTTGTCATACAAAAGGCTTTTCTTCCACACACACTGCTGCAGCACTTCCCTGGTGATGATGGTCTTCTCCGCAGTCACTTCCCCGTTGGTCACCGCCATCTCCAGCACATTAAGGGCCATCCTGGCATCCCCGTTGGCAAACCGGGCGATCATGTCCACCATGTCGTCGGATATGTCGATATTCAGATACCCGAACCCCTTCTCATGGTCCAAAGTCCGTTTAAGGAGTTTTGTCAGGTCCTCCACGGACAGGGCCTGCAGCACAAACACCCGGCACCGGGACAAAAGAGCGCCGTTGACCTCAAAGGACGGATTCTCCGTGGTGGCGCCGATAAGGATGATGCTTCCTTTTTCCACATAGGGCAGAAAAGCATCCTGCTGAGCCTTATTAAAGCGGTGGATCTCATCCACAAACACCACGGTCTTGACTCCCATCCTCCGGTCGGATTCCGCCTGGGCCATAACTTCTTTGATCTCCTTGATCCCGCTGGTGACCGCGCTGAAATTAATAAACCTGGCATGGGTCTTATGGGCAATGATCCCCGCAAGCGTGGTCTTCCCCACCCCCGGCGGCCCCCAGAAGATCATAGACGGTATCTGGTCATTCTCTATGAGCCGACGCAGCACGTTCCCCTTTCCCAGCAGATGCTCCTGGCCCGCAAACTCCTCCAAAGTCTCCGGCCTTACTCTGCTGGCCAAAGGATGATACGTCTCCTGACTGTCAAACAGCGATAACTGCTCCATAGACATAAAACGTTCCTCCTTGTCTTTGCCATGTACTCTCGGAATCTCCTCTCCGCCTGCCTTTGTGGCTGATATTCCGGCTGCCGGCTGAACGGGATTAAAACCGCATTTTCTCCTCCAGATACCCTTTAAGCTCCGCAATAGGCACCCGCACCTGATCCATGGTATCCCTGTCGCGGACCGTCACCGCATGATCCTCTTCCGAATCAAAATCATAGGTCACGCAAAAAGGCGTTCCAATCTCATCCTGTCTTCTGTACCGCTTCCCGATATTGCCCCTGTCGTCAAACTCACAGTTAAAATATTTGCTAAGTTCCCCGTAGATCTTCTCCGCGCCCTCATTAAGTTTCTTTGACAGCGGCAGAACGCCAACTTTCACCGGAGCGATAGCCGGATGGAAATGAAGAACCGTCCGCACATCTCCCTCCCCGATCTCCTCCTCGTCATAGGCGGCGCACAGGAAGGCCAGGGTCACCCGGTCAGCGCCGAGAGACGGCTCGATCACATAAGGAATATATTTCTCTTTCTTCTCATCATCAAAATAAGCCATATCCTGTCCCGAGGTATTCTGGTGCTGGGTCAGATCATAGTCGGTCCTGTCGGCAATGCCCCACAGCTCGCCCCAGCCAAAGGGGAACAAAAACTCAATATCCGTAGTAGCCTTGCTGTAGAAGCACAGTTCCTCCGGGGAATGGTCCCTGGCGCGCATCTCCTCGTCCTTCATGCCCAGGCCCTTCAGCCAGTTGATGCAGAACTCTTTCCAGTAAGCAAACCACTCCAGATCCGTTCCCGGCGCGCAGAAGAACTCCAGCTCCATCTGCTCAAACTCCCTGGTACGGAACGTAAAGTTGCCCGGCGTGATCTCATTTCTAAAGGACTTGCCGATCTGCCCGATGCCGAAGGGGATCTTCTTCCTGGAAGTCCTCTGGACATTCTTAAAGTTGACAAAAATGCCCTGAGCCGTCTCCGGTCTTAAATACACCGTATTCTTGGCATCCTCCGTCACGCCCTGGAAGGTCTTGAACATCAGATTAAACTGGCGGATATCCGTAAAATCATGCTTTTTACAGCTGGGACAGCAGATATTCTTCTCCTCAATATATGCCTTCATCTCCTCCTGGGACCAGGCGTCCACACTTCCCTCTATGGTGATGTGGTTCTCCTCCATATAATCCTCGATCAGCTTGTCGGCCCGGAAACGCTCCTTGCATGCCTTGCAGTCCATCAGCGGGTCGGAAAACCCGCCCAGATGCCCCGATGCCACCCAGGTCTGGGAGTTCATCAGGATGGCGCAGTCCACGCCCACATTGTAGGGGCTCTCCTGGACGAACTTCTGCCACCATGCCTTCTTCACGTTGTTCTTAAGCTCCACGCCCAGGTTGCCGTAATCCCAGGTATTGGCCAGGCCCCCGTAAATCTCAGAACCCGGATACACAAATCCTCTGGACTTTGCCAATGCCACAATCTTTTCCATGGTCTTTTCCATTTTATCATCCTGCCTTTATTCTTTATTTTGATCCGGCCTGCGTACCTCTCGCCGCGGCCTGGCCGCATGGCTGACACAACAGCGCCGCGATATCATTATTTTATAGATCCTGCCCTCATCGGAACACGATATAGGCCGTTCCGCCTGTCACCTGCGCCGTATACTCATCCCTTAGCTCCACGGCTCCGCTGTAATAGAGGATCCGCCCCTCGGTCTGAATGGTCACCGTTCCCTCTGCCACCACCATGGGAAGGTCCTTTCTCTTCATCACCGTCTCCAGGGATGCCACCTCTTTCTTCCTGGCGTCCGTCCAGGTTCCCCCATCCTCCCCGTCAATGCCTGCGGAGTTGGTGGTCACCAAAAGGCTCTCTGGATGGTTCTTCGCATCCTGGCTCATGTCCGTAAACCGGCACAGATCCTCCGGCCCCGCGTACTGGTACACGATGGATGCCTTCCCCTGGGCAACCGTACACTCCGCGACCGAAACCGGCTGACTGTCAGCCCCCGAGGCAAATTCCCCGTTATATTCCGACAGCTCCGCCTCTGCCATAGCCCTTAACTCCTGTGCGCTGTAACCTGTATCCGACGGGTCATACTCCTCTATAATGGCCGTATACAGCCCCCCGTCTCTTGACACATAAATGGCGTTCTGGTTTGGGGGAAACGCGCTGGTTTTCGGCGAACACCCTGCCGCCGTCATCCAAAGCCCCAAGGCCAATGCCCACGCCGCTGCCTTTTTCATAATCTTCCTCCTGCCTGCTGCTATCCTGGACAGTATAACCTTTTTCAGGCTTCTTTTCAATACCTTTTTGACTTTCCGCGTCTCATATCCGACGCGGCAGACCATATCCGTCCCATCTTTCACCTTACGCCCTTCTCCCCGGCCGTCAGCGCCTTCAAAATACCCAGCGAGCAAAACTCCCTGTCTATGTAGCATTCCTTATTTCGGTCCACGCACCGCCCAAACTCTTCCAGCACCTCATCAGTCACCACAAAGGTATACAGCTTTTCCATCGGCGACGCCACCACATACTCCCAGGTATACCCTGCCGAATCGCTGACCGCCACAGGCGGCTTCTGGGTATACTCCCCGTTGACCACCATGGCCTTTAGCTCAAACACCCGCCGCACCAGCTCGTTGGGGATCCTGGGCTTTAAAAGAGCTCGAAGAGACTGATAGACCAAAAGGAGCATCCCGCTGCCGTCCACATTTTCCCTGGTGTAATAATCCGCCATCTCCAGAAAATACTGCCCATAGCAGGCCCCCTCCATGTCCCCGGCCAGTTCCTCAAAATACCTGCCGATGTCCGCCGACTGCAGGGTATAGGAATCCCTTCCCTCATAGAGCTTGAACTTTCCGAAGGCAAACGGACGGGACGGCCCCATAAGGCTGCTTCCCGGCCGTTTGGCCCCTCTGGCAAAAACCGTGATCTTCCCCCGCTCCCAGGTCAGTATCACCATCCTTCTGTCGTACTCTCCCACAGAAGAAACTTTGATCACCATGCCGGTCATCTCCAAAATCTCTCTCATCAGATCCCCCTATCTCATCTTCCGCTTTCCTATCATCATATCACCTGCGCCCTCATTGCGCAAGGCATCCCCCATCTCCCGGCCATAAACAGGTTGAAAAATAATGGCAAACAAGCTATTATGTAATGAAAAGACGCACATAAAGTTATGTGCATATGGCGGAAAATCTGCCAATCTGCCAATCTGCCAATCTGCCACATAGGCAGGCGCAAGAGAGATTCTGAAAGCACATCATAAAAAGGAGTGATATTTTATGGCCCAGTCAAAAACAAACCAGGACATGGGGAGCGGCAGCATCCCCAAACTTATGCTGAACCTGGCCATACCGGCGGTGGTGGCCCAGCTGATCAACATGCTGTACAACATTGTGGACCGGATCTACATCGGCCACATCCCTGAAGCCGGCGCCTCTGCCCTCACGGGAGTGGGGCTGTTTCTGCCGATCTTAATGATGATAAACGCCTTTGCCATGCTGGCCGGTTCCGGCGGAGCGCCCAGGGCCGCCATTGCCATGGGAAAGAACGACCAGGCAAGCGCCCAGAAGATCCTTGGCAACTGTTTCTGCGTGCTCATGATATTCGCCGCGGCTCTGACTGTTGTATTTTATGTGTTTGCCCCCCAGCTCTTAAGGCTTTTCGGCGCCAGCGACGTGACCCTGCCTTACGCCCTGTCCTATGCCCGCATCTATATCCTGGGGATCGTTTTTGTGATGATCGTCATGGGGATGAACCCGTTTATCACCACCCAGGGCTTTGCCAAATTCAGCATGATCACCACGGTCATGGGCGCTGTTTGCAACATCATCCTGGACCCCATACTCATATTCGGATTTGAAATGGGCGTTCAGGGAGCCGCCATTGCCACGGTGATCAGCCAGGCAGTCAGCGCCGTGTGGGTGCTTCTGTTCCTGCGGGGACCAAAGACCATGCTGCGCCTTACGCTGCCTGACCTAAAGCTGGAACCCGGGATCATCCTGCCCTGTCTGGCCCTGGGGATCTCCACATTTGTCATGCTAAGCACCGAAAGCCTTTTAAATATCAGTTTTAACAGCAGCCTGTCACGCTTTGGCGGCGACACGGCCGTGGGAGCCATGACCATCATCTCCTCCTGCAGCCAGCTGGTAACCCTGCCCCTCCAGGGAATATGCCAGGGCGGTCAGCCCATTATGAGCTACAACTTCGGAGCCGGCAAAAAAGAGCGGGTTAAACAGACATTCTACTGCCAGTTTGCCGCATGCACCGGCTATGCCGCCCTTCTGTGGATCCTCTTTCTCACCATCCCCAAGGTATTTGCCAATATTTTCAGCGGCGATCCTGCCCTGGTGGACTTTACGGTGTGGGCAATGCGCATCTACATGGCGGGCATCTTTTCCACCGGCATACAGATCTCCTGCCAGCAGACCTTTATGGCTCTGGGACAGGCCAAGATAAGCCTGATCATGGCCTGCCTTAGAAAACTGGTGCTCCTGATCCCTCTGATCTTCCTTCTGCCCCAGTTCCTCTCCGATCAGGTCTTCGGCGTATTTGTGGCGGAACCCATCAGCGATATCCTGGCAGCATCCGTCACTGGCTTCATGCTGTTTTCGCGCCTTGACCGAATACTGGATCAGGGAGCTAAGATTTAAGCAAAATCTCCTGGACAAATCTTCCGGGCAGTATTATAATTAGAATAATTCTAAAATCAGGCGGTGAGACGATGACAAAATACGCAGAACAGATCCTAAGACGGATCAGCGAGTCGGAAAGTCATATGACAGCTGAGCAGATTTTTTTAGAACTGAAAAAAACAGAGCCGAAAGTGGTCCAGGCAACGGTCTACAATAACTTAAACGCCCTGTGCCAAAAGGGCCTGATACGAAAACTGTCTATGGAAGGCTCCCCCGACCGCTATGACAAGATCCAAAAACACGACCATCTTGTGTGTCAGAGATGCGGCGCGCTGTCCGACATCAATTTTCAAGATCTGACCCAGGATCTGGAAAGCCAGCTTGGAGAAGGGATCCTGTCCTACGATCTAAAAGTATTTTATCTCTGCCCGGCATGCAGAAAGAAATAGGCAGCCGCGGCCATATCCGCGGCTTAACCGTTGGCGATATCCGCGCAATCAGCAAGGATATCGCAGAATACACAAATATTGCGCATGCTGGCCAAATCCCCGCCATGTAGGGGGCCGGTTTTTCCGGCAGGGCCGGACAGCGTGTGATATTAAATAATGTACTCTCGGAGTCTCTTTGTGCCTGATTTTGTGAGATGTTTTTTTGTCAGATGTGCATAAATTTATGAGGCGTACGCGGAATGTACGTTGATTAAATTTATGTGCATATGACGGAAAATCATCCACAAAGGCAGGTGCAGGAGAGATTCCGAGAGTACATAATACCATTTAGGAGGAAAAAACATGGGAACAAAGTACACAGGAACACAGACAGAGAAAAATCTGGAGGCAGCATTTGCAGGGGAATCCCAGGCAAGAAATAAGTATACCTACTTCGCCTCCAAAGCCAAAAAAGAAGGCTTTGAGCAGATCGCGGCCCTGTTTCTGAAGACAGCCGACAACGAAAAAGAGCACGCAAAAATGTGGTTCAAAGAGTTAAACGGAATCGGCGATACAAAGGCCAACCTTGCCGCGGCCGCAGACGGCGAGAACTTTGAGTGGACAGACATGTATGAGAATTTTGCCAAGACTGCCCAGGAAGAAGGCTTCCCTGAGCTTGCCGCCAAATTCCGTCTGGTAGGCGCCATCGAAAAGCACCACGAGGAGCGCTACCGCGCCCTTCTGAAAAACGTGGAGACATCGGCAGTATTTGAAAAGAGCGAAGTGAAGGTATGGGAATGCCGCAACTGCGGACACATTGTGATCGGAACAAACGCTCCCGAAGTCTGCCCCACCTGCAGCCATCCCCAAAGTTACTTTGAGGTTCATGCCGAGAACTACTAAAACAATCTTATCAATCTTTCAGTCAAAGACAGCCTGGGCAGGATCTGCCCAGGCTGTCAGCCATCTTTTCTCACTTCTGCGGAACATACCCATAATTTTTCATATAAAGCTCACTGTCCCGCCACTCTTTCCTTACCTTCACCCACAGCTGCAGGTTCACCTTTTCCCCCATCAGGTTCTCGATCTCGATTCGGGCCGCGGTCCCTATCTTCTTGAGCATGCTGCCGCCTTTCCCGATGATGATCCCCTTGTGGGACTCCCTTTCGCACACGATATTGGCTTCAATATCGAACATCCCGTTCTTTCTCTCCTTCATGGCCTCGATCGTCACCGCAATCCCGTGTGGGATCTCCTCCTCCAGAAGCCGCAGCGCCTTTTCTCTGATCAGTTCCGCCGCGATCTGCCGCATAGGCTGGTCCGTCACCGTATCCTCATCATAATACTGAGGCCCATAGGGAAGGTATTTAAAGATCAGCTCTGTCATCTTCTCCGTATTCCGGCTGCGCAGCGCCGACACCGGCACGATCTCCGCAAAATCGCAGACCTTCCGGTAAGCGTCCATGTAGGTGAGAACCTCGTCCTGATCCTTCAATGTATCGATCTTATTGATGACCAAGATCACCGGCGTCTTTACTTTCCCAAGAATCTCGGCAATATGCCGCTCCCCTGCCCCGATAAACGTAGACGGCTCCACCAGCCACAAGATAACATCCACCTCTTTCAAAGCAGATTCCGCCACATTGACCATATACTCTCCCAGCTTATTCTTGGCCTTGTGGATGCCGGGAGTGTCCAAAAAGACGATCTGGCCCCGCTGATCCGTGTACACCGTCTGAATGCGGTTCCTGGTGGTCTGGGGCTTCTCCGAAGTGATGGCGATCTTCTGTCCGATCAAATGGTTCATCAAGGTGGATTTTCCCACATTGGGACGACCGATGAGGGCTGCAAAACCTGACTTATAATCTTCTTTCATATTCGTTTCCTCTTACATTTATCCGTTAAACAAATTCTTTGTCTCACCGAACATCTTTCTGTCCGCCTCGATCTTCTCCTCACTCCCAATGGTACACAAGCTCCCTGTATCCAAAATCGCCTTGACGATGCCGGCCAAAGCCCTGATATCCTCCGGACGGGCGCTGAGCACCTGATCCCTTTCTTTCTGCAGCATCTCGTCCGTCACCCCGGACAAATACCCGGACAACCCTCTTGCCCCTTTATCCGCCGGAGTGTACGGAGTATCCAGCGCGCTGACCGTCCCGATCACATACTTGGTCATGTCCCGCTCATCCGCGTCAAAATTCTCCAGATACTCCACGATCTTCTCATACACCTGGTTGGTCCTGGCCATGCCCGGATCGCGGTAGGACACAAAATATCCTTCTCCCGACCGTCCAAACCCGCTCATGCATCCGTAAGCCCCGCCCTTTACCCGCAGATTCAGCCACAGATAATCGTAGCTTAAGATCAGCTTCAGAATACGCAGCGCCCCTGTGTACTCAAACCCTTCATCTCTGAAATTCCCGCACCTTGCCACATAATTCACCTGGGAAGAAGTCTTAAACCCTTCATTGCGGTTTTCCGCCTTAAAGGCAAATTCATAAGTTTTCCCGTCCCCTTTGGGCAGTTTTTCCGTCAGCTTGTCCATACAACTCTCCAAAGCCCCAAACCCTTTGGCGTCGGCCGTATAGCTGATCAGCATATTGTCCACCGTAAACAGCCTTCCGGCTACTTCCTTAAGCTTCTCTATAAGCCTTTTGGCATCCTTATCAAAATCCCTGACCACATCCTCCAAAAACCGGTAAAATCCGATCCCTCCGGTGCAGTCGTTAAAGGCCGAGGTAGGCGAGAAATAGGAAGTGGCTCTGGACACCGCCGCGCTGTGGCTGGCATTTTCCAGTTTCATCCTTGATCTGGATTTCGTCTCCCTAAGGATCTCTCCCAGCCGCTTCTCGTCCTCCAGCTTAGACCCGGACAAAATCTCCCCGATCATCTCAAAAGCAAAGGGAAGCTTCTCGTACAGCACCCTGGCATCCGCCGTAAACACCCCCGTAAATCCCGGCAGATCCCTTAAATCCACATAGGCCGAGGTACTGAACCCGATCCCGCCGCTGTTTAAATGGATCTCGCTTGTCAAGTCGCTGTAACTGTAGTGTTTTGTATCCACATACCCTAAGACTGCCTTTAAAAGTCCCGCATAAGGCAGATCCTGGGCCGGTACCCGGTCCGTGTTAAACAGCACTTTCAGATACCCGATCCCGGCTGTGAACATCTCATGATGCAGCACCTGAACGCCCTTTATCCGGTATTCCTTCCACCTAAGCTCCTCCGCCTTAGTCCCGATATCCGACCGCTTCAGCATGGGGATGCTCTCCAGCTCTTCCTTGGTGGAAGGCGTATCCTGATACGCTTTCAGCTCCTTGGTCTGTTCCACGATCTTTAAAACTTCTTCCCTGGAAAGCCCCTTCTTGTAATCCCTTAACCGCTTTGCCAGCTCCCTGTCATTTTTGGCCGTCAGATTCTTCTCCGGCTTTACCACCAGCACCGCCTCAAAAGGATTGTCCAGCAGATACTCCCGGATCAGATCCTCAAAATACCCGTTATCCACTTCCTTTTTCAGAAAATCAAAGGTCTCCTGATACTCCAGATGCATCAGCGGGTCCCCGCCGTACAGCCAGCTGTCCAGACTCTGGAGCCCGTACATCAGCCCCTTAGGCGTAGTCCCGTAATCCGCCTCCCGGTACTTAAACTCCGAATAATTCATCCCGGCCAAAAGGCTTTTCTTATTGATTCCCTGATCTGCCAGCTTCCGAAGCGTGCCCTTGACCACTGCCAGGAACTCGCCTTTTTGCTCTGCCTTCGCCCCTTTTGCGATGACGGAAAAATAAGGCTGCAAGATGCCGCTGTCATATCCGCCGAAAATATCCTGCCCAATGCCCGCGTCCAAAAGAGCCTGCTTCAAAGGCGCGCCCGGAGCCTCGATCAGGGTATACTCCAAAATCTGAAACGCCACATACAGCTTCGGGTCCAGATCCGTCCCCACCACGTTGCTGACAGACAGATACGCCCCGTTTTCTCCGTCCTCTTCCTCCGTAATGGAGTAGCTGATCTCCTCAAACTTAGGCGCGTCAAAGGGCTTCTGCATATGGATCTGGGAATCCACTTCCAGCCGATCGTAACCGCCCAGATACTCCTTATCCAGCCACTGCAGTTTTTCGGCCATATCCATGTTCCCGTAGAGATAAATGTAGCTGTTGGAGGGATGATAGTACGTTCTGTGGAAATCAAGAAATGCCTCATACGTCAGCTTCGGCACGTCTTTGGGATCTCCGCCCGACTCATAGCCATAGCAGGTATCAGGAAACAGCACCTTCTGGGTGTGCCGCTCCAGCACGCTCTCAGGGGAGGAAAACGCCCCTTTCATCTCGTTGTATACCACGCCGTTATACGTCAGCTCCCCGTCCTCTTCCTCCAGCTCATAGTGCCACCCTTCCTGCATAAAGATCTTCGGCTCTTTATAAATATTGGGATTCAGCACCGCGTCCAGATATACATTCATCAGATTCTGAAAATCCTTGTCATTGGTGCTGGCCACCGGATACACCGTCTTGTCCGGATACGTCATGGCATTGAGGAACGTGTTCATGGAACCTTTCACCAGCTCCACAAAGGGGTCTTTTACCGGAAACTTCTTTGACCCGCACAAAACACTGTGCTCCAAAATGTGCGGCACCCCGGTGGAATCCGACGGCGGCGTCCGAAATCCGATGGAAAACACCTTGTTCTCGT
>Ga0137310_102074_pt1 | contig 11749 bp, 8 predicted proteins | sample NAcewiD2O_June_2_FD_97183 | JGI IMG/M metagenome (GOLD analysis project Ga0137310, IMG submission 97183) | Mouse cecal microbial communities from Vienna, Austria - N-Acetylglucosamine amended D2O_June | ecosystem: Host-associated > Mammals > Digestive system > Large intestine > Cecum | place...
GTCACCTCTTTGATGAGGTAGCGGCCCAACGGGAGGGGCTTGGAAGCGGCCACGCCCCGGGCGTCTGTGGTGATGTAGTCCACCACTTTCCCGCTGCGGGCCTCGCTGATCTCATAAACCGCGCCCTGAAGGGGCGTTCCTGCGGGGGTGCCGGTGACCTCGTTATACTCGGCGGCGTATTTGCGGATCTGGAACTGGCCGGTGATGGGGGTGTTCTCCCACTCGATTTCGATGGTCTTGCCCGGCTGGACGTAGACAGTCTTGTACTCCTTGTCCAGCTCATAGCCTGGGGCGGCCTCCAGCTCGCGGATATACAGCCGGCCCTTGCCCTGCACCGTGAGGTCGTCGATGTAGATGTACCCACCGTCGTCCGTGGTGTACTCGCCGATAGGGTTCTTGTTCTGGTCATAGACCAGGAACTTTACCCCGTAGATACCTTCCTTAGTGACGGAATCGATCTTGTGAAGGATGATGCCGGAGAAGGCCTCGTTGGTAATGGTCACGCTGGCGGTCTTGCCGTCCTCCACCGTGAAATAGTGGGGCGTGGCATCCAGCTTGTACCCTTCCTTGGCCTCGGTCTCCAGGGCGTAGTAGTCCCCGGCGTCCAGCTTGATGTGGACCCGGCCGTCGCTTCCGGTGGTGACCGTCTGCACCAGCCCGCCGTCCATCTTCCGAATCTCAAAGGTGACGCCGCCCAGCCGCTTGGTTTTGTCCAACCCGTCCACCTTGATGATCTCGGCGCCGCCGATGGGGGTGTTGTAGAAGGTGATATACTGTGTGTCCTCGGCGTTCACCTGCACGGTCTGGTTCTGGGTGGCGGGATCGACCACATAACCATCCAGCGGTTTCACCTCGGAAATGACCAGCGTGCCCACGATGCCGGTGAGACGGATCTCACCATTGGCGTCCGTAGTGTAGAGACCCTTGGAGGACAGATGGCCGTTGTCCGCGTCCACGTAGGAGCCGTCCGCGTAGGTCAACTGGAATTGAACCCCACTGAGCGGCTTTTTCGTAACGGAATCCAGCTTTTTGATGACGATGCCGCCCTGCTTTTGGTTATAGAAGCGGAGCGTTTGCATCTCGCCGGCCTTGATCTTGATGGACTTGGGCGTGCCGTCCAGCACGAACCCTTCCACCGTCTTGATCTCCTTCGCGGTGACGGTGGTTCCAGGCTCCAGCCCCTCCAGCACGATGCGGCCGTTCTCATCGGTGATGAACTCACCGTTGGAATTTCCGATGACCGCACCGCTGGAATCGGTGACTAAGAAGGTCACGCCCTTGATGGGGGTGGTGGTGCCTTCGATGTACTTCTCGATCACGAGGGTGGTAGACGGGGTATTGTAGAACCGCAGCGTTTGGGTGTCGTTGGGGTTGACCACCACCGTCTGGGTCTTGGTGTTGGGGTCGATGGTGTAGCCAGGGATGCTGCGGGTTTCCGTCACCACCAGCGTACCCACTACCCCGTTGATGGTAATTTTGCCGTCCTTATCCGTGTAATACAGGCCATTGGAGCTGATCTGGCCGTTGGCGTCGGGGACGAACTCGCCGGTGGAGGTGGTGACCTTAAATTCCACGCCTTCCAGCGGCTTCCCATCCAGGGAGCTCTGTTTCACGATGACCAGCGAACCGGCCTTGGAATTTTTGATGACCACCGTCTGGGTGTCGCCGCCGGTGCCAATGACCACGTTGGTGGAGGGCGTGTCGATGACGTACCCGCCGTCCGGGGCCTTGATTTCAGAAATGATATAGGCACCCGGAGCGAGATTGGTGATCTTGATTTCCCCCTGGGCGTCGGTGGTGAAAATGCCGTTAGAGGTCAGGGTGCTGGTGCCGATCACGCCATCCAGCCCCACCTCGCAGCCAGCGGCGGTGGTGATGCGGAACTCCGCGCCGGGCAGCGGTTTGTTCGTGGCGGAATCCCGTTTCTGGATGATCAAATTTCCCTTGGGCTGGTTTTTGAAGGTGAGGGTGACGGTTTTGCCCGCTTTGATCTGAATGGTTTGCGATTGGGTATCCTTGATGAACCCCGGAGGGGCTGTCACCTCGGTGACGATCACGGTTTTGTCGGGCTTCAGGCCGTCGATGCGCACCTCTCCATTCTCATCACTTCGATAGATGCCGTTGGAATCGCCGATGACGGAACCGTCGGAGTAGGTCACCTTAAACTCGGCGTTTTGCAGGGTGACGCTGGGATTTGTGGCGCACACCTTGCGGATCAGGAGGGAGCCGTCCGGCGCGTTTTCAAAGCGGACGGTGACCACAGACTGCTCGCCGCTGTCCGCCAGGAACACTGTTTCGGAGGACTGGAGGATGGTATAATTGTCCCCGGGATCGACCTCCTCTACGAGATAGGTGCCCGGGTTGAGCCCCGTCCACATACACGTTCCATTGGGGCCGGTTTTCTTCTGCCCGATGATGGTGCCGCCCGTGCCCGATGTTCCGCCCAGCCAGCGCAGCTGGAAGGTGACGCCGCTCAGCGGCTCATGGCTGACGGAATCGTACTTCTCGACCACGATCGCGTTTTTTGGCACATTTTCAAACTGAACCTCGTGGGTTTCGCCCGCTTTCAGGTAAATATCTTGCGTATCGGGCACTTTGATGGTGAAACCGGGGGCGCTCTCCAATTCGCGGATGCGGTACCAGCCGGTGTCGATGTGCTCCAGGACGATTTCGCCGGCCTCGTTGGTGTAGAACACGCCCAGGTCGTTGAGCTCGCCGGTGATGGTGTCGTCGCTGCCCCGCCAGATCTGGAATTTGACATTGGCGATGGGGCTCTTGGTGATGCTGTCCACCTTCAGCACCTTGAGGGTGGGCTTGATGATGTTGGTCAGCTCCAGCGTCGTGGTGTGGTTTTCCTCCAACTGGACGATGTGAACCGTGTCATCGTGGACGTAATTGGGGGCCGGTTCCACTTCAAAAACCTTATAGGCGCCAGGACGCAAATTCTCCCAGAAGATGACCCCATCGGCCCCGGTCTGGCGCTGGTCGGTGAACCCGCCGTCCACCTCCTCAATTTTGAAGGTGACGCCCTTGACAAACTCGCCCGTCTGGGCGTCCCGTTTCACCAGCCGCAATCCGGGCAGGGTGGAATTGACGAAATCCACCACGATGTCCTTGTCCTTCTCGCTGTCGACCCACACCGTCTTGCGGTTGTTGGTGTCCAGCAGATAGGGCTTCGGCACGTCTGTTTCGGTGATCTCATAGCACCCGCTGGGCATGGACTCCAGCACAGCCTTGCCGTCGGCCCCGGTGACCACATCGTTCTCGTAGCCGATGTTGACGCCCCGGATATGGAAGGAGGTGTTGGGGACAGGGTTGCCGGTCTCCGCGTCCCGTTTCTGGATGGTGAGGGAGCGCTTGTGGTGGTTGACCTTGGTGACCACGATGGTCTGCTCGCCCTGGAGATCCTCAGCGTTCACATGGACGCCAACGGGGGTTTTATCGCAGTCGAAACCCGCCGGGGCAGACACCTCCACAAATTCGTAATGGCCCTCGGTGACGTTGGGCACCGTGATGGTGCCATCCGCACCGGTTTCCTCGGTGGAGATGATCTGTCCGTCACGCAGGACAAGAAAAACAGCGCCAGCCAGGGGGCTGCCGCTCTCATCCACCTTCTTCAGTTGAACCTTCACCTTGGAGCTGTTCTCAAATACCAGGCTGACGTCGTGCTCCCCATCCCACACGAAGGGCTGCTTCACCTTGGAGACATCGGAGCTGAGGATGAACCCCTCCGGGGGAGTGATTTCCTCGGCCAAAAAGCTGCCCGTGGGGAGCTTAGAGAAGTCCAGATCCTCCTTCAGAATGTAGCCGCCATCCTTGGTGATGAATTCGCCAAAGTAGCTGCCGCCGTCATCCAACTTGACCGAGGTAATGCGGATGACTGCGCCGGGGATACCCACCGTGGGGTTATCTGCATCTATTTTGCGGATGGAGCCGTCGCCCTCTTTTTTATTGGGCTGGTTGTAGAACACGAATGTATTGGAGATGGAGTCATTGGGCATGACCGTCACGGTTTGGGATGCGGTCTGGGCCACGTAACCCTCCGGGACAGCCTCCTCCGTGATGGTGTACTGGCCGGCTTTCAGGTTGTCCGCTTCCTGCGTCAACGTGAATGTTCCATCGGGGCCAGTAGTTTTGGTTACGGAGAAACTCCCGGAACCATCCGCGCTCTCCACTTTGAAGGTCACCCCAGGGAGTGGTTTGTTGGTGCCTGCTTCCAACTTTTTGACCGTCATTTGTACAGTTAAGTCTTTCTGCCCCTCTTGCGGTACAGCAATCAGCAGACGCTGCATGGGCACCCCGGACTGGCCCGCCAGCATCCAGGTCTGGGAGTTGTCCCACTCATACTCCCACAGATGATAGGTGTGATAATACTCGGGATGATCCAGCACCAGGTTGACCCCAGTGGCAATGTAGTCGTAGGCGGAGTTGCCTGTCTTGCCGCCGTCGGAACTGTCAATGATAGAATGGGTGTCGATGGCGTCCCAGTCCTTGATCCAGGAGGATTGGCCGTAGGTGCGGTGGTACAGCTTCATGGCCGCCACGAATTCCTCAGCTGCCTGCTCGATGAAACCTTCCCGGTTGGAGGTAACGTCAATGATGATGCCGTACTCATAGTACCACGACATTGCCTGCGCCACCATGAACCAGATGTCGGACCAGTAGCTGCCCCAGGTCTCCAGGCCCCGGGCGTTGCCAGCATCGGTAAAATTGCCGTAGGTGTGGGCGTACACATAGGTGAGCAGGGTCACCAGCGAGGGGTTGGTCACTTCGGTTTTGAAGTTCCATTTCTGCCCGTTGGCCCCAGCGCCAAGGGTGCCCTTGTGGTAGGCGCACAGGGCACGGGTGGGAGCGTCCAGCCCAGGAACCGTCACCTGTTCGTCAAAGACGTAGGGCAGACCGTTATTGTTGATGGTATCGCTGGCGGCACGATAGCGCACAGGGCGGCCGCCGATGTACATATAGTCCGAGGACTTCTGGGTGATGCTGGCCGGGGCGGAGGACAGCCCCTCGGCGGCGAAGGCCGACAGGGGCAGAATGCCCAGGACGCATATCAGCGCCAGAAGCAGGGACAATGTGCGCTTAACGATATTGTTTTTCAATGCATTTCCTCCTTGCATGACAAAGGCCAGACTGCTTTCGCAGTCCGGCCTTTTAGTATCGGATATGTTGTTTATTCGGGATAACGCGTTTGAAGGGCATAATCGGGCTGCTCCTCCAGCCACCACTTGAAATACTGTCCGCCCCAAAGTGCCTTGTTATGGGTTCCGCTTTCAGTGACCTTGATATATTCATCTGTTTTTTCAAGTACAACCACCACATGACCGTCGGGAGTATTCCTGAACTGAACCAAATCGCCAGCCCGGATATCTTCCCATCGAGGATTAGCTACACGCCTCCACGGCAAGCTGCCAAATGCGGCATCAGAGCACTTCATAGCCCAACCTGCGCAGGCATCGCAGTTACTAAAGGGACGGTAAAGCGGGTTGTTGGGAACATAGGGCGCACCATAAGGTGTCCCATCCGGGTAAATCTCCTTCAGCGCCACAATAGCAGCCCGCACGTTTTCCACCGTCAGCGGCTTTCCATCGGCGGTGGTATAGCCGTTGTCAGTGGAATCAGGGTTCGGATCAGGCGTTGGAGAAGGAGGTGGCTGCACCGTGGGCTCCGTCCCGCCCAGCACATTGCGGTCAAAGCGGGCCAGCATGGCGGCCACCTCTGCCCGGGTGATGGTACCCAGTGGGTTGATCGTGGTTGCAGACGTGCCCTCCATGATCCCCAGGGGCCAGGCCCAGCCCAGCATGGCTTCCGCGGCCTCGTTGTACAGCGGCCCGAAACCCGCCATGGAGAAACGGTTCCACTCCATATCGGTAAATGGAGCGCGATCCACAGCAGATAGGTCGGCATCGGCCTTGTCCAGCGATTGAGCAAAACGGTACAGCATGACGCAGAACTCTGCCCGCCGGACGTTTTCATCGGGGTACAGCAGGCCCCGCTCCAAGTTGGCACTGGGAAAGATCCTGTTCTGATAGGCCCACGCTACGCCGGGTGCATACCAGGTTCCGGCCACTACGTCGTTGTAGGGGACGGTTTCCGACACGGCGGGGCTTCCTGCATAGCGGTACAGCACCGTAGCCAGCATGGCCCGGTTCATCTCGGTGGAAGGGCCAAAGGTGTCGCCGCCGGTGCCCTTGAACAGACCCCGTTCCGTCACATACTGGATATCCCCCGCCGCCCAGTGGCCAGCGGGCACATCGCGGTAGGCCGCGAATGATGGGACAGCCAGGGACAGGGACAGCACAGCGCACAACAGTATGCTCCATGTCCTTTTCTTCATGGGTTCACGCTCCTTTGCCGATTCTTTCTGATTCGAGCATAATCCCATATTGTGGTTTTGTCAAAGGATTATTTAAATTCCCTGCGCCGACAAAATGATTCTGTGTCACCACCTTCCAAAATTTCTGTGTTTAGGGCTGTTTCAGGCACTTTTCTCCACAGCTTGCACACAAATTCTTTTTGTGGGCTGGTTTTCCAAGCAGGTGGTGATGGTGATGCGGTTGTCAGCGGTGCCCTGGAGATAGCTCCAATCGGTGTTGGAGATGGTCTTCACCATGGTGACCTCATAGGTTCGGGTACCGTAGATGGTGGTGTAGGTGATGACATCGCCCGGCTTGAGATTTTTGATGGTGCCGATATTGTACCGGGCCCCTCGATTGTGGCCACAAAGCCCGATGTTGCCCTGCCAGCCGGAGGTGGAACTGTAGTGGCCCACCCCCTTGGCCATGCTGGCGTTGGTCTCGCCCTCCCACACCTTCACGCTGATGCCCAGCTTTGGGATGGACAGGGTGCCGATGCTGCCATCCGCCCGTACCATGCCGGACACGCTGGTGTAAATCGGCTGCTGGACGGTGGGCGTAGTGAGCGTGATGACCGGGCCGGAGCCGCCGGATCCGTCGATGACCAGCTCGGTAAGAGGGCCGCTGCCTTCATCACCGATCCCATAGCTGCCGGAGTCGTCCACCACAGCCCCCTGGAGACCGGGCAGAATGGTACGCTCCATGATGCCCGTCTGGGTGGTGGTCATGCGGCCGTACTCCAGCTCGGGCACATCATAGTCCGCCGCATTCCTGCCGCCGTAGTTGTACTGGGATCCATACACATCCTCATAGCTGGTGCTGCCGTAGTAGTCCCGGGGCGCGGTGGTCGCAAAATTGTAGTCCGAGGCAAAGGCCGGTGCCGTGATGGACAGCGCCGCACCTACCGCAAGAGCCAGCCCCAGCAGGGTTCTCATCTTTTTCATGTTCCATTCTCCTCCTGTTCGTCCTCAGTTTCCCCGTTCTCCGAGCGCAGCGACTTGACCTCCCGGCGGGACAGGATCAGCAGTACCGTCAGCACCACTGCCGTAATTGCCCCCGCACCACCCAAAACGTTGCGCAAAAAGTTAGGGGAGAACACCACCCGCTGGAACAGGTTGGGCTGTTCCTCTGTAGGGGCGGGGCTGGACTCCGGCTGGTGCTCCTCGCCCAGGTAAGTCACCCGATAGGTAACGCTCTCCACTCCCTCGTGGGTAACCTCACCCACATAGTTGGCGGTGGTGACATACCCGGTGGCGGCGCTGTAATAGCTTTTTCCTGTGTAGGTGGCCACCGCCTGATAGGAGCAAGGGGCCAGCATATCCCCCGTGAGGTCGGTGCCGATGACCTGCCAGTCCACGCTGGACAGGTTCAGCGTCACCCCGTTTTTCACCGTGGTGGCCGGGACGTAGGACATATCATTGCGGTCCAGCGGGCCGATGGTCTTGGTGGCCGTCACCGTGCTGCTTCCGGTGGTGTAGCCCGCCGCTTGGGTATTGATGCTGGTGTGATCCAGGGCCAGAGTGCCCGCCCAGGTGCCATCTCCATACTCCATGGTGGGAGCCAGCTCCTTCAGGATCACATCCAGGTTCTTCTTGGCCGTCTCCACCGTCACCGTCTCAGTGTGGGTCTGACGCTCAGACACCCGGTTTTCCTCCTTCACGATGTCCGCATAGGTATAGAGAAAGCCCTCCAGCTGGAAGGGCTCCTCGATCAGAGTCTGGGCGTCCACGTCCGGGGCGACGGTGTAGGTCTTGACCACCTGCTGGCTGCCGTTGAGGTTCTGCACCACCGTATTGGTGGGCACCTCCAGGGCGCTGGCGCTCATGGTCAGCGCCGCCGTCAGCAGCAGGCAAAGGCAAATCTTTTTCATTGGGTTCAAATGCTCCTTTCATCGAATTGGGTGCTGGGATCACCGGGCCTTCCCCGGTGGGGGGGCCGCGAATGGGCGTATGCTGGTTCACCGCTGCTCCTCCTTTACGACGTACTCTGCGGCCAGCTCCGGGTGCTCCCGCAGCCGGGCCAGGATGTTCAGCGACTGCTCCAGGGCCTGCATGGTGTCCCGGCTCTGCCGCTTGACAAACCCGTGGAGCAATAGGATCCCGCCATCTGCCTGGATGGCGAAGATGACCCGCACCAGCACCTTCCCCCGCTCCCGCAGTTCGTAGAGCTCTCGGTACCGCTCCAGGGTGAAGTGCTTAAAGTGGGGTTCCCGCAGGGCGGAGCGGGGCGTGCGGGGCAGCTCGATGAGCTGGCGGATCAGCTTCTCCCGCAGCCGGGGCTCCAGGCTGTCGATGAAACGGGCCACGGGGGCGGCCCGCTCGGGGGGCGTGTAGACCTTGATATCCTTCATGTTCTCACCCCCTCCAGCGGCGGCGCGTCATCAGCCGCCGTTCATAGCGCAGGATATTGGGGGGCCGTGTTCCGCCGCCCTCCACGGGATCGGCGCGGGCCCAGCCTGCCGCCCGCAGCGCGGAATCCGGCCTGTCTGACCGCAGGAAGGCGATGATCCTCCAGTACCCCAGGGCCTGGGCCGCCCTCGCCGCCGCACCGTAGAGCATCCCATAGGCGGCACGGCCCCCGGTGGCGCAGATGCGGTCGATCCGCACCGCCTGGCTGTCCTCCCGGCAGCGGCCCACGATGGCCGCCCCCACCAGCTTTCCGTCCAGGGCGCACCCCACAGAAAATTTACAGCCGTGCATGGGCTGGTACTGTCGGATGTGCTCCGCCAAATAGTTGTTGGCCTCTTGCAACGAGACCGGGACAAGGTATATCGCGTTGTTCTGTATCATTGCTTCAACCTCCCGCTGTCTCATTCAGCCGCTTCAGATGGGCCAGGAAGCCGTCCGCAAAAGCCTCGGCGAAGGCCGGGCTGCCGCTGAGCCACCACACCGGGTCAGGCAGGGCGCGGTAGATGCTATCATATTGCAGGCAGATCATCAGGAACTTCCCGTGGGGATCGCCGGTGTCCGCGCCGTCCACCAGGGGCGCGATGGCCGCCTTGACGGCCTGGGCGTCGTCCTGGTGGTAGTCGCACAGGTCATCGTAGAACTGCCCGGCAAAGATGCAGCAAAACGCCGCCATGGCGTCCCGCTCCACAGTGCCGTCCGCTGTGGCCAACCCCATCCGGCGCAGGCGATCCAGGGCCGCGTCATCAAAGGGGCTGTGGGTGGGTCGATTGCTTCTCATGCTGTGTGCTTCCTCCTTTTGGGCATAAGAAAAGCCTGACGCCGCAGGGCGGCGCCAAGCATTCTAAAAAAATATTTGGTTCAGCCGGCCCGCTCCCGCAAGAACTCCAGGAACAGGGCCTCGATCTCTTTGTCGCTGCGTCCATTCAAATAGGGTTCAAACTGCTTCCGGTTGAAGGATATCTTCCTGGGCGGGGCGGCAAGGCGCTTCTCAGCCCGGGCCCGGGCCTCCCGCCATGCTGCATACATATCCTGGCGATTGGCGGAAGGAGGCGGGCATTTGGAAGTGATAAGCTGCATAGCGGCCTTATTGATCGGGCACCCCTCAATACGGCACATTTCGATGTACGCCTGCTGGGATTCCGGGTCATAGTCCGCCATCATATCGGCACAGGCCAGGTTCAACTGCTTGGGCGTGCGCTCCAGGATGTCGGCCAATTCCGGGATCAGGTATGTCAGCTTGATGGCTTTGCGGATCTCATACTCAGTGACGCCGAAGAACTCGGCCACCAGCTTCCGTGCGTTATATCTTAGGCTGCCATCAGACTTCAGAGGTTTGTTCCCGTCAAACTTTTGGCGAGAATCGCCAAAAGTTTCATTGCCATTCGCATACCATTGCCCATGGCGGTTCTTGGCCTCCAACAACGCCTTATATGCCTTACCCCGCTCAATGATGGACAGATTCTGCCGCTGGATCAGGTTGGTAGAAGTAGCGATGACGATTGCCCGGGCATCATCCGCCTCCACGACCTCGGCGGGGATCACAGTCCATCCGGCCAGGCGGGCGGCGGCGGTACGGTTATGACCAGCCAGAATCTCATAACGGTCTGTCTCCGGGATGGGCCGCACAATGATGCGCACCATCAGCCCTTCTTCCCTGAGCTGGTCGGCGAAAGCGCTGAGTTGGGCTTCGGTATAGGGCTTAAACCCGATATCTGCCGTAGAAAAAGCTGTGAGCTTGTCCAGCGGCAGACTACAGATATGGACGCTTGTTGCGGGCGGAGCCTCCTGAAACAGCTTTACGTAGGCTTCGTCCGTGGCCTGGAGCTCGGATGCCTGCTGGGTGGCGGACATCCGGCGTTTCAGCATATCATCCATGGATTTCTTAGCCAAGGCCCAGCACCTCCTCCGCCAGACTGCGGTAGGATTCTGCGGCGGCGTTTTTCGGTGAGTACTCAAAAATACTCTGTCCCGCCGCCGGACACTCCGCCACCTTGATGGAGTATTCGATGGGCCGCTGGAATACGTGGAAGGACTCGCCGTAGACTTCGCCCACGCTGGTCTTGACGCTCTGGCACAGCTGGGGGCGGGACTGGTACATCGTCAGCAGGATGCCAGCGATTTTCAGCTTGGGGTTGAATTTCTCCCGGACGGATTTTACCAGCTCCAGCACGTCTGGGATGCCCTCGCTGGCAAGGAAGTGGGCCTGCACCGGGATGATACAGTAGTCTGAGGCCGCCAGAGAATTGACCGTCAGAAGCTCATGTTTCAATCCGCAGTCGATGATGATATAATCATACTGCGCTTTCAACTGTTCCAGCAGCGTGACCATGACCTTTTCACAGGCCCGATCCACGTCACCTACGGCGTTGTACTGGGAGAGCTGCATCACCTGGAGCCGGGCGGCGGCATCCGCCAAACGGCGGTTGGCCGGGATCAGATCCATGCCGCTGTCCGTGTGGAGGATGGCCCGCCGCAAGTGGAGCTCCAGATCCTCCGGATAGTCAATGGTAGCCAGCAAGAGGTTGGACAGGGTGCGGGGCTGTTCCGCCGGGGTGTAGCCCAGGGCGGCGGTGAGATTGCCTTGGGGATCGTTGTCAATGACTAACGCCTTCATGCCGGAAATATTAAGGGCAGCGCCAAGGTTCAACGCGCTGGAGGTCTTGCCGACGCCGCCTTTTTGGTTTGTAACAGATATTATTCTACACATTTTCTATTCTCCTCATCAGTTGGATGTGCTCTGCTGACCTGACGTACTGAGCTTGAGACTGAGGGCTTAGAAGGAACTCTATCAGGTATTTTTTAGGGTAATAAATGGTCTGAGATACCTTGATATATTTTAGACCCAATTCTTTTCTCCATCTGGTAATAACTTTTTCGTTGTAGCCAAGAAGTGTTTGTACTTCGTGGCACCGCAACACGTCTGGAACGCTTGCCCAAATGTTTATCAAAGCGCGACATAACCTATCCGCAACTTCTTCGGGGACA
>Ga0137310_102076_pt1 | contig 11743 bp, 8 predicted proteins | sample NAcewiD2O_June_2_FD_97183 | JGI IMG/M metagenome (GOLD analysis project Ga0137310, IMG submission 97183) | Mouse cecal microbial communities from Vienna, Austria - N-Acetylglucosamine amended D2O_June | ecosystem: Host-associated > Mammals > Digestive system > Large intestine > Cecum | place...
CTGCCGCTTCCTCCTCTTTTCTCCTCCGCTTCTCCTGGATACGCGCTTTCCTTTGACCGGCCGTCTCCGCCGCCGGATATATCCGGTCCCTGCCTTCTGTACTCCCCCCTCTCCCGGACAGCGGAAGATCCCGCACCGGCGAAATATCCCTCCACCGCCTGTTCTGCAGCCGAGGCAAGTTCGTTCAATGCGGCCGCATGGTCCTCATAGTGCGCCGTCCTCTGCCCTGCAAGAGCGGCGCCTGCCCTTGCGGAGGACGCCCCGAACCGGAATCCTTCCAGACTCTGAAACCCGCTCCCGGCGTTTGACGTATGCGCCGCTCTCTGTCCGTATTCTCCCGCCTGCTGCCTGAAGTTTCCCGCCATGCCGTGCGCTTCATCCCTTGCCGACGAGATCAGCCCCTCCGTATAGCTGATCTCCGACTGAATGCCGTACAATCTGTCATAATAGTAAGACCGTGCGCTCTCGTTCCTGTCATTCCCATCATCATCCGGCTCATAGGACAGATCAGTTATCCGCGACTCCAGTTCATATGCCTGTCCCCGCAGCTCCCGCACCCTCTCCTCCCGCTCGGAAATTGACGCCGCTATATGCCTGATCCTCTCCCAGTCCTCCAAGTATGGATTATCCCCTGCCATTTCCCCTTTTCTCCTGTCAACTGATTTCGTAATCGATATACTTCTGATGGCACTCCGCACGCAGTTCCCTCAGAACAACAGTATTGCCCGCCCGTATTTTTCCCCGGGATATCTCCCGGCTCAGCGGCGTAATAAGATTATGCTCCACCACATTTCTGATCCCCCGCCCTCCATACTCGAGATTCTTCAGACAGGCCTCCAGTAAACTTTTGTAAATACCGCTGTCCTCCGGGATAAAAACGGAAACGTGTTTCTGCTCGCGAAGTCCTTCGCCAAGCCGGCTGATCTGCTTATCCAGGATCAGTTTCGCCTGTTCCCTGCGGATAAAATCAAATATAATGATATTTTCACCGATACGATTCAGAAATTCCGGCCGCCAGCTTTTGTGAAGCTCACTGGCTATCGTATGCTCCAGCTCCTCGAGCGTTGCGGACTGATCTGCCAGCATCTCCCTCGTCCCGTCCGGCAGGGTACGCGACAGCCCCAGATTGCTTGTAAAGATAATAATGCACTCGGAAAAATAGACTGTCTCCCCTTTGGAATCCGTCATCCGCCCGTCGTCCAGGATCTGAAGAAATTTGTCCAGAATACCGGTATCCGCCTTTTCTATCTCGTCAAACAGCAGGATGGAGAACGGATGCGCCCTGACCGCATTGGTCAATTCTCCTCCCGCATCGTAGCCTACATATCCGGGAGGTGCCCCCAAAAGCCTTTGATCCGAATGAGGCTGACTGTACTCGCTCATATCAAACCGGATCATCGCGCTTTCCGTCCCGAAAACCTCTCTCGCCAGAGATTTTGCAAGTTCCGTTTTCCCGGTGCCGGTCGGCCCCGCAAAGAGCAGAACCCCTCTGGGCCGGTTCCCGGAAGCATTCTGCAGACCGGCCATACCCGTCGCCGCCCGGATCACAACGTCCGCCGCCGCATCGACGGCTTTGGGCTGTCCTATCACGTCTTTCTTTATGTTTTCCGCCAGATTCATCAGTATATCCGGTCCAAGCCCCTCCCACGGATTTTCTTTTCTCCCGTGGCGGTATGCACATATCTTCTCTTCCGCCTCCCCAAAGGTCTTCCCCTCACACAGTTCCAGGATGGAACACAATTCCATACAGGTGAAACCGTCGGTCTTCCCCACCAGACGGCGTATCGTTTTTTCTTTGACCTCCTCATCCAGCACATTCCAGTCACTGAATCTTTTGTAGGATGAAATGATCTCCCGCCTCATCTTTTCCCGCGGATATTCCACGGTCAGGACTTTGCAGTTCGGCGTATACCTGTAGAACCAGACAGGCAGTTCCTGCACTTTGTTCGTCATTAAAAAAATGACGTTATTTGCCCAGCCCTTTGTGTTATCCGCCCTTCCCGTCGTCGCATCGCCTGCCGCCAGCATCAACGTCGTCAGATATTCCGTCTCCTCCGTATCCGGATGATCCGCATTCCCTATCAGCTGTCCCGCCATCTGAATGACCACCGCCACGGAGTCCCCCTGCACGGACAGCGCCCTGCGGATCGTATTCATCGCCGTCTGTATATCGGGCTTTTTCAAACCGCCTCCCGTCTGTGCCTGCGCATGGAAATCCGCGACCATCTTACCCGATTCGTCATAGTGATTATAGAATCCGTCGATCCTATTGTAAAATACGACAGTATGATACCCCCTGCTTCTCAGATAGATATGCAGATACTCATCCAGCCTCACCAGTTCGCCGCCCTTTGATCCTCCGGACAGCATCTGAAGGTCATTGATATTTCCCTCAAAAATAAGCATCTTCTGAATGGAGCCGTATGTATCCAGTTCTTCTTTCCACTGTGCCGTCTCTGTCATTCCTTATCCTCCCAGACCACCAGAAGCTGGTCCGCCAGCCACAACTTATCCCCGGCTTTCAACTGCGCCGTCTCCCCCGGCAGCAGCCTTCTTCTCCCGCCGCCGTCATCTACAAAAGTTCCGTTTAAAGAATCCTCATCTCTCACATAGACGTTTCCGAACCGTTCCCCGTATATCTGCGCATGCCTCCGGCTTACCAGAAGATTCATCCGAAACATATCCGCGCCGAGCCCGTCTCTTCCCAGATATCCCTTTTCCTCCGGCACCGGGATCTTTTCCCCGCCGGCATACAGCACGATGCCCCGGGAATTTCCCCGCCGGGCCTCCTCAGTCCGCACGGGTACCTCTTCCGTTCCCGCCTCTCCTACAGTTTCTCCTGCGGTTCTCCTTCGTCTTGTACCGGTCATGTGTATCTGCATATCGGGATCGGCCGCCGGCATATTTCTCCTTCCCCTGACCGGCGGTATATCGCCGCCCTCCTCCCCGGCGGCTGCCTGCCGCTCCCTCTGATCCGCCTCCTCTTCGGGCACCGTTCCGTCCCTCAGGCACGGAACCGGTCTGTTGTAGCGCCGGTCATAGGGCTGGCCGCATACCGGGCACTTACCGGGAAGCGGCATATCAAACGGCACCGCCTCGCTGGAGTGCCCCAACGCGCATATAATCTTTTTATAGTTTAATTCCTTCATTTTATCCCATTTCCGCACTGTCCGGCAGATCAACCCTGTCTGTCAGCCAGCCGTTCCTTTCCCGCGCCGTATCCGCCTCTCTGATGACCGGCGGAATGTCTCTTCCTCATCACTATCGTTTCCTCATCAGGCTTTTGCGTCAAAACACGGCTAAATACGATTCCGTGATCCGTTTTCAGTTCCTCCTCTATCTCCGCCAGCAGCACACAAAAACGGCCGGCTGCCAAAACCGCCTTTCTTTTATCGTTCCATGCAGGTTTTTCCCCTGCATACTCCCCCGATACTTCCATACTCAGATGGCCGCTTTCCACCCCCGAAATATCGAGCTGCGCATCCTCCATCTCAAAATGCATCCGGCCCCCGTCCCCGGCACTGTCCTGATAAAATATACCGTGTTTTTCCATGACAGAAGCGATAGCCGCCGACACATATTCCCGCCTCTTCTTTTCCTCATACTCTCTGTACAGATCGTGATACCTGCCCGCCAGCGCCCTGTCCGCCTTCCCGTCCGCTATCAGTTCCTCATCCGGCTCTGTCCCCAGCAGCCTGCAGACCGCTCTGTACTGCGCCGCCGTCTCCTTCCTTTTTTCCTGTTCCCTCCGCTCCAGAGCCAAAAGCCCCTCGAGCTGTTCTTCGAGTTTTTCCAGGTGCCTCCTGTTCTTTACGGCGAACGCTGTCTTTGCGTGATCCGGTTCCCTGTCATACTGCTCTTTCAGTGCTGCAAGGGAAGGATATTTTCCCGCAAACGGCGACGTCAGCGCCCTCTGCAGTCTCTCCTCAAATATTTTCACCGGGGAATCCGGCATATGTCCCGCCGCTTTTTCTTCAGGCGCCGTCTGCAGGGAAACGCCTTTTTCCAAAAAGCCGCCCGCTTTCCCCTTTGCATGAAAATGCCGCGATGTCTCTGCCGCCCTTTCAGCGGAGATCCTCTGTATCTCCTTCCTGATCTCTTTTTCCTGTTCCCCGATCCGCCGCTCTATTTCCTCAAAATCACTGACGGTGTTTTCCAACTGCAGCCACAGCCTCTCCTGCCGCAGAAGAGCCCTCTCCATACTTCCGTACCTTTTTTCATAGACCGCCAGTTCCGCATCCGTATTTTCCAGCCGCTTTTTGATCTCTGCTTTTTTCTCTTTATCTCTCTCAAAGGACTGCGCCTGTTCTTTCTCCTGCCAAAGGACCGCCCTTTCTCTCTCCCTCAGATAATTCCTGTCGCTTTCTTCCTGTCTTTCTGCCAGTTCCCTGATCTTTTCCTCCTGTCCTTTCACCTGATCGAGGGCAAGGTAAAAATCCCGGCGGCATTGATCCGCTATCCCCTGAAGCCTTCTCTCCTCCAATACAAAAGGACTGGTTACATAACTGCTCATATCTCACACTTTCTCCTGATCTCTCTGAATATATCGCCCATTCCCTGATACGCCATCCATGCTTCAAACCTTCTGTCACGGAAAAATTTATCTATTTCCTCATCCAGGGCCGGAACCCGTTCCGAAAGCCAGTTTACGACATCACGCAGATCATGCAGCACCTCATTTTCCCACCTTAAGCCGTCATCTCCCCTTAGCGCCTGAAACAACTGGCTGCATGCCTCAAAAGCGTGCACTCTGCTCAGATCCTGAAGCCGTTTTACATACGCAAGCTGCTCCCTTGTGGCTCCCTTCTTTTCAAGATAATATGCCGCAAGGCCGCACTGCAGAAAAGTGACGATATCCTTCTCGCTCAAGCCTCCCTGCCCCCATTTCTCCTCCATCTCCGTCAGATCCCGGTATGCCGTTCCCCTCCATATAAACGACTCACCGCGCGCCACTGCCAGCGTAAGCTGAAAAAGGGCTGCCTCCCCGTTCGGCAGTCTCCTGTAATTTCTGCTCTTCTCCCCCAGTTCCATGTCAAACTGCCGCAAAAAGCGGTCCAGCCTGCCCTGTTGGTGTAAAAATACCGCATAGTCCCAATGTTCTTCGATCCCCTTTAAAAGTCCGCTCAGATCCGCGGCGGTCCATGCCGGATTTTCAAAGGCAACGGTAACAGGTTCCCTTTCTGTCCTGCCATGCGAGACGATCCTCTCCTCGCCCCCGAACGCTGCATTCCCGCACCATTTTTTTGCCGCATTCGGACCGAGGCGCCTTTTGGGGTCCGCATGCAGCATTCCGTTGACCAGCTGACGGAACAGTGCGGAACCACCCGTAAACCTGATTCCCTGCTCCCACTGCATACAGGCCTCCTGCGCACTCTCCGCCTTCACCAGTCCGTCTCCCCCCGACAGCTTTGCCAGTGTGAGCCCCGTCGAAAGCCAGTCCGACGCGCTTTTACACACATCTCCCAGCAGGATCTCCGGCGCCGCATAGGAAAACGTGTATCCTGCCGGCTGCGTCCTTTTGCGGCAGATACAGCTGTAATCCCCGAGCACAACAGACCCGAAGCCGTCGTCCCAGAAAATATTTTCCGGCTTGATATCATTGTGGATGATCCCGCTTCCATGCAGATGTTCCAACGCATTTATAAGGCCCGGAAGCACTTTTTCCCTGATCTGTTCCTCGGACAGCACCCCGCTCAGGCATCCGTTCTTATAATAAGGATAAATTTCGTACCATACGCCTTCTTCCTCGCCGCAATCTATAAGTTCCATCAGGTTTTTACAGTCCAACAGCCGGATCCGCTCCAGAAGTTCCCTGTCCGGATGAAGCCTCGCCGCCTTCGCCGCATACTGCTCCCCGTAGCCGTCCACCGCGAACCACACTTCGGAAACTCCGGTCACGGACATCGGGGATACCAGCCGAAATTCCCCGAGCACCCCGCCTCTATGTAATATCGGAACCTTTCTCTGCGCTGAAATGCCGCAGCAGACGGACGGTATTGTATTTTGTGTACTATCTGCGGCGGCGTGCACCGTTTTTTCCATTTCCCGTATTGCCATTTTCTTTTCCTTACGCCGGCGGAATCCCGATCATCCAAAGCCTGTCGCCTGTCCGGACACACTGCAGCCTTCTTTCCTGTTCCTCCGCATTATCATATCTCTCATGAAATTTGAATACATGGATACGTTGATTATCAGATCCTCTCAGCCCCTTTTGGCTGTTCCTGCCCTCGATATACCGCCCGTCAACCAAAACCGCGGTGCGATCGAGAATCTCCCTGATCCTGCCGGATCTTTTCCGGTGCAGTTCCTCTATCGTATAGCCAGTGAAGATCAGGATATCCTCCGTATACCTGTTTTGAAACAGTTTCACCAGTTCCAGAATCCCCGCCGCCTGTTCAAAGGGCTCCCCGCCGCTTATCGTAAGGCCGTCCGGCTCCGCATCCGGCGGAATCCTCTCCAGTATCTGCTCCGGCGTCAGTATGCTGCCCGCCGAAAAATCCCGCAGTTCAGGGCTGATACAGCCGGCACATTCCCTGCGGCAGCCGGCTGCCCAGACACCCAGACGCCTTCCGTACCCCAGCGTAACCACGGGATACCATAGTCTTCCCACACAAATCCCGCTCATCGTCAACTCCCGCATCTGGGACAGATCCCCTGATACAGGGGCATGCCGCAGTCTATACAGTTGCCTCTTTTCATTCTTGTGTAAAACTCCCCGGCGATCAGAGACATATTGACAAAACGAAAATATTCTTCTGCCGAAACCAGATATTTCCGCTCCCCGGAATATCCCGCCAGAACCTTTTCCGGCTCCTCGTCCTCACTTCTGATCCCGGAAAAATCCTTTATATACGTCATCCGTTTTATCACAGGTTTTTCCGGAACATGGAGCATATCTTCCGGCGTCAGGTTTGTCATATATCCTCTGCCGTGTATCCTCACGTTTCCTTCTTCCCCCGTTTTTATTCCCGCTTTTCCCGGCGGCATCATCAACTCCTCCGCCTTTGGCTTTACGGCAATAAACTGCGTGAAACTTAACCTGCCGCAAAGGGTCACTTTCTTTTTTTCGTACGCCCAGCGCCCGTCCAGTATGGAGAGATCAAGTCGGTCCGTCAGCGGGCGTATGATATCCCTGTAATATCTTACCCAGTCCTCCAAATCATCCGTCCCCGGCACATCCGCCCCTTCATAGTCCTGCCTGCCTGTCAGCACAACCAATCTGTACCGTTCATACATCACCTGTTCCCTGATCTTACGCACTGCCAGCGGAAACAGCTGGCGGACAAGTATATGTATATCCGGCATGAGCGGCCCCGATGCCGCCTGCAGCGTGCGCGCCGTCCGGATCTGCATTGCCTGTATTTCCCCTGTGATCTTCTGATACTCTTCCGATATCTCCAGCAGCTGATACGGCATGTCCGCCTCCTCCAGCTTTGCCCGCACAAAAAACAGCCTCTCTCTCAGCTTCTTTGCCTCATCCGATATCCAGAGGGTTTTCGGATGAAGTGCCCCTCTCAGGTTGCTTTCTATCTCATACGCGGCATTCTCCCTGCCCAGCCTGAGCACTTTTTCTCTTTCTATGTCCGCATCCCACATGGCCTGCAGAAAAAAAACCGACTGTCTGTTCACTTATCTGTTCCTCCCGACTTTCTATGGGCCTCCAGATCCCTCTCCGCTTTTGTTCTGGCCTCGTCTGCCGCTTCGGCACGCCTTTGCAGTTCCCGCAAACGTTTCTGCTCTTCCTGCGCCTTTCTCCTGCGCGCTTCCTCTTCTCTCTCCCATGCCCTCTGCGCTATCCTGGCCGCAGCGGCGCCGATACCCGCAATCCCCGCCCGGTCCGGCACCTCCCTGCACCCTGCCGCCATGCGCAGCAGTTCGGCGGGCGGCGCCTGAAGCGCCAGCGCAAACAAAACCTCCCACCACCTCAGCACTTCCGCCGGCAGCGGACAAGCCATCATCTCACTGTATATCTTTCTGATATCCTCCGTATCTTTTTTCTCTCCGGATAACGCGGCAAGCGCCCGGCTCCAGATGTCCCCGCCGTTAAAATCTTCCGGGCAGGATATCTGCAGATCTGCCATATCCGCCTCTTCCCCGCCGTCTCCCGCATGTAAAAGTATCAGATCAAGTTCTTCCAGCTTTTCCTTTTCCGTCCTCTTCATCTGTTTTCATCCAGTTCTCTCTCTATCATCCCGATCCTTTTTTTCAGCCCGATATTGCTGACAAGCGCGAATGCCTGCAGCAACAGCAGCACGGCTACAGGCAGGAACCTAAACAGCATTTTATCCTCTTCCAAAAACATAAAACAGAATATCCCGGCGGCGATGGTCCCTATATTCAGTATCAGGAAGAAGCTGTATCTCGAGCTGACTTTCCCCCAGAAACGACACACAACCGTCGCAGCCGCAAGCACACCTCCGGCTCCCATCACAATCTGATTCATTTTCATCAAAGCACATATCAAAACAAACTCCGACGTGAGTATCACCAAAACATTTATCTTGATATTGGTTTTATACATCACCGTTTCCGCATCTATCTTCTCCACTTTCCTTCTGCAGAAATCAATGTCCGAAATATATTCCTGCAGCTTTTCCATCTCTGTTTCAAGATTTAATATATTTTCTTCCATCTTTCCCATCTCCCTGACAGTCTCTACACCTCTTCTTCCGCAAATTCCCCGTAATCATAAAAATCCGTATTTGCCGCCTGCTCCTCCCCTTCCAGTCTCGCAATAAATTTTTCAAACCAGCCTGTCAGGGGCTTACTGTATACCCTGACTTTCTTGTTGTCCTCATCCGGGTTGTAAGAAATGACATTATTGTCATAATTAGTGTTTATACCGGTGCTTTTGATCACCTGTTCATACTCTTCCTCCTTTAAATCGTAGACGAGCCTGTAATCAAACTCCGGAAGCAGATCGCCGTAAAAAGTCAGAAAACTCCCCGGCTCATTTGCCCATACGATAAAATGAAGCCCCGATGCAGGTCCGTTTTTGACCAAATTGCCTAAGATCTGATGCGGCGGTATCTCATAGGCGCTGCCCTGATCCAGCAGTCTTCTGGCACGGTTCAGGCCTGCAAATATCACATAATGCTTTCTTTTTTTGTCCGGTTCCCGATACTCCTCCTGAAGCGCTTCGATCCCATCCATCAGGGACTCCTTCCCGTACACCCTGATCGCGGAAGGAAAATGCGCACTCAGTTCATTCATGATATCAAGATTTTTCTTTGCCGACCGTCCTCTCTGATAGGCCCCTCTTCCCTGTGAGGAGGCAAAATCGAAAAAGGTGATAACCGGCTCTCCCTGCAGGATGCTCTCCGGCGACTGGCAGTAACTGTAAAACAGGATGCTGATGGCTGCAAAGCAGTACAGCAGTTCCGCCCTCTTATGGTCACTCCCCAAAATAAGCATATTCTGGGTGCGTCTGGCAGCCAGCTTTATGGAAAAATCATTTTCCATTGCGATCTCTTCCCCGAGATACAGCGGGCACCCCAACTCCCGTTTCTGCGGTATACTTCCTCTCTCCACAAACAGATTCAGCGGATTCTCATTGTCGTCCTGAATGGTGGACAAAAGAAGCCTCGGCCTTGCGCCCCTCTCCGCACCGAATACCTTATCCTGACGATCCCTGATCCTTGCCAGCAGTTGAGCTTTTTCCTCCGGGGCAATATAAGCGACACGAATGCTGTGATTATAGTCTTTGTTTCCGCCACCGTCATTAAAGATACCCCTGCCGGGATCTACGTTGATCAGCGTGTTCACCGCCGGATTATCCCCGTCCAGAATACACTGCGCGGAATCTCCAGTAGACTGCAGCACGATCCTGTTCATCATCTGTCCGTATATCCTCGTCAGATTTTCGGGCAGTGTCTGCGACGCAAGAACCATATGTATCCCCAGAGCCCTTCCCTGTCTCACAACCTGTTCCAGAAGCATCGCACATTCTTTGGATATCTCCGATTCCGGATCTGCAAACATTTCATGAAATTCATCGATGACGACCACGATCCGCGGCAGCCTGCAGATGTCCCCGTCCGGATCCTTCTCCGCGATCTCATTGTACTTTTCGATATTATCGCAGTTCTTATCATGAAACTCCTGCGCGCGTTCCGCCTGTTCCTGCTCTAAATAGCGCAGCACCGCCAGACCGAATTCCGCCTCCGTATCCAGAGATATCACCCTGAAATTCTGCAGTCTGCTTTCCGCATAGATCTTAAACTCGACGCCCCTCTTGAAATCCAGAAGACAGATCTGAACATCCTCCGGCCCATACCGCAGAAGCATGCTGATAATGATCGTATGGAGCAGAGATGACTTGCCGGAACCTATGATTCCGGATATCAGGGCATGATGCTGTGTCTGCAGTTCCCCTCCCAGATGGATCTGAACCGTTCTCGACGCCCCCTCAAGCCCGACCGGTATATCCAGACCGTTTTCCCCGGAAAAGCAGAACCATTTTTCCGGATGCTCCGTAAGCTCTCCGCTGATCTCGTCATAGTCAATGATGATCCTGTCCGATGCCCTGATACCGCTCTTTAATGCTTCGTAGATATTCTCCATCTCCGATTTGGGCGGCATGGCAACGGGCACGACTTTAAGCGGCATTTTATGATATACATAAGAAAGACTGCCGCCCGAAAAATCCATCTGTTCCATCTTCCGGACAATCCCTTCCAGGCTGTCCAGATTATCCTCAATATCCCTCCTGCTTCCTGCGATAAACGTATAGATACCGCAGTCCGGACCGCCGCTTACGATCTTCTCCAGCATCTCCCACGCCTCCTTGTCAAAATGGCGCGGAAAATCCGCCACGAATAACGCCTGCAGGGGCTCCGCATTTTTTCCCACATGCTTATTATATTCCACGATATTTTTATACTCGCCCCTCAGGCAGTCCTGATGAACATGCGCGATCTGCTCGATCAATATCCGCAGCTGCTCTTTGATACGGTCGGGATCGCTCCAGATCCTGGTGGATATGATCCTCTTATCATCATCCCCAAGACAGGAAAACATCGAAAAATTACTTCCCGAATCGACGGGATCGATCATCGTGACATACAATTTCCCGCAGGGGATGCTCATAAACATGCGCATCTCGATCGCCCGCAGATATTCCAGGGCGCTCCCGCGTCCCTTTTCATCATATGTAACAAGCTTATTAAAATTGGAATTTTCAAAAGACCTTCCAAGCGGAATACGAAATACCTTCTTTCTGTTATATGTTGCAAACGCATAGGAAAAGGTATCCCTGACCAGACGTATCAGCGGCGCCGCATGCGGGAAACGCTCCCACTCATCGGTATCCGCCTCTATATACCCCACTTCAATCGCAGCCGGCATCTCCGGCGCCGCGGTAAAATTCATCTGTGCCGGAATATTCGCCTGCAGCATGGCATACATGCTTTTCAGTTTTTCGGGCTGAAGATCCGCTACCATTTTTTCAGCCTTCTCATATATCTCTTTCTTTGCCTCTTCCGCCCTTTTATTTTCAAGATCCAGCTTTTGACTGTAAGCGGAAGTCTCTTCCGCATACTGCCACTGATAGATCCTTTCCGCCTCGCCGATCTTTTCGCTGCAGATCCGGTTCTCCTGATCCACAAGCTTTCCATAAACCCTCTTAAAATTTTTCAGATCCTCCTGCTCCCTCTCGTTTACTTCCAATAACACCCGTTTGGAAATAACCCCGATAACAGGCTTTTTGGAGGAACCGCTTTTCAATACTCTCTGATAGGCGGAC
>Ga0137310_102078_pt1 | contig 11739 bp, 9 predicted proteins | sample NAcewiD2O_June_2_FD_97183 | JGI IMG/M metagenome (GOLD analysis project Ga0137310, IMG submission 97183) | Mouse cecal microbial communities from Vienna, Austria - N-Acetylglucosamine amended D2O_June | ecosystem: Host-associated > Mammals > Digestive system > Large intestine > Cecum | place...
GCCAGGACGGCTCCTACCTGGCAGAACTCCTACTGGAAAAGAACTACGAAGTACACGGCATCATAAGGCGAGCATCCATTTCCAACACCGCCAGAATCAACCACTTATTGGAAAAAAACGCAGTCACTCTCCATGAGGGGGATCTGTCGGACACTTCTTCCCTCATGAACGTCATAGCAAAAGTGCAGCCTGACGAGGTGTACAATCTGGCCGCCCAGTCCCATGTAGGAGTGTCTTTCGAAGCGCCGGAATATTCCGGTGACGTAGACGCAATCGGTGTACTGCGGATCCTGGAGGCTGTCCGGATTCTCGGCCGGGCAAACAAAACAAAGGTCTACCAGGCCTCCACATCCGAACTGTACGGCAAAGTGGAGGAAGTCCCTCAAAAGGAGACGACCCCGTTCCATCCCTACAGCCCTTATGCCGTAGCGAAGCAGTACGGCTTCTGGATTGTAAAGGAGTACCGCGAGGCATACGGTATGTTTGCGGTAAACGGTATTTTGTTCAACCATGAGTCGGAACGCCGTGGCGAAAATTTTGTCACCAGAAAGATCACATTGGCGGCAGGGAGGATCGCAGAGGGGCTGCAGGATCACCTGGAGCTGGGCAATATGGATTCCCTGCGCGACTGGGGTTACGCCAAGGACTACGTGGAATGCATGTGGATGATCATGCAGCATGATACCCCGGAGGACTTCGTCATTGCCACAGGGGAGCAGCATACGGTCAGGGATTTTACGGAACGCGCATTCCGGGCAAACGGCATCCGCATCAGATGGGAAGGCGCCGGTGTGGAGGAAAAGGGATATGACGCGGATACAGGAAAGTTGCTGGTAAGCGTAAATCCGGAATGGTTTCGGCCAACGGACGTGGACAACCTCTGGGGGGATCCCACCAAGGCGAAGACCGTCCTGGGATGGAACCCGCAGAAAACTACTTATGCGGAGCTGGTAGAGATCATGGCAAAGCATGACCGTGCCCTTGCAAAGAGAGAAGCCGCCATGAAAAAGCTGGCAGACCAAATAGAAAGCGCCGAATAACGGAGGCCATGGGGTGCGACAGAGGGTTTTAAAAGTGTTTGGCCGGAGGCGAAATACGGGAAGGAAGAGCAGGCGGATGCTATGAAGAAAGGCTTGGTAATCGGTGCGGCGGGCTTTGTAGGAAAATACCTGATTGACGAAATGCAGGCGGATGGCATGGAGGTATTTGCCACAAAGCTGCCTCATGAAAAACTGGATCAGGTCCATGCCTCGGTTTATGATCTTGACATTATGGATAAAGAGGCCATTGTGGGGCTTTTGTTTGAGATTCGCCCGGATTATATTTTCCATCTGGCGGCCCAAAGTTCCGTGGGGCTGGCGTGGAAAAATCCGGGGCTTACAGTGGATGTGAACATCAAGGGAAGCATTAACGTGATGGATGCCATCAGGGAGCTTTTTTACAAGCCCAGAGTGCTGTTGATCGGTTCCGGGGAAGAGTACGGCCATATTCTCCCGGGGGAGACGCCCATTACAGAGGAAAACGCGCTTCGGCCCGGAAATATCTATGCGGCCACAAAGGCCTGCCAGAATATGATAGGGAACATATACTCTAAGGCTTACGACATGGAGTTGGTGATGGTCAGGGCCTTTAACCACATCGGCCCGGGACAGGCCCCCATGTTTGTGGTCTCGGATTTCTGCAAGCAGGTAGTGGAGATCGAAAAAGGGCTGCGGGAACCTGTCATGAAAGTGGGAAATCTGGCCGCGAGAAGAGACTTTACGGATGTGCGGGATGTGGTGAAAGCGTATGTAAAGCTGATTCAGTGGGGTAAAAGCGGAGAAACCTATAATGTGGGAAGCGGAAATGCCCAGGAAATAAGGTCGGTTTTGAACCTGATCATCTCCAAGTCAACGGCGGATATCTCAGTGGAGATTGACCCCAATAAGCTGCGGCCGGTGGATGTGCCGATAATTGAGGCGGATATTGCGAAACTGAACCGGCTGACAGGGTGGCTGCCGCAGATTCCTTTGGAGCAGACGATTCAGGAGACACTGGATTATTGGCGTATGCATATATAGGAGAAGCGTATGGTGAAGAAAGAGAGATTTTTTTCAACGGAAGGAATCGCACAGTCTGACAGGAGTATTCACACTCCGGGGGCATTTGCAAGACAGAATCTTTTATATGTGCAGGAGGTGGGCAGACTGCAGAGTCTCCAGCCTCATAAATGTGTCAGGGAAAACCTGGATTCCTGGCTGTTTATGGTAGTCCTGAAAGGAAAGGGCAGCCTGGATATAAAGGGAAAGCATTACGAACTCGTACAGGGGGACTGCGCGCTCATCGACTGCAAGGAGCATTACGAACATATCAGCGATGGGCAGGATGCCTGGAACCTTGCATGGGTTCATTTCAATGGGCATGGGGCAAAGGGATACTATGAGCTTTTTATAAAATGCAATGGGAATGAAAATGTAATCCGGGGCGGGGATGCATCCGGATGGGACGGCGTCATAGGAGAACTGCTGGCGGCTCAGAAAGAGAGAAGCTTTCAGGCGGAGCTGTACTGCGGAGAATTGCTGCTGGGGCTGCTGAATCGCATCATTGACAGCGTGTCTGACGGGGCTGTACTAAACAGTGAACAGGAAAAGCAGGCTATCGAGGAATTGAGAGAATATCTAAACGAGCAGTTCGCGGAGAGGGATATTCTTGCTTTGCTTGAAAAAAATTTCGGGGAAGACCTGAAAACGCTTGGAAAAAGCTTTCTCAATAAGTTTGGAATCAGTGTGGAAGAATATATCAGCAGCAGACGGTTCAACGCGGCAAAGGAGCTGCTGCGTTTCAGCATAAAGCCCGTAGAAAAGGTCGCGAAAGAGGCAGGGATCGGAGATATGATTGTAATGCAGCAGATGTTCCGTGAAAATGAGGGGATGACTGCTGAAGAATACCGGGCGAAATGGGCTCAGTGGGTCAGATAAGAGGAGAAAGGACATGAATATCATAATACTTTCAGGAGGTTCCGGGAAGCGCCTTTGGCCATTGTCCAATGAGATAAGGAGCAAACAGTTTATCCAGTTGTTCAAGGATAAAAACGGTGAATACGAATCCATGGTACAGCGGGTGTACCGCCAGATTTCACGAGTGGATGCAGGCGCCGGAATAACCATTGCCACCAGCAAGTCCCAGGTGTCAGCCATTCACAATCAGTTGGGAGACAAGGTGTCGGTATGCGTGGAGCCCTGCAGGCGGGATACCTTTCCGGCAGTGGTTCTGGCAGGCACCTATCTTCATGACCAGTTGGGAGTGGGCAGGGATGAGTGTATCGTAATCTGCCCTGTGGATCCCTATGTGTCAGATGAGTACTATGAAGCCGTGAAGAAGCTGGAGGAACTGGTAAATCAGGGAAAGACCAATATGACCCTGATGGGGATAGAGCCCTCCTATCCCAGTGAAAAGTATGGCTATATTATTCCCGAGACGGCGGAAACCGTCAGTGCCGTAAGGGCCTTTCAGGAGAAACCGGATACGGAGACCGCCCAGAAGTATATTGGGCAGGGGGCTTTGTGGAATACAGGAATCTTCGCTTGCAAGCTGGGTTATCTCCTGGATAAGGCCCACAGTATGATTGATTTTACGGATTACCGGGATTTGGTTGATAAATACGCGAGTCTGGACAAAATCAGCTTTGACTATGCGGTAGTGGAAAAAGAGACCAGCATTCAGGTCATGCGTTTTTCCGGGGACTGGAAAGATGTGGGAACCTGGAATATGATGACGGATGTAATGTCCGACCCGGCAAAGGGAAATGCCATCCTGGACGAAACCTGTAAAAACACCAACGTAGTAAATGAACTTGATATCCCTATCCTGTGCATGGGCTGTAAGAATATGGTGGTGGCCGCCAGCTGCGACGGGATTCTGGTATCGGATAAGGTGCGGAGCGGCTATATGAAGCCCTATGTGGAGCGGTTAAGCGATGAGGCACGTTTTGCGGAGAAGTCATGGGGTACCTATAAGGTAATTGACGGCCAGCCTGGCTCCATGACTATCAAGGTTACGCTACGGGCAGGAAATCAGATGAAATATCACAGTCACGAGCATCGGGACGAAACCTGGACTGTGGTAGAGGGACTGGGCAGGGTTATCGTGGACGGCGTGGAGGAGACAGTGCGTCCGGGAGATATGATTCGCCTCCCGGCAGGGTGTAAACACACATTGATAGCCGATACGGATATGAATGTAATTGAAGTACAGGTAGGAGAGGAGATTACGCAGGCGGATAAGCAGGTGTTTGCCTAACCATATAGATACAGGAGAAAAAGTATGTCCAACACAAACCTAGTTCAAACATCGCTGGAATCTCTGTTTCTGGCCCAGTCGTATCAGGATGCATGGGACGACTATGTCCGTTCCCTGAACAATGATGCCTTTATCTGCTGGGATTACGTGGTTCTCACGGCATCCAACGAGCATCAGGCGGAAGGATTTCGCAAGCAGATAGCGCGGAGGCAGCAGTCTGGCCACTTGCCGGAGCGAACCCGCTTTTGTGTGCTTCCCGATGCAGGCGGCAGACGCGTGGGGAGCGGCGGCGCTACCCTGGGGGTGCTGAAGTTCCTGGCAGAGGATACTGGTACAGCTGACTTCAAGGGGCTGCGCATCCTGGTCATTCATTCCGGCGGCGACAGTAAGCGTATCCCCCAGTACTCCGCACTTGGGAAGCTGTTCTCCCCTGTCCCCCATATGTTTCCCGACGGGAGGCCATCTACGCTCTTTGATGAGTTTATAGTCGCCATGTCTGGTGTACCCAGCCGTATTCGGGAGGGGATGTTTCTGCTTTCGGGGGATGTCCTCCTGCTGTTCAATCCTTTGCAGATTGACTTCTCAGGGGAGGGTGCAGCGGCCATATCTTTCAAGGCGGATGTGGAGACCGGCAAGAACCATGGGGTCTATCTGCAGGGGGAGGATGGCCATGTGAAAGAATTTCTCCACAAGCAGACGGTTGAGTCCCTGAGGGCAAAGGGGGCAGTCAATGACCGGGGCAACGTGGACATCGACACCGGGGCCGTCATCTTCTCAACGGGAGTCATGCAGGTGTTGTATAGCCTGGTTAAGGAGGACGAAGAGAAATATATCAATGAGAGGGTTAGGCTTAGCCTGTATGGAGATTTCCAGTATCCGCTGGCCTGCGCCTCCACCCTTGAGGGATTCTATCAGGAGAAACCGGAGGGAGAATTCTGCGCCGAACTGACGGAGGCTCGGACAGCAGTATGGAATAAGCTTCGGCCATATCGGATGAAGCTGCTGCGCCTTGCTCCGGCAAAGTTCATTCACTTCGGCACCACCCAGGAAGTGCTGCGGCTCATGGACACTGGAGTGGAGGGATACAAAGGGCTTAACTGGAGTCGGGTGGTCAACAGTTCCATAGCGGATAATTTGGCAGCGGGGTATACAAGTGCGCTTTCCACAGCGGCGGAATGCGGGGAGGGTGTATATCTGGAAGTCAGCAATGTAGGTGCGGGAGCGAAAGTCGGAAGCCGTTCCATTCTGTCTTTTGTGGACATCGGAGACGAGGTGATACCTGAAGACGTGGTTGTCCATGCACTGAAACAGCGGGACGGGAAGTTCGCGGTAAGAATCTATGGAACGAGAGACAATCCTAAGGCTGGGATGGACGGCGCATTCTTTGGTGGGACGCTGGAAAGCTTTATGAGGGTCAATGGGTTGACTGAGGCCGACCTCTGGGATGGCGAAAGGCATACTCTGTGGACGGCCCGGCTTTATCCGGTCTGCGACGGAATCTATGAGGCGGTGAAAGCGGCATTGAACGTGTACGCTATGGCTGAGGGGAAAGGGGACGTAGAGGCATGGAAGTCATGTAGGCGTACCAGCCTGCAGTCCGGCTTCTCTGATGCGGATCCGGACGCTTTGATTGCCTGGGAGGAGCGCATGGATGAACTGGTGCGTATGGACAGGCTGGAGAAGCTGATACGCGCGGGTAAACCGGTATCGGAGGCCCGGGGGATTCTTCGTCAAAAGCATCTGACTTCCGTTCAGAAAGAGTGGATGGAAAGGCGGCTTCAGTCGGCCGGCTTCGGGGACAAGATGCGCTTCTTCTACTATATAGGGAAAGCACTTGGCGGAGCGGAAGGGGCACGGTACGTCAATCAGTGTTTTCAGACAATTCAGGATACTGTTTTGAAAGAGGCGGTAGGAAGCCTGGAAGAGGATGTCCGCTGTAAGATTGGCTATGACGCGTTCACGGTGCGGTTGCCTCTTAGGCTGAACTGGGGTGGCGGATGGAGTGACACGCCTCCTTACTGTAACGAGCATGGCGGCACGGTGCTGAATACGGCAGTGCTCCTGAAAGGAGAAAAGCCGGTTATGGTCCGGCTGACCAGGCTGGAGGAGCGGAAAGTTGTCTTCGCATCGGCTGATATGGGGACGTTTGGGGAATTCCACAGGATGGAGACTCTCCAGGACGTAGGCGATCCTTACGATCCTTATGTGCTGCAGAAAGCGGCACTGCTCGCCTGCGGTGTCATTCCAGGCCAGGGAGGAGAACTGGATGCGGTCTTGGCACGGATGGGCGGCGGCTTCCGGATGGACACGGAGGTGACCGGCGTACCGAAAGGGAGCGGATTGGGGACATCCAGTATCCTTGCCGCGGCTTGTGTGAAAGCACTGTCCGGATTTCTGGGGATTGCCTATACGGAAGAGGAAATCTATGGCCGTGTGCTTGTCATGGAGCAGATTATGTCCACGGGCGGCGGCTGGCAGGATCAGGTGGGAGGTGTGACGGAGGGCATCAAGTTCATTACCACCAGGCCGGGACTGCGGCAGGACATCCATGTAGAGCATGTTTCCGTGTCGGATGATGTCCGGAAAGCGTTAAGCAGTCGGCTCGCCTTGATTTATACCGGCCAGAGGAGGCTTGCCAGAAACCTTTTGCGGGATGTAGTTGGTAGGTACATCGGAAACGAACCGGAAGCCGTGGCGGCGCTGGAGGAGATCCAGCGGGTGGCTGCATTGATGCGGTTTGAGCTGGAGCGAGGGCACATAGATGATTTCGCGCATCTGCTGTCCAGACATTGGGAGTTGTCCAAGCAGATAGATGCAGGGAGCAGCAATACGCTGATCGAGCAGATTTTCGGTGCGGTGGATGACTTGCTGGAAGGAAAGATGATTTGCGGTGCCGGGGGCGGGGGATTCCTGCAGGCAGTCATGAAAGAGGGCGTGACCAGAGACATGGTCCGGAAAAGGCTGAAAGACATCTTTCAGGATACAGAGGTTGATGTGTGGGATTGCGAGTTGATATGATTTTTGTCCTCTGATATTGAGTAATAGGTATCATTACTAAATTTACAGGTCTCCGCTCTGATTCGTTTCAGACCACTGGAGACCTGTATTTTTCCTATTCGCTGCTTTTATATTCCGCTCCCACGCCTCACAATCCAATGCCCTTTTCTGGGTGACCCTTGACGCCGGAGCATGCCGTATTCTTTTAGTTTTTGAATATTATTTTCCACTTTTCTGGAAGAAATGCCAATCTCCTCAGCCAGACACTTGGCAGACATTTCTGGATTTTCTTCTAGACAGCTTATGATCCGGCGCTGATTTTCTGTCAAAAAGAAATAATTATCTCCGACCCTATCTCCGACCCTATCTCCGACCCTATCTCCGACCCTATCTGCATCAAAAGAATAGGTGTCATCTAATGGAACAATTATCCTAAAAATATCTCCCTCGATAATACTTGGATTTTTTCCGGAATATCTTCTGCTATACTTGTACAAATTTCTGGTTCCAGAGCCCAGTTCATCCGCATTTCCGATTTGATTGAAGAAAGCGGCAATCAAAGGATTCTTTGGAACAGGAGATAAATTCTCCGGTGTAATTTCTCCTATTCTGGAAGCCCTGCATGCATTTTCCACATACATCCGATCTTCTTCAATAATGAATTTTGCGATATAGGGGCTGGTGAATTCACGATGAATCAACATGTTCGTGAGCATTTCACGCGTAATATTGTCTCTCAGGCTTACATTCAGACTGTCTTCCAGATAGAACTTATCCCATAAATGCTTTTTGGCAAATCCCATGAGGGCTTCATAGCTTTCTATTAGATTAGTTTTGACCATTACTCTGTCATCATAACGATCTTTATTTACCTTTCGCAGAATGGCGTCTGTTTTGTATGCAGGACAGATGGATTGAATTACTTCATCTTTTCCTAAAAGCATCACAGCTGCCAGATTGAATCCTTTTTCACCAGTTGCAAAATCCTCGCTTAAGAGACCGGCACTTTTCAGCAGTTCCTCATCTGTCATGTTTTTCCAAGGATGATCCTGACGCTTATTAATAGCGCGTCTTCTACAGAGAGAAAGCAGATCCAGCCGCAGGTGTTCTTTCTTTACATATGGATATATTTTCTTCTCAGTAAAGACATTCTGCTTTCGGATATACATAGAAGCAATCTGACTGGTAGATGTGATGCGCACATCAGCATCATCCACGCGATCATATATTACTTTTTTATAGCGGTGCACCTCTGAACTAGGAGGAACATGGATATAGATGACGCATTTTCTTTCATACATGATCTTTTCCGGGACAAGGTACACTGTAGGATTTATGATGTCAGGATTATTTACCATTTTTATAAAGTTTCGGATGATATCAGATGCAGCCAGCTCCGAAACGCCTTCTACTGTACCATCATCAAGCACACCAAGAAAGATATCCCCGCCAAATCGGTTCAGGAAAGAACACACGGTTTCATAGGTATCTGACTCTATTCCATTTCCACAGCGTTTGAATTCTACTGCTGTATTTTCTCCTAATTCTAATACGGATATCAACTTTTCTTCAGTCATATTGCTACCTCCGTTCCATCAACCAATCAACATCATACCTGTCAAAGCCGCTTTCCTATAAAGTGAGGGCGGATATTCTAATAATATCCAGATCTCCCCCATCTCTGCCAAGCTGTTTCTTTCGACAGTTTTGCTCCCATACAACTGATTCTTCAGTGGCGCGGACAAGCCATTACAGCCCATATTTCTCGTATAGTGTATCCCGAAATTCCTTTATTCAGCATAGCATATTCCAGATCTTACGCTTTCTGCTCCTCCATCAGAGTCAAATAAAGGCGATTCAGTCGATCCTCGCTTTCTTCTCGCATCGTTTCCGCAAACAGTTCCTCTCGAATTCTGTAGGTAGCATAAGCTTTATCTCCGACTTCTTTTTCAATAGGTACTCTTTCAGCACCTCTTCCCTTGTACATCTGTCGATTGCCTTATCCATAGCGTCAGGCAGGCTGTCTCCTGACACGTCATTTTTCCTATGCATGTAAATTACGTCGGAAAGGGCAACAATCTCCAGGCTGCCAGCCTCATCATTGTCCGTCTTGCTTAAAGCATTATACAGGAACAAGGCACTGTGCTTATCCGAGAACAGGTCATAGAACATGGTGCTCTAGTGGTTCCGTTGTACAGCATCTCTTTCTGCCATGCAGAGTTCTCCTTTATTCGTCATATTGTCCATTTGGATGGGGCTATAATCGGCTCTGTTTTGGGTATTGTAGCATATGGGGAGGAGGTTGTAAACGATTTTTGCGAGACTTGGATGTGGCAAAGGGGTATTGATTACTGGTACAAAATTTATGACAAAACTGTCATAAATTTTGCGCACATGTAGACATGGCCAAGCAAAGAAACGTATTAGAAACAAAAAATCCGAGAAAACTATTAGATATGGAAAATGCATTGCCTTTTGGACGATGATATGGTATGATATAGTTGTAATAAGAAATAAGGCTGACCTAGAGATAAGGAGACAACATGCTAAATAACAAATCCATTTTGATTACAGGTGGAACGGGGAGTTTCGGCAAAGCCTTTACAAAGTATGTTCTGGAGCACTATAATCCGAGGAAGATCATCATTTATTCAAGAGACGAGTTCAAGCAGTTCATCATGCAGAATGAGTTTAAAGAGTATGCCCCGAAGCTGCGTTTCTTCATCGGCGATGTGCGGGACAAAGAGAGGCTTCTCAGAGCTTTTAAGGGGGTAGACTACGTAGTACATGCGGCTGCTTTGAAGCAGGTGCCTGCCTGCGAGTATAACCCTGCGGAGGCGATCAAGACCAACATACACGGCGCCCAGAACGTCATTGACGCGGCGCTGGACAGTGGGGTAGAGAAAGTGGTGGCACTGTCCACGGACAAGGCTGTGAATCCGGTGAACCTGTACGGAGGGACCAAGCTGGTATCGGACAAGCTGTTCATTGCAGCCAATGCCTACGCGGGAAGCCAGGACATCTGCTTCTCCGTGGTACGCTACGGTAATGTGGCAGGCAGCAGGGGATCAGTCATTCCGCTTTTCCATAATATCCTGAAGAATGGTGGGAATGAGCTTCCGATTACGGATTACCGCATGACGCGTTTCTGGATCAGCCTGCAGCAGGGGGTGGAACTTGTTATAAAAGCTTTTGAGGAGGCCAGGGGAGGTGAGACATTCATTTCAAAGATTCCCTCCTTTAAGATTACGGATTTGGCCCAGGCTATGCTGCCTGGGTGCAAGATGCCGGAGGTGGGCATCCGCGAGGGAGAGAAGCTGCATGAGGTTATGATTGCAGCAGAAGACTCTATGAATACCTATGAATATGACAAGCATTTCATTGTATATCCCCAGATGGTATGGGCCGACAGGCGGCGGGTGGTTCCCACAGGCAAAAAGGTGCCTGAAGGCTTTTACTATAGTTCAGGCCAAAATGCGGAATGGCTCAGCGTGGAAGACATCCGGAAGCTTTTGGAAACAGTAAAGTTTGAATGATGATTGCAATGAAAAGGCGGTACAGGACCGCCTTTTTCTTATCACTTTTCATGTTTCGTAATAAAAATCGGAAAAATTTTATGTTTCCTTAAAATCTTTTGCTGAAAAGGACTAAAACCAGTCCCATTAAATTCCGCTTTGGGGATAAAATAAAAGAAAAAATGGACCAGAAATGGTACAGAGCAGAGGTGTGATTTTGATACAGAAGATAAAACAAGACAACGGAAACATAGGAAGGAATATCAGGGAAATCAGACTTGCCAGAGGAATTGGGCAGACAGAGCTTGTGCGCTTGCTGGATCTGCAGGGCATTGCAATTACGCGGGAATGCCTTGTGAAGATTGAGCGTGGGGTGCAGCATTTATATGTACAGCAGCTCAGAGGAATTAAGGATGAGCTGGGTACAAGCTATGAGGAGCTGCTGAAATAGGCCGGGTAATTATGCCGATCTTGAATCTGGTACATAATTTCCGGTTAAGGGGCAATTGCGCTCTTTTGGCAGCAGAAATCATAGGCGTAGGTCTTACAAAAGGGTTGGCGGCTTTGTTTTTACAGAGCCGCTATTTTTGCAATCCTGGAATTTTTGAGATAAATTCGACGATTCTAGACTTTTTTCGCTTTAGGGATTGACAAATGCGTAAAAATAGTGCAAAATGATTACATAAATGTGATAAATAAAAAGGAGGATAAAAAAATGCCCAAGTTACTGAATGTACTGTCTGATAAGAGAAAGAAGAGTGTGCGTGCCATAATGGCCGAAAAAGACGCGGAGATCGCTAAGCTCAGGTCAAAAGCCCGGAAGCTGTATATCGAGAACGATGATCTGATCCGGGAGAATCGTGAGCTGAGAATCCGCAACGGAGAAGTTGAGGTGGCATACAGCAGCCTCAAGGAGATACTCCGCAGGCGCGGCGTGCCCACCACCTGA
>Ga0137310_102088_pt1 | contig 11718 bp, 4 predicted proteins | sample NAcewiD2O_June_2_FD_97183 | JGI IMG/M metagenome (GOLD analysis project Ga0137310, IMG submission 97183) | Mouse cecal microbial communities from Vienna, Austria - N-Acetylglucosamine amended D2O_June | ecosystem: Host-associated > Mammals > Digestive system > Large intestine > Cecum | place...
GCCACAAGCCGATCCAGCCTGCGCATCACGGACTTATCCCTCGTGTAGACGGTTGCTGTCTGTTCTCCAGCATTGTAGTTTACCACCGTTTCCATTTCGCATTTTGTTAAATTTGTCATATCCTCTAACCCTCCTAAATTTCTGTATCAAAAAAGGACTGCGTGCCTGCAATCCCTTTTCCAGTGTGTTCCTGCCCGTATTTTGTTTGATGTACCTATAACTGGCACGCTATATCTATCGCTGTCTGCGTTTCGCCAAAGGAAGATGCCCAACTGTCAAAATGCCCTAACCCAAGTTTCTGTAACGTGCCGTACTGGAGATAACGCATATTGGTGTAAAGCTCCGTCATGCTGTTGCTGATCGGTGTGCCCGTGGCAAAAGTCACTCCCTTGCCGCCTGTCAGTTCATCAAGGTACTGGCACTTCGCAAACATATCCGAGGACTTCTGCGCCTCGGTCTGTGCGATGCCTGCCACGTTCCGCATTTTTGTGTATAAGAAAAGGTTTTTGTAAAAATGGCTCTCATCCACAAAAAGCCTGTCAACGCCAAGCTGCTCAAAGGTCACTACATTGTCTTTCCTTGATGCGTCGTTCAGCTTTTCAAGCCTTGCTGAAAGTGATTTCCTTGTTTTTTCCATCTGCTTAATGGTATAGCGCTCCCCATTGTCGGCTTTTGCCTGCTCTATGGCAAGCTCAATCTCGCTGATCTGCCGTTCAATCATGGCTTCCTGCCGTTCTATGGAAAGGGGGATTTTCTCGAATTGGGAATGCCCGATAATCACCGCATCATAATCGCCTGTCGCTATCCTGGAACAGAATTTCTTCCGGTTGGCAGGCTCAAAATCTTTCTTTGTTGCCGCAAGGATATTTGCGCCGGGATATAGCCGGAGAAAATCACTCGCCCACTGCTCCGTCAAATGGTTCGGCACTACAAACAGGCTTTTCTGGCATAAGCCCAGCCGCTTGCTCTCCATCGCCGCCGCTGTCATTTCAAAGGTTTTGCCAGCGCCGACACAGTGCGCCAGCAGGGTATTATCCCCGTATAAAACGTGTGCGACTGCGCTTTTCTGGTGGGGCTTTAACTCAATGTCCGGTGTCATGCCGGGGAATTTTAAGTGCGCCCCGTCATATTCCCTCGGCCTTGTGGAATTGAACAGCTTATTGTATTTCGCCACCAAGTCCTGCCGCCTGTCCGGGTCACGGAATACCCAGTCCTTAAAGGCTTCCCTTATGGTGTCCTGCTTCTGCGCCGCAAGGGTGGTTTCCTTCTTGTTTAATACCCGCTTCTCCTTCCCTTCCTCCATGACCGTGTCATATACCCGGCTGTCCTTTAAGTTCAGCGAATCCTCCAAAATCTGGTAGGCGTTCCTGCGGCTTGTTCCGTAAGTCATGTTCACAAGGGCATTTCCGTAGTCCGCATTTTTGCCCTTTACGTTCCACTGCCCTGTCACGCCTGAAAACTGTATGCCCATGACATTTTTATCAAACAGATGCTGCGGCGTTTCAAAGGTGTCACGCATGAAGTCCTCCAGATACTCCGGCTTTATCCATGTTGCGCCGATACGCACCTCGATCTCGCTTGCGTCAAGCTCTTTTGGCTGTACCTGCGTGAGTGCCTGCACGTTTACGGTATATTCCGGGTGATTCTCCGCATAGACTTTCGCTGTTTCCAGCTTGTCACGGACATTGCCGCTTAGGTACTCGTCCGCCGTTTCCCACTTATCCGTCACGGGATTCTGGAAGATGATCCCGGACAGCTCCTCCTTTATCGTGTCAATGCTTTTCCCGGACAGCTCCGCCATATAGCCAAGGTCAACCCTTGCCTTCTCCGACAGCGACACCGCAAGGGCTTCGGTTGCCGTGTCAACGCTTGTGACAACCTCCGCTTTCTTGATTGTGCGCTTTGTGAACATGTCCGCCTTGCCTTTAAATTTCCCTTCCTCGTCTGTCTTTTCAAGGGAGCATAACAGGCAGTAGCTGCTGTCCTGGTTAAACGCCCTCTTGTTGGTCTGTGAGTTGATAAGGCCGTATTTTTTGGAGAAATCATCATACAGCCTGTTTAATTCCGCCTGCTTCTCCTGAATGACAGAATCCGGGTACTCCTGAAGCTGCACATTGATCAGCTCCTGCGTACAGTCCCTTATGCCCACCATGCCCTTAATGCGCTCCAGCATGGAATCTTTCATCTCCACAGGCTTCATAATGGAATTTTCCCGGTAATAAACCTGACCGTCCACAAGAGTATAGCTGTAATTCTTCACATACGGGTCTGCCGGAATCGCCTGACTTGAAAATTCATCGTCAAGCTCATCGAGCGCCGCTTCCTCAAACTCCCCGTCAATGCGGCTTACCGCTTCTTTTAACTGCTCCGCAAAGGGTCTTGTGGTGTCGGGCTGGCAGGTGCTTTCCATACCATAAGGGCCGGAAACCATTTCCATTTTCCCTACGATCATCTCCGGGTGTTCGGCAAAATAGCTGTTCATGGCAATACCGTTTTCATCTTCCGAAAGATGCACCCAATCCGGCTCCAAGTCCATAACCCGGTCACGCTTTTTTAAGAACAGGATATCAGAAGTGACTTCCGTCCCTGCGTTCTCCTTGAAAGCGGTATTCGGCAGTCTGACTGCTCCTAAAAGTTCCGCCCTCTGCGCAAGGTACTTCCGCACTTCGGGGCTTTTCTTATCCATTGTGCCCTTGCTTGTCACAAAGGCAACCACGCCGCCCGGACGCACTTTATCCAAGGTCTTTGCAAAAAAGTAATCGTGTATCAGGAAGTTGTTCCTGTCATACTGCCTGTCTGCCACCTTATACTGGCCGAAAGGCACGTTGCCCACCGCCACGTCAAAGAAATCATTCGGGTAGTCTGTCTTTTCAAAACCGGAGATTTTGATATCTGCTTTCGGGTAGAGCTGTTTTGCAATCCGCCCGGTAATCCCGTCCAGTTCCACACCGTACAGCCTGCTCTCCTGCATCTTTTCCGGCAGCATACCAAAGAAATTCCCGATGCCCATTGCAGGCTCCAGTACATTCCCTTTCTCAAAACCCATCTTCTCTAAGGCTTCATAGATACTGCGGATAATGACCGGGCTTGTGTAGTGGGCATTTAAGGTACTCTCCCTTGCGGAAGCGTACTCTGTTTCCGATAACAGGCTTTTTAATTCCTGATACTCCCCCGCCCATGCGCTTTTACTTTCGTCAAAGGCATCGGCCAGGCCGCCCCAGCCGACATACTGTGATAAAATCTTTTGTTCTTCTGGTGTGGCAATGCGGTTCTCACTTTCAATCTTCTCCAGGGTGCGGATTGCTTCCACATTCCGCCTGAATTTCTCTTTTGCGCCGCCAATGCCAAGGGCATCGTCTGTGATATGGAAATTAACGGCCTTTGACTTGTCAATCTTCGGTTCTGCCTGCTTTGCGGGGCTTTTCCCCTCCGGTTCCGGCAGGGTATTCTCTGTTTCCTCTGCCAACAGACGCTCAAAGTTCTCCCTGCTTTCTGCCCGGAAGATCGGGTAAAACAATGCCGGGTCACGGAGCTGTACTTCCCTGTCGGAGATATTTTCAATGATAAACTCCGTTCCCTCAATAGTCACCGTATCGCCGGCCTTGTAATCCGGCTTTTCTGGTTCGGCTTTCTCCGGCTCCCCAAAGTGCAGCTTTTCAACAGCCACATCATAGGGCAGGTTGTTTTTTTCGCCTGGATAGACCTCCACCGTTTCCGTTGTGTAGCCCGTCTGGCCAGGCTCTTTTTCTTCCGGCGTAAACAGGTGTGCGTTCCGTTCATCCTGCCGCAGCAGCTTCTCGAAGTTTTCCCAGCTTTCCAAGCGGCGAGGGGGATTGTACAGGGAGCGGTCCATAATCTCCACATTCCAGTCATTGGTTTGGGTGATCTCATAGGGCTTATTGTCCAGATATACCCTAACCCCAATCCGGTACTTCCGCTTTTGGACATCATGTCCAGAAGTTTCCTGCTCCGGGGCTGACAGTTCACGCTCTTTTTGTGAAAAATCTTTCCATACCCTCCCAGAAACAGCAGGAAATTCAGGGGATTCATCTTCCATGATCTCATACTCAAGCTCCTTCAAATCCTCAAGGCTTTCCGTTCCTGCTATCTTTTCACGGTATCTAAAGTACACTGCTTCCCGGCTGAGAATCCCTTCCAGACGTTCCAGTTCCGGCTCCGGCATACGCTCCCAGATATCATCTTTTTCTGTATGAATGGTAAAGCCTTCCCCGTCATCGTGGTACTCCAAGGTATATTGCAGGGAATCATGCTCCCCACGAATGTCACATTCAAAGTCATAGACCGTAGTACGGGAAGTTGCAAAATATTCCCTGTTAATCAAGACCAGATTCTTTATATCGTCTGCGGCCAGGGGCTTTTCGTCTGCGTCTGCGTCAATGTCAGGGAAATCATCACTGCCCTCAAAACGTGAGAATACCTCCGCTTCGTGGCGGTCAATATCCCTCATGGCTTCAAGGTCTATGAAATCATCTTCCACCTCCTCCCTGTCCGGTTTATGGTCATACTCAAAATGTGTATCCCCGTTTACCTCTGCATAGAAGAAATCGCTGTCCTCCACGGAATTGCCAAGCACATATTTATTATCGCCTGCCTTCCATTCATCTGTCTTTACGCACTCCTGTCCGTCAATGGAAATCGTATCTTCGGACTTCTGGACATGATGTCCAGAAGTTTCTTCCTGTGCCTGCTCCCTTTTGTGTTCGCTCTGCCTGTGCATGGAGCCATATACCATCTCATCATATCCAATCACATCAATCAGATCTGCATGGTTATCTATATACTCCTGCGCCAGCTCACGATTGATAAAGAAACGGTTATGTTCCGGGTAGGGTACAAGAAGCCCGTCCTCTGCCATTGTCACAAGGCGGTAACGCACACCTTCCCTGCCATCGGCATACTGGTGGGTATAAAAACCTATCGCCGGTTCTGAAAAATCCTCTGACGATTCCAGGGCAACCGTAATCCTCTCCACATCCACCACACCGGTAAGCTCTAAGGAATACTCTTCTCCGCTTTCCTTTGCCCCGTCCAGTGTTTCCGACACAGAAACCGGGCTTGCGTCTGTATTGTAGGTGTCATAAAGGGCATACCCTTCCGTTTCCTTATCAATCCAGAGAAATTCCCCGTCAGGCAGCTTTGCGCTCCATTCCGTGGGCTGTCCGTTATCATCGTCCATGTCATGTACGATATGCCAGTCTAATTCCCCTTCATAAACATCGGCAATATCATTCTGCTCCGGCTCCTGCGCCCCCTCTGCTTTTGCCTGGGCTGCAAGCTCTTTCTCACGCCCGATATATCTTCTTGTCTGGTTGATAAAGCCATTCAGCACCGCAGGGTGGGAAGATGCGACAATATCCCGGCTTTCATACATCGCATAAGGCTCAATAGACTTAGCCCATTCCTTATTTTCCGGGGAAATCCTGTCCTCCTGCCTGCGGTGCATAATGGTATTGGCAAGCACATAGCTGACACGTTCGATGCCGTATTCCTTTATCACGCCTTCCGCCGTTCCTTTGGGCAGGCGGTATCCGTCAAAATTCTCAGCGATAGCCCGGTCAATGGAATCCTTGCAGGAAACCTTTGTGTCACGCTCGATCTTTGCCTGCGCCTTTTCAAGCTCTTTCTGCGCCTGTTCCTCCTTATACTCCGCATAGGCTTCCTTTCCTTTCGGGGATAAATACTTATCTTCCTCAATGAGCTTGCGGATACGTTTCTCCACCACTTTCCAGGACAAAAGGATTTTTGCGTATGGTTCCATGATGCTGCCTTTTTCCAGACTGATTCCTTTTGCGTCATGGTTCTCGTAACTGTGGTCAGCTCCCGCAAGCGCATGGGTGCTGCCGCCTATTCCATACTCATGCTTCAAAAAATCAGCCGCTTCTTTGCTGTCATGTCCCTCTGTAAAATAATCATAGATACGGAAAGAGCCGTATGCATAGCCGCTTCCCCCGCCGAGCCTGTGGTCTATCTCGTCCTGTGTGATGAAATCCTCTTTTTTTACTTCCACACTGTCAGACACCGGGAAGGTTTTCTTCTCCAGAAGCAGGTTGTCAAGCTCCGCCCGCAATTCCTCACTGGGCATGACAAAACGGACACGCAGCTTTTTCTCACCGCTTTCAAGCTGTGCGAATGCCTTATCCATGTGGGAAGCCGCCATATCCACGCCTTCCGGCGTGGATAACAGATTTACCAGCCTTGCATGGGAATCCGGAAAATTGGCAGCTTTCATCTCCAATTCTTCCGGCATTTCCCCCATCCCGTCACGGAAAAAGAAATACAGATGACTTGCAATGCGGCCACGCTCTGCCTCGTCCACAAGATAGGCTTCGTTTGCGCCCATATAAGTGCCATTTTCCACTTGGGAGCGTATCACTGCTTCAATCTCCTGCCAGCTCATGGTAAACCGGGGATTTTCCAATGCAGATGTGCCATATCCGGCTGTCATTCCCTGCTCATTGAACCATACAGCTACCTGTTTCCCGTCAAACTCAAAACCTTTCCCGGTAGTTCCATATTCCTTTTTCAGAAACTCCGCCATTTCCTCCGGTATCTTTCCCTGCTGGTACTTGGCATAAATACGTTTGCGGCTGTTATCCCTGCCGCCGCCGCTTTGCAGGATTGTTTCAAGCTGTTCTTTTGGCAGCGCTTCTTTTTTCGGTTCCGGGCCTGCCTTTTCTGCCGGGATAATGCCGTCCTCCGCCTCTTTCATGGCGATACTGCCTACCTGCTCCGAAAACATGGAAAACAGGTCAAGCTGCTGGTACATCCCGTTTGTGTCGATCCGCTCCGCCTTTTCCCCCGGAAGCAGGTATACATCATCCTCCATATAGGAATTGACAAAGAAACGTGCGTCCTCCCATGATAAAAGCACTTCATTTTCAGCGCCTGCCCTGCCGCTCATGTTTATGTGCAGCCCTTCCTCATCAGCATGGAAACCAATGGAAGTATCTGCCACTTCCAGCCCGTAATAGATACCGAAATGGAAGCTGTTCTTAAAATATTCCGCCTGCAGCTTTGTGTCCGGCTCCATTGCGAAGTATCCCGCTATCTCCGGCCTTTTATGGATAAGGAAGCTATCAGAACATAAAATCCCTTTCTGAATCTCCATCGCTTTTTCAGCAAAGTCCAGGTTATCCAAAAGAGGGCCGGATAAGGAATCTTCTCCATTATCCGGCCCTTCTGTTTCCCTATTCTGTTGTGTTTCACCGCCTAAAGGCTGTACACCAGTTCCGTCAGCACAGTCTCCTCCGCCGAGTGCCTGATAGCGTTCATCTTCGCCACCCATTTCATCTGATCGGACGCTTTCAGCGCTTCGTCCACTCCCTCGGCTTTCGCCATCTGCTCCGTCAGGAAGTCCATCCGCTCCTCTGCCTGCCTCTGTATCTCCAGGCAGTGCGCCTTCAGCCTGCCTTCCATCAGAAGCCCGCTGTATATCCCCCTCCGGTGTTCTTTCAGGTAATTCTTCCGCATCAGGCCGTACTTGGTCAGCGGCTCCTCCGGCTCGCTGTCCGGTATCAGGTTGGGTATCAGATAATCCCCGTTCTTCTCGTATGTCAGTTCCATGCGCTATGCCCTCCGTTTCTATGTGGTTGGTAGTTGTTTCCGTTTGTGGTTCGTTTTTGCTTTCACGCTTTAAAGCATTATAGCGTGGGTCTGATATATTTGCAAGCACTTTTTCAGGATTTTTTTCATTGGTGTCGGTCTGTACCGCATTTGCCTTTTCTTTTGCCTTATTCCGGGCAGTCTGGCGGTCATACGCCGCAACCGTTTTCCCGATCTCCATAAGCAGGGGCTTACACATATCCGTGGTGGCATTGCCGACCACGGATAATGCCATTGACGTGTTAAACTCGCTGATATAGTCAAAATTCAGGTCATCTTTCCACAAGTCCATGTCAGCGCCGCAGCGGGATAAAAGGGTATAGGCGATGCTTGCGGAAAGTGTTTCCCGCAGGCGAAGCCCCACATTCAGCTCGTCAAGTTCCTCTAAAAAGCTGCCCTCCTTGGAATAGAGCATATCCGGCAGAAGCTCCGTATAATAATCCTCCGCAATCCTCCTGGCAATCTCCATAAGCCTGCCCTCAAAGGAATTTTTCTTATCGGTTGCGCCGTATGTCTTTTCAAGCTGTGCAAGCACAACATCCTTGTGTTCTTCCCTGATCTCCCATAGGTACGGGTCTTTCCCTATCCTTCTTGACTTATGTACATCCGACACATCAAAGACATATTTCAGCCTTGGACGCTCGCTCTCCCGGTCAAAAAGCGCAATCCCCTTTGCCCCACGGTTTACCCAGCAGAACATTTTTTCATTCCATATTTCCATAGTGGCGCAGGCTTTGGCATCCGGCCTTTGCGCATAGATGAGCATCTGATCCTCAAACGGGTATTTATACAGCCTTGCGGCTGTGTCCAGGTACTTTGTCCATTCTTTCCCGTTCTTTGCCACCTGCCTTGCGGTTTCCCCGGCAAGCACGGAGATTTCATGGTATTTCTTTGAAACGAGATATTCTCCAGCCATTCTCACCCTCCTTAATCGTAAAACCCGTTTTCCTCAATGCCTTTTTCCAGAATGGAAGCCACCAGCGCATCCAGCTCCACGCCGTTTATCTCACTGACCACAATGAGCTTTGCAAGGGTATTCTTATCCACCGGGAGCGAATACTGTTCTTCATCCGGGCACAGCTCCCGCACACAGACACCGAGCGCATCCGCAATCCGGCAGAGTGTGCTTATATCCGGCTCCCGGATACCCGCCATGATGTCTAACAGCGTATCCTCACGGACGCCGGAAAGCGCCGCCAGGCCCGGTATGCTCATATCCATGTCTTTCATCATGTTTAAAATCTTATCGCCTGTGCTTAAAACTCCTGTTCCCATTATCAATCCCTCCTATTCTGCCTTGCTCCCGAAAGAAAAAGCTGTGTTTTCTTTCGCTTTTGTTGCCGTAAACTTTTCTCTTACTTCTGCCACCTTGGACTCCAGAACGGAAAACATGGCTTCCACCTGCTCCGGTGTATAGTCATAGGCTGATCTGTTGGCAAGGTTCTCTATCCTCCCAATAACGTCAATCGCCTTATTGATACGGTACTCCCCAAGACGGATAAATTTCTCCGCTTTGGTTTCCTCTGCCTTTTCCGCAGGTGTGTTCATTGCTGCATTTTCCATAGCTTCACTCATTTTTCTTGTCCTCCATTTTCCTGATTTTGAGCGCAAATAAGGCGCATGAAATATTTACATCCCATGCGCCTTAACGCTGTATTAAATTTCTTTACTCTGACTTGCTGCCTGCACCCTCGGCAGGATAAACCTGTCTATGTACTGCTTTTCTTTTTCCGTTGCCACCCAGTTACGCCCATTCCTGGCACACGCCTCTATTTCTGTACCGCTTCCCGCAAATGGAATATATACAACACCGCCTTTCCTGCTATGCCCTATCACAAGCCTTTCTGCTGTTTCATATTTTTTCTGCGTCCTGTGTGACGTATATTCCTTCTTTGTCATGCTTCTTGGTATGTCCCAAAAATCTCTCATCTGCTTCCCGCCATTAAGCAGCTTTAAATCATCATGGTTAAATATCCAGCCTTTTTCTGATTTACAATACCATAGTGCATACTCTGTTGAAAGCGCATACAATCTGCGTGTGACGCTAGGCGGCGCATCACGTTTTATCCATGTTATCATCCCTTTGAAGTACATTCCTGTTTCTTCCAGACAGCCCTGCACCTTAAATATGCTGCTGTAATTCCCCCACACAATGATGCTCCCGTTTTTTTCCAGAATCCTTGCCGCCTGGTTTATCCAATCCATCGTAAAGCGTCTGTAATCTTCATCACTGTCAAATATATCCCATTTTTCCCCCATACCTTTGAGCGCCCCGTGGGAATGGTCTGAAAATGGTTTCTGTTTTGATATGCCATAAGGCGGATCGGCTATAATCAGGCTTACGCAGGCATCCGGCAGAGTTTTCATGTACTCATTACAGTCCATATGATAAATTTGATTTAATTTCATTTGCCCTGCTTCTTTCTGGGTGGAAATTCCAGCTTCACCTTGTACTGTGAGCCTTTGATCTCCTTCCCGTCTTTGGTATAGGAATAATCTTCAATCCCCTCCGGGATAAGGTACGCATCATAGCTGCCCTTTTTCCCTTTCAAGCCTTTTACAAGGGTCTTTTTCCCCTCCAGCATACTTTTTACCTGGCTGTCGGTGAGCGCCGCCCCCATTGCCCGTGACACGTTCATGCCGCACTTGTTTTTACAGTAAGCTCCGAATTTCCCTTTCACCACATCGCCGCCGCATTTCGGGCATTTCCCAAGAGATTCCTGTGCGCCGCCCCCGAACATGGATTTCTGTTCATCGCTGACGCTGTGGTAGGTCTGCACAAGCCCTTTTACCATATCCTCTATGCCGCCCATAAATTCCTGCATGGAATACTCGCCCTTTGCCACAAGGGTAAGCGCATTTTCCCAATCGGCGGTAAGTTTGGGTGACTTTACCACATCCGGAAGCACTGTGATGAGCTTCACCCCGTCCTCCGTGGGGAGCATCTGCTTTTTCTCCCGCTTCACAAAACCGTCCTTGACCAACTTCTCGATCACGTCTGCCCTTGTAGCAGGTGTGCCAAGCCCCTTGCGCTCCACTTCATCGCCCATATCTTCCGCTCCGGCACGTTCCATTACTGACAGCAGGGAATCTTCCGTAAAGTGTTTCGGCGGCTGGGTAAAATGCTCTGTTACCTTTGTCTGCACTCCTTCAAAAGCCATTCCCTCCGAAAGCTCCGGCAGCTTCTTATCCTCTTTTTCCTTATCTTCCGATGTTTTGTAAGAACGCCTGAAAGCCGCTTCAAAATCTTTCCACCCGTTCCTTATTACGGACTTCCCGGAAACCGTAAAATTAGTGCTGTTGCAGAGAAACTCTGCCTTGACCGTTTCGTACTCATGCTTTTCCCCTGTGGCACAGAGCAGGCGGTTTGCGGCAAGGGAAAGTATCTTCATTTCCCCCTCCGGCACAGAGGAAAGGTCAGTGGCCGCAATCTCCATTGTGGGAATGACCGCATGGTGGTCTGTCACTTTTTTGCTGTCCATTACCCTTTTCACATCCGGCTCCGCCCCGGACGGTTCCTCAAAGAGAACCGCTTTATAGATTGCCCTGATCACAGCCCTTGCCGTATCCTCCATATCGTCCGATAAATACTGGCTGTCCGTCCGGGGATATGTGACCAGCTTTTTCTCATAAAGGCTCTGCGTATACTCTAAGGTCTGCTTTGCGGTAAAGCCGAATAGACGGTTTGCATCACGCTGGAGTGTGGTAAGGTCATAGAGCTTCGGCGGCTGTATGGTTTTCTTTTCCTTTGTGACAGAAGAAACCGTGGCGGCTCCTCTTTCACACGCTGCGGCAATACTTTCTGCCTGTGGCTTGTCATCAATCCTTTCTGTTGCCGCATCAATACCGTCCATAAGGATATGTGCCATGTAATACTGCTCTTTCTTGAAATTCCTGATCTTTTCCTCACGCTCCACCAGCATCGCAAGCGTCGGTGTCTGCACCCTGCCAACCTTTAACACCTTGCCGCCGTACAGAACCGTAAACAGCCTTGTTCCGTTCAGGCCCACAAGCCAGTCTGCCCTCTGCCTGCACAATGCGGAATGGTAGAGGTTGTCATAATCGCTTCCCGGCTGCAGGTTTTCAAAACCCTCA
>Ga0137310_102098_pt1 | contig 11680 bp, 8 predicted proteins | sample NAcewiD2O_June_2_FD_97183 | JGI IMG/M metagenome (GOLD analysis project Ga0137310, IMG submission 97183) | Mouse cecal microbial communities from Vienna, Austria - N-Acetylglucosamine amended D2O_June | ecosystem: Host-associated > Mammals > Digestive system > Large intestine > Cecum | place...
GATTAGCTGTGTAAATTGTTGCTTCGCTTTCATCTGCATTAAAGTTGATAACAACCTCCTGCTCATATCTTGATAATTTCATTCCATGCTCCTTTCTCCAGTACCGAAACTGGCACCAATCCAATTTAACGGTACCCTTCCGGTACCAAATAAATATACTCAATCTTGGGCGGTTTTCTATCATTGCTGTTTTCCCCTTGCTGTTTCCTGACAGGCAACCCTTGTCGGCACTGTGTCGTCCAATATTGGCGCTCAAATTTTCTTAAAATTGGTCTTGGCGGTTTATATCAGCTTGGACAGTCATTCAGTTGTACTGTCATTATCCAACAAAACGCCCTGCTTTCCCGTATATCCACCATGTCAGAAATCTTCCAAAAAACAGATTTTTTCTATCATGCTGGAAATTTTCGGTAGGAATCCGCCTGTTTGTGTGATATTCTGTTTTCGTAAAGGAGAGATTTATCTATGAAAACGCAATTAAGCATACAGGAACGCCTGAAAGACCTGCGTGTAGAAAAGGGAATGACTTTAGAACAACTGTCACAGCAGACAAAAATTCCTGCTTCCACGCTTGGCTCTTATGAATCTGATGATTATAAAGAAATACCCCATAGGAACATCATCGAATTAGCAAAATTCTATGAAGTATCAACGGATTATCTGCTTGGTATGACTGAAAACAGACAGCTTGACAACATTGCCCTGTCCAATCTGCACCTGAGTGACGCTGCCCTGACACTTCTCAAAGACCGCAAAATCAACACACTGCTCCTGTCAGAGCTTATCACTCATGAACAGTTCCGAAAACTCATGCTTGACTTGGAGATATATGTTGACGGTCTTGCTGATATGCAGATCAAATCACTTAATTTTGTGGTGGACACAAGCAGAAAGGCACTGATGAAGCGGCACAATCCTGATGAATACAACCTGCAATTAAACACGCTGAAAGCACAGCACCTTGAACTGAATGAATACTTTTCCCATGTGATTGATGACGATATGCACGCCATTATCAAAGACATCAGGAATGCCCATAAAGGCGATATTGATTCTGCCCCTCCTAAGACCATAACCGAACATTGGGAAGAAATTCTTGAAAAAGCTGAAAACTTTGCAGGCACTTCCAAACAGAAACTTGCTTACATATTCACCCAATTTCTAAAGATTAAACCAACCGAAAAGAATATTGATGATATGGCAGATATGCTTGGACAGTCTGAAATCTTAGAACCTGATGCAAAAAAACGCCGGAACAGTACGAAAAGGAAACAGTCTAAGCACTAAATAACTGCAAAACAAAAGGAACTGCATCTATCCGCAATTCCCTGTTACTGTAACCATATTTTATTATTCCTCTGTCTTAACCAGCTCCACCACATCATTCAAATTGCAATCCAGCGCATCACAAATCCGTATTAGTGAGTCCATAGAGATGTGCTGCCCCTTGTTCATGTTGGCAAGTACATTTGTGGTAAGCCCTGCTTCAATACGCATTTGGCTCTTAGTCATTCCCCTCTCTAAGAGCAAATGCCACAGAGGTAAGTAACTGACTTTCCGCATAGCAACCCTCCATTGTTCGGCTAATTTTTCCTGCCCGTTTTCTGTATCTGTTTTGTTTATTCTATCAGAGATATTGCCTTTTATCAATCAAATCTTGACTGTTGACGGTATTTCCTGTTGTTTTGCCAATCATATTTTTGCTACACCTATTTGGGTATGAAGTGCTTGATCCCTTGCGATTTTGCGCCAGGGTTATCATTACCATAACCTTCCAGAAGGTTAATCACGCCCCACACTGCAAGCCCGGCTCCGATCGCCACGACCAATGTTTTTAAGATTCCGATTGCTGATGTAAAAAATGCCATATTAATACCTGAAACCAAAATCAGAATTTCACGGATTTTACCGTTTTGCACAAACAAAAAAACCGCCAGTATCTCCTGACGGTTCGCCCTTTCCAATTTGGTTTATCCTTTCTTTTTTATTGTTGTATTATTTTCTTTGTGCAATGGACTGTTTTCCCCAATCATAGGCTCTGCCCGGATTGGCTGCAGGATATGTTCCTGACCTACTGCCTTAATAGTAAAAACCATTATCTCCCCTTTCTGACTTTGCGACACGATGTCGCAAACTTTCTCTTCTGGATATGCTTCATACCTGCGCCTTACAAAATCCACTTTACGACACCGTGTCGTAAACTTTTTTGTATGCTTCAAAATCTACCTTGCGACATCGTGTCGTAAAGTTTTCTTCTGCCAAGTTTCAAACGAATATTTCTGCATGGAACCCACTTTGCGACATCGTGTCGCAAAGTTCAAGCCTAACATACAGCAAAAAGAATAGCTTCCCTGTCTATGCCCCCTGCCGATCCCCGTCTGCTGGCTCCGTTGTTCCCTCTGCAGTTTCCTCACTTCCGTCTACTTCATATAGATCAAATTCCTCCTTCATCCTGATTTTTAACTGGTGTTTCATATACGCCTCCACATCAAAGGCATTCTTCTTGTCATAATCCGATAACTGCTTGTACCGCTTATGCCTGGTAATATCGAACTTGTCACTCAGGAACGGGCGCACCCCACGCAGCTGTAGGATGCACTTATTCCCGTCCATAACGGCAAGCTCATCTCTGCTCATCAATTCTTTTCCTGTTTTTTGATAATTTAATCCATAAGAACGGCTCTGCCCACGGGTATCCGAGGTGTTGTAAAGGTCTATCGTCTCCTTCCCTAAATTTTCAGAAATCTCCTTTAAGGTAGAGCCTTCCTTGCCCCCAAGGAATAACATGGTGTCGCAATTACCTAAAATTGTCTCGGCTGCATCTTTATAGATGGTTTTCAACTGGCTCTGCGACTGTAAAATAATAGACGCTGATATTTCCCTGCTCCTTATCGTTGCGATCAGCTTGTCAAACTTTGGGATCTGCCCGATATTGCTGAACTCATCCAACAACAGCCTTACATGGTAAGGAAGCCTGCCGCCATGCACATCGTCCGCCCTGTCACACAATAAATTAAATAGCTGGGTATACATGATTGCCACAAGGAAATTGAAGGTATCGTCCGTGTCGGAGATGATAATAAACATTGCCGTTCGCTGATCCCCGATCATATCCAGCTCCATTTCATCGTAAAAAGTCAGCTCCCGCAGTTCCGCAATGTCAAATGGCGCTAATCTGGCTCCGCACGAAATAAGTATGCTTTTTGAGGTTTTGCCCGCCGCAAGCTTGAATTTCTTATATTGCCGTACCGCAAAGTGTTCCGGCTTCTCCTGTTCCAGTTCCTCAAACAGTTCGTCCACAGCATTTTTAAATTCTTCATCGTCCTCCCTCGTCTCCGAAGCATTGATAAACTCCAGTAACGTAGAGAAGTTCTGTTCTTCCTCTGGCGCTTCATAATAGATATAGCCAATCAATGCACAGTACAAAAGCCGCTCTGCTTTCGTCCAGAAATCTTCGGAAGATTTTTCTCCTTCCCCCTTCGTATTTGCAATAATAGTGTTCACCAGCTTCAAAATATCTTTCTCCGAGCGGATATACCGGAACGGATTGTAATGCATACTTTTGTTGAAATTGATGGTATTTAAAACCTTGATCTTATACGGTTCATAAACAACTTTTCCATCCTTATCCCGTACCGCTTTCCCGTCTTTCATTTTCGGTGTGCCACGCCTCAGCATCTCCCCACATTCGACCAGGATTGTGCCTTTCGGATCAGTGACACAATAGCTGACATTCGGCGTCATCTGCATGAGCTGCGGCTTCACATAGAACCGTGTCTTGCCGCTTCCACTTCCTCCGATAATGATTACATTTTTATTCCTGGCATACTTTGGCTGCTTCGGCCTGCTGTTCATGGTAAGGCGTTCCGTCTGCGTCAGGAGAATATTATTCTCAAATACCGGGTCTATGTATGGGGCAATATCTTTCGGCGTTCCCCACCTTGCAGATCCATACTCCACTCCCTGCCGGTATTTCTTCGCATTTTTGCCTTTCAGATATACCATGAGTTTCACAGCCACAGCCCCGGCCACTCCGGCCAGCAGATCACCCCCATGAATACTCGGAATCGGATTTTCAAACGCCAGTTGGAAATTTAAGAACAGCGCCATCGACTTTTCTATCATGGAATCCCCTACACAATGGCGGTACAGCCACGCTAATTTATCCACTAGATAAAACACAATCACATAGGGGATATTCAGCATTGCCAGACGCTTCACATCTACGGGAAGCATTTTCTCCCGGATTATGCTTTTTAATTTTCCAGACAACGGCACGGATTTTTTCTCTGCTGCAGGTTTCTTTTTTGGTTTCCCACTCAATGCTCCGGCCTCCGTTCCTTCTGTTTCGTCTTTTCCCGCTCCCTGTGCTTTGCAACCCGCTCCTTCACCAGTTCCAGCTTCCTGCGGACGGATGGTTTCTTGCTTTTATTCAGCGACTTCCCGGTATATTCCTTAAATGCCGCCGTCATGACATCCACATCCTTTGCCTTGAAAAATACAAAATAACGGGGCGGGGAGATGGATGTGTCTTTTTTCAAGCTGAAATCAATGCTGTATTTCCGGGCACATTTCTCAAAGGATTTGATATTGCCGTCTGTCACTTCAATATTGGAAAGCTGGCATCCTTGATTCATCAGCTTCTCCATGCTCTGTTTCCCGTGGCTTTTAGCAGCTCCTTTCTCCGCTTTCTGCACTGCCTGTTTCTCCATTTTTTTCTGCTTCCCGTTCCGCTTCTCCTGTTCCATCTTTGCCAGCGCTTTCAGCATGGCGGCTTTCAGAATCCTTGCGGAGATCTTGCCGCCATTGACGCACAGCGATACGGTTTTCTCATTTACCTCGTCCTGCAAGTCGTTCCCCCTCCTTTCCTGCGGATTGTTTTTTCTCCCCCATCTCCTGTAAAATTTTTTTCAGACAGTAACCGATGCATGGGGAATGCCTGCCGTATGGACATCCTTGACAGCCGCCACCGCCATTTCCGCTAAATTCCTGCGGCAGAGGATTTTCGGAAACATCCACTGATGCCGGACTCTCCTTCGGGAGAAGGTAATAACATTCCTCCTGGCTGCAGCCTTTCCGCTTTCCTTTCCAGAAATAGCAGTGTTTACAGTCACCCGGCCTGTCCGCCGCATATCTCCTGTTATCCCTCGCCCGGTTCCGGCTGTCTGTCCTTCCTGCCTGCATCCCATTCCCCTCTCTGCCTCATTTCCTCCATCCGCTGGTCCTCCTGCGCCCCTGCCCGGATGCACGAGTACAGCGTGACCGCCACAAATACGCCTGCGGCGGCAATGATTCCTTTCATTCTGCTTCACCCCTTTCCATATGGGGAACTGCCATACATCAATTTCTGTGTGGATACATTCCCATTTAAAACCTATAATGGACAGTTCCCCATATACAAGCATAAAAAAACGCTTACAGATTCTTTCTGCAAACGCCCATATGTCTTATTAAATTATTATTGTGTTGCAATGAGCGTTTTCTTGGATTGCTCCAAACGCTGTCAGTCCTCCTTCCTTTTTCTGCAGAATATAATCACAGAGCTTGCTATCCCGCAGACTGCAATCCCGGCCAAGGCAAGCCATAACCAGAACGGCCTGTCATCCCCTGTTTTCGGAGTCTCAGCAGACGGCGTTTTCGGTTTCGGTGTTTCCTTCGGCTGATCCGGTTCGCCCGGCTCCGCTTCATCCTTCATCGAAACCTTCTGGATCTCCCCGGTATCCTTAACTTCAAACTTCACATCTTCTGCCACAAGATAGCCGTCCGGCGCACTTTCCTCATGCAGTGTGTATTCCCCGATTGGCAGCATTTCCATATAATGCGGCTTATTCCCGGAAGTCCAGCTTTCTACTTCTTTCCCGTCTTTATCCAGAATGGAAAGTTTTGCCCCTGGCAGTTCCTTCCCGGCTATGTCTGTCTTGGAAATCTCCACCTTTGTCACATCATCCTTCATATCCACCTTCTGCACTTCTCCTGTATTCTCCACAACAAACTCAATGCTCTCCGCAGTCACATAGCCGTCTGCAGGCTGTGTCTCTGTCATGGTATATTTCTTACCAACTACTAATTCTTTGATGATATGCGGCTCCTTGCCGGAAACCCACTCATCCACAAGATTGCCGTCTTCATCCGTTACCTTAAGCTTCGCACCCTCTACCTCTTTTCCATCTGTAAGGGATGTTTTGGTAAACTCAAATACCGTAGGAACATTTTCAAAGGCAAATTCATAGGAAATGCTTTCTTGCTCCGCATCTTCATAGGTGAAGTCAAATTCCTTTGTTTCACCTTCGCTGGTAAATCCCGGAGCGGGGGCCGTTTCTTTCACATAATAAGGGAACCCAATCGGGAGGACAGCCGCAAATGACAGCTTCCCATCTTCGTCCGTGGCTTTTTCCTCAATCACCGTATCCGCCTCCATGATCACTTCGCCATCTTTATTGGTGATGTCCTCTTTCGCACAAAGGGCGAATACCGTCCCTTCCACTGCACGGTCAGAATCTTTCTCCGTCTTTATTACATTGACTTCTGCTTTCTGGCGGTTATTCTGCCAGTCCGTAGAGAACGTGACAACCGCTGTGTCCTGATCACGGTAAGTCAGGTCAATCTCCCGGATTTCCCCGTCAAGGACATAACCCTCTGCTGTTTCTTTCTCCTTCACATAATATTTCCCAAGAGGGAGATTGTCCAGTTTTGCAATCCCGCTATCGTCCGTGGTGATGGCAGCTATCAGCTCATCCTTTTTATAATAATCCTCACTCTCCCCATCTGCCGCTTTTATATCCTCCAGGGCATACACTTCAAAGACAACATCTTTCAGTGAGCCGGTGACATACTCAAACAGATGCGTGATCCAGCCGCCAATGCTGTCCAGCAACGATACATTTTCTAAAAACTCCCCTTCTTTGTTGATCAGGAGCGTACCTGTCGGCACACCGTCCTTCATCTCCACTTTTTGGATTTCAGCCATATCTTCCACGGTAAACGTGATTTCTTCTGCCTTTAAATACCCATAAGGCGCTAATTCCTCCCGGAGCGTATAAGTTTCTCCGACGGTCAGCCGCTTAATGATATGTTCCTCTCCTTTGACGGATTTCCATGTATCTACGATATCCCCGTCTTTATCAAGGACAGTCAATGCTGCCCCTTCCAGTTCCACGCCTGTTGCAAGGTCTGTCTTTTTAATGGAAACGGTTGTCGGTTCATTTTTAAATTCAGACACATATTCTGCAACTTCTACATCCTGCCCCTGGTATGCTGCAGATACTTCAATGGTTTCATCGGAAGATACATAGCCTGCAGGAGCCTGTTCCTCCCGGATGTAATATTCCCCGAAAGGCAGATCCAGGCCAAAGACTGCCCTGCCATCTTCCCCTGTCATGGCTTCACCAAGCAGCATATCCGCTTTAACAATCACTTCCCCATGTGCGAAAATATCAGCCTTCGCATACAGTCCAAAGACTGCCCCCGCTACCACAGATTCATTCTCTGCATCTTTCTTCACCACTGCAATCGCCACCTTCTGGCGGTCATTCTCAAATGTGGCTGTCTGTTCAATGATTGGCGTGTTCTGGTCTGTGTAAGCAAAGGTAATGGTCTGCGCCTCTCCATTCAGCACAAACCCTTCCGGGGCTTTTGTTTCTTCTGCCCGGTATGTACCAAGCGGAAGGTTTTCAATCGACGCTTTCCCGTCTTTATCTGTCACCAGCGTATCCACCAATACGCCAGAAGCATATTCAAGAATTCGGTTCCCGTTTTCATCCTTCTGGAAATCAGCGGTGTAAATATCCTCTGCCGCATAAACTTTGAACTCTGCACCCTCTAATGTTTCCACCTCATACCGGAAATCCTTATCATCGTACCGGTTCAGCACTTCACCCTTCTTCACGATATGCAGCTCACCCTTTACCGGATGGTTTTCATAGACAACATCAATGATAACATCCCCTGACACATCGTCCATCTGGTACAACGTATCTGAATCCACGGACACTTCATAATAATTCTCATTCAGCGTATAGCCAGACGGGGCATTGACTTCCTCTATCCGATAATGACCGATTTTCAGGTTCTGCGGCAAAATCAGATAACCTTCGCTGTCCGTGAAATAGGATTTATGTGTTACCACGGTCGGGTAAGTCGTCACCTGCTCCACATATTTCCCGTTGTCCAGGTCATACACCTTGAACTCTGTATTTTCTGCAAGCACAGCTTTCTTCGTTTCATCGTCCTGCTTCACGATTTTCAGCTTCGCTTCAAATTCATCGTCCAGAAGCACCCGCCATACCTGCGGCGTCGTCGGCTTATGCTCTGTGACATGCACAAGGAAGTCCTTGACCGGCGTATAATTATGCGGCGTGGTCGTTTCTTTCACAATGTACGTCCCAAACGGGAGCGGGATGCTGCAGGCATAGCCCCTTTCATCAGTGAAGATTTCCGTTGCCCCGTTCTCCCCGATTGCCACCGGTTCAGCGGAATCAAAATCATACCCGCCATTTTCTTTCTTATCCAGGGAAGATACCAGCCATGCGGTAAACCCTGCGCCGGATAATAAATCCGCATCGGTTTTCCCATTGTCTGCCGCCTTGATGATCTGGAACGGCTGCTTTTTCACCTGTTCCGGGGATGTGCAGTCACGCTCTACCGTATCAACTAAATCTCCCTCATAGTTACAAACTAAGTCATACTCCGTTTCATCTGCCAGATAACCCGCAGGCGGCGTGACCTCCTTCACAAAATACTCCCCAAGGTATAAATCTGTGATCTCCGCCTTGCCCTCTTTATCCGTGGTCAGCGTCCCCACCTGCTCCCCGGCTTTATAAAGGACGCCTGTCTTTTTATCCGGGTGTAGGATGTCATTCCTTGCATATAAGCCGTAAACGGCATGTTCCAGCGTTGCGTCCCCCTGTGGGATATTTTTATTGGTTTCCTTATCCTTCTTCTGCAGCCGGATTGTGGCGTTGACACGCTCATTAGCAAAAGTATGGGAGAATGTCACTTTCGCTTCCTGGTCATTGGTGTAACTAAACCGGAAAGAATACACATCTTCCGTATTCCTAAGATACCCCTCTGGAGCCTGGATTTCTTTTGCCTCATACCCAAACCCAACCGGAAGGTCTGCCAAAAATGCTGCATTGCCATCACCATCCGTTGTTGCTTTGTCTATCAGTGCGCCTTGGGATGCAACAACATTCCCGTCTGCATTGGTGATATTTTCTGAAGCATACAGCCCGAAAATTCCCCCTGCAAGTCCATTTCCCGTATCCTTATCGTTCTTTACCACACGCACATCCGCTTTCTGCCTGTCATTTAAAAATGTAGCATTGGCAAACGCCGCCTCCGCCATCTGCCCGGCATAGGCAATCGCCACATCCTTTGTTTCCCCTTTGTTATAGAAGTTCTTCGGGGCCTGCATTTCCTTTACCCGGTATGTGCCAAGATGCAGGTTTTTCAGCGTCACAGAGCCATTGTCCCCGGTCACAAGGTTTTCCGCCACCAGCTCCCCGGCTTTATAGACTACCGAGCCATACGGCGTGGTAATATCCTTTGCCGCATAGACATTAAATACAGCGCCCTTCTGTCTACGGCTTTCATAACGGAATGCTGTGCCGTTCTCATTGGAATCCGCACCTGTCAGAACCTCGCCTTCCTTGTAAATCGTCAGATTTCCAAGCTGCTCCACATCCGGGACAGTCGTGGAAGTTGTCTGGTTCGCTTCCAGAGCCACACGGTAAGCAGTCGCATTATACCGGTATCCTGCCGGAGCCGTAATCTCTTTCAGATACACCGTATTCTGTGTCATGACAATTTCTGCTTCCGACGCACCATTACTGTCCGTTGCAGGCATCCTGGTAATCAAGTCCGTACAGTCCTTATCCCGGTAAACGCCGAATACAGCGCCGGAAAGTTTTGCGTTGGCAATGGAATCCACCTTGATTACCTTCACCTTTGCACGTTCCAGCCAGTCCACGGAAAGGCTCACGGAATTGCCGCCTTCTTCCTCATAATAACTCCCAATATCCTGCGTGGCGCTCCCTGTCGGAACGACAAGCGCCTTCCATATCACCCGGATGCTGCCTTTCATTGCTCCGGTATTCCATTCCCCATTGACCGTCACCGGGGCAGTAAAATAAAAACTTGTCCCACCGGAAACACGGACATTTCCCCCTGTCTGCTTGCTCCCGTCTGTCTTATTATGGAATGTCACATCCTTTGGAAGCTTAATGGTAATGGAATTTCTGGAATCACCGTTCAGCTTCGTTGTCCCCGTCACCTGCTTCGAGCCATCATATGCTGCTTTCAAAGCGGTCTTGCTCAAACTGATCTGTGGATCGGGCGGCGCAGGCAGGCTTTCCAGATAATTGATCCAACCAAGCACCCCGCACTCCCGCAAATCATCCATCGTGCATCCGGCAAACCCATCCATGCCGCAGTAAAAATAACTGGCCGCGATATGGGTGAACACATACTTTAAATCCTCTCCAAAGGACGGCATATAGCTTGCAGTCACATCCCCTGTGCCGCCATAGCCATAATAAAGCGCTTTCTGCAGGTTCGGATTCCCGTCTATGATCTGGGCGGCGTAGCTCCCGGTATCCGGGGAACCCTTTGCAGACTCCAGGCAGTATGCGATCTTCCCATTTACCGTGAAATAACAGGTAGAGTAATTTCCCAGGTTGCCGGGATAATAAATCTTCCTTCCCTTTACCATTGTTGCGGAACCAGAAGCCCTTGCCGTCTGCCTTGCTTCTGCAAACAGAAGGATGCCTTCTTCCTCTGCAATCATTTCCGCATCCTGTCTTGTATCTTCTGCCTGTTCCATGCCCTCTATGACCGCTTCCATCTCGGATTCCGTCATGGATTCCTTTGGGATTTCTTCCCCATCTGCCGTCTGCCCCGGCAAATCTCCTTCCCCATCTGCTTCCGTTCCTTCTGAATCATCGGAATGGCTGTTTTCGCTCCCTTCTCCATCTGCCGTCCGCTTTTCAGAAGATGATACAGACATTTTTTCCTTTACAATAATGTTCCTGCTGATATGGTAAGATGGATTCTTACTGGCCGGCTCTACAAAATAAACCGCTTTGTAAGTCCCTGCCTTCCCGATGTCAATCTTTTTCCCATCTTTATCCTTCGCTTCATGGAATATGATTTTTACTTTATCCGGCGAAAACTCTATGCCGGAAAAATCATGTTCCACGTCAAAGCCACTGTCAATCTCCACGATATGATCTTTTGCAGCCACAATTTCATCCGCATCCAGTTTTTCTTTCACCTTCTCAAAAGCCGGGTACTCCGCTTCATAAGCCACAGTCTCCGGCACTGCCGCATAAACTCCCACCGGCTGTAAGAAGGCTGACAAGACCGTGAGCGCCGACAGCAGGCCGGATACAATCCTCTTTACATTTCCTTTCAATATATTTTGTCCCTCGCTTTCTTCATTGTGCAGTCCCATAACTGCCATCATCCTGTCTTTTCCGCTTATTTCCTATCTTCCCATATATCTGTCTCCCTTCGTTTTATTTGCACTGCCAGCCGATAACAGCACATCAATACAGGAAAGCCCTCTGGTCCCGGCATATTCAAACACACCGGAACAAAAAGGCTTCCCTGCATGGCATCTGCTGTTATCCAATCCGGTTTCCCGGACTGGCTTTATTTTATATTGAGCGTTTTCCTGTGTTCC
>Ga0137310_102099_pt1 | contig 11678 bp, 4 predicted proteins | sample NAcewiD2O_June_2_FD_97183 | JGI IMG/M metagenome (GOLD analysis project Ga0137310, IMG submission 97183) | Mouse cecal microbial communities from Vienna, Austria - N-Acetylglucosamine amended D2O_June | ecosystem: Host-associated > Mammals > Digestive system > Large intestine > Cecum | place...
AGACCCGCCGTGGACATAGTTCTGACCGCCTCCGGCAACCTTGAACACATTGCTGCTGACAGGGAAAGATACAACTTTTGGGTCATTGTTCCGCAATACGGTTCCCATGCTCATATTCGCGATCCCATTATCCACAACAGGCGCAGAGGATACAATGAATCGGCGGTTCACAAAAGCTCCCTTATCGCTTACACCGCCAATCTTGCCGCTTTCGGTCACTTTGTCACGCTTGTAAATAAAGCCGTGATCGGCTGTGACGATGAAATGAATCGTATTTGCGCCGACCGCAATACGATGAATCAAATCAATAATTTCCTGGATTGCTTCCTGACAGGCGGAAAACACCTCGTTTTCTGTATTCAGTTTATCGCCGCGGGCATCGATCTGATTATGGTAGATGTAAACTACCTGTTTCCCGGTAATGATCTCCCGCAGTTCCATTTTTTTTAGAGCTTTCATATCATCAAATTGAACGCAGACGCTTCCCGGTACATAGGATTGTAAAACCTTTTCCCGCCCGGCCAGGCTGTCGCAAAGAACATCATCTACAAGCACCTGGTAGTCGTCCGTCATGGCCAGAGACTTATGGGGGAGCAGCGCAGCCATGCCCAGCCGGGTGTAGGAGGGCAGGACACCAAGCTGAATCTCCAGCTTTGCGGAGACGCACTTAGGAGCATCCTGCATCCTCTGGAACAATTCCCGACCGACCTCAAAGCGGAGCGCGTCGGAGATGATGACAACAACACGGTCCTTTGCGTTTTTAATATGCCGAGAAAAGAAGTCAACTTGCGCCGGAATACTTGTAAGCGAATCCCCATCGATAAGTCCGGTGTTCCATTTGGGGAGCAATTTGGCCAGGAACTCATTGGTATAGATGTTTTCTGCCAATTCCCGGAGCGTTTCAAAATCAGCCGTGTCCGCAAGCTGGTCATAGGCAAAGTAGAACCGCCTGTACGCAGAATCAATCTGGCAATCTGTATTCCGGTACTTATCCACAATCGCCTTGAACCCATCCGGACAATGATAGGCGGCGGCAGTTATCAGATGATATGCGCTGTCAAGAAGGCTGTAGGACTGTTCCATCTGCAGGCCAAAGTGCATCTTTTGCCGTTTTTCACAGACCTGCGGAATCGTCAGAGTCCCCAACTTCGCGCCAATGTCCTCGTTCAGGAGCCTGTCAGTCATCCACTTGATGATAATCTGGTCAATGCAGAGGAATGTATCGCACCCCAGCAAATCCTCCGGCAAATATCCGGCAAAGACCGTTCCGGCATTCAAGCTTTTTGCGACATGAGCGGACAGTGCATCGTAAGTTTCCCGATAGATCACGCTATTCATCAGGTTGTCGAGAAAGGCGATAATATTGCCGGACTTATAGGACTGGAACATCTTCCATGGTTTTGGCAGCTCCGCCCCGATATACTTTGCAGTATAGGTTACGAACATGGCGACAATCAGCTTCTCCAATGTGGGCTTGACATCGGTATAGCCAAAATGCTGTTCGCAGAGCTTCCAGAAAGCGTCCAACAAATCATACCGTTCAAACTCGGCCATGAAGCTGTTATCCGCCAGCCCTCCGCCAGTCAGCACCACCCGGACTACATCCTCATAGGAACAGGTGCGGGCAAAGCATAAGGCGGCCATAATGCCCACAAGGATATTGGTCTCGTTATAATTCTCAATCTCCAGGTCATAGAACCGCTGGGCTCGTTTTTTCTCCGCCCAAAACTTGATGTGCTTCTCAATGAGCGGTCTATATTTTTCGTCAATACCCAGGTCTGCTAAGAGGAGTGCGGCTCGATCCGCAAAAAACCGTTTGGAGTAGAGCAGGGTATCCTCCAAATGATTGTCGGCCGTCTCCGGCTTCGGGAACGGAGCATAGATCAGGTAATTTGTCGCGGTATCCACACGCTCCAGAAAATACTTCGTATAGAACTGATTGTCTCGCTGGAGGTAGTAGACTTTAGCGTTTTCCAGCCTTATGCCCTGCATATCTTCTTCAAATTCAGCCTTATCATCATACCAAAAAACCAACTTGCGGGTATCCCCGGCAAATTCGGCGTTCAGCCGGTCAATGATTTGTTTCAAATTTAATTCAGCCATATTTATCCATTCACCTGCCATTTCCCAGAGCGGTTATTCCCAATACGAGTAATGACACCTTCCTTTTGAAGCCTTGCCATAATGCGCTTCACTGTACTGAGTGAATATCCCGTTGTATTCTGAACTTGCTTTTGTGTCAATGCGGCATCTCTCGTTATGAGTTCAAGGACTACATTTTCCTCGGTGGTAAGATTTCTTGAAACCAAATCAAGTGTCGGAATGGCATCAATGGTGTCAATGGTGTCAAAATTGGTGTCAACAGTGTCAGGGCGCTCCTGACCCAATTTATAGTCATAAGAGTACGCCTCGTTCAGCGGCACAATGATCCTGAACACATCACCCTCGCGAAACTGCGGGGCACTGCCGGAATAGAATCGGCTGTACTTAAACAGATTCCTTACGCCGGAGCCAAGTCTGTCTGCCCGGCCAATATTTCTAAAAAATGTGGCTATAATTGGATTTTTTGAAGTCGGCTCCAGATTTTCCAGCGTTATGGGGCCATCCTTTACAGCGCGGTTCGCATTTTCTGTATACATCCGGTCCTGCATAATGACAAACTTTGCCGTGTAAGAGCTGACAAACTCTCGGTGCATCAGGGTATTGCTTACCATTTCACGAACAAGAACATCCCGGAGGCTGACACGATCAACACCTTCCAGGAAGAACTTGTCCGGCAAATGTTTTTTTGCAAAGTCCATCAGAAGGTCATAACTTTCAATCAGATTGGTACGAATGGTTTCACGGTCATCATAACGATCCAGATTAATTTTTCGCACAAGCGCGTCCGTTTCATAGGTGGGACAGACATTCTGGATGACTTCGTTCCTGCCCAGCAGAAGAATCGCCGCCAGGTTGAATCCTGTTTCACCAGTGGCAATGTCAGTTCCGTATAATCCCGCGCTTCTCAGCAGCGCCATATCGTCCATATCCTGCCACGGATGCCGCCCCATCGCATGGTTCGCCGCTGCCTGCCGGATGCGCGGAAACAGATCAAGGCGCAGATCGTCTAATTTGGCATAGGGATAGATTTTCTTCTCAGTAAAGATATTCTGCTTGCGAATATACATAGCGGCGATCATCCCGGTCGCCGTTACTTTTACATCGGCATCATCCACCCGGTCATAGACGGTCTTTTTATAACTGTGAACCTCGGAGCTGGGCGGCACATGAATATGAATGACAGTATGCCCCTCAAACCGCAACAGCTCCGGGTCAAGATAAACCGTGGGATGAAAAAGTGCGTCATTGCTGATAACACTGATGAAGTTTTTGATCATATCCGGCGCGGCTTTTTCCGGCACACCGACCACCGTACCATCATCCAATACACCCAGGAACAAATCGCCGCCGAAACGGTTCAGGAAAGAGCAGACGCTTTCATAAGTGTCATGCTCGACTCCATTCCCGCAGCGTTTGAACTCTACTGCTACCGTCTCTCCGACAGAGAGAATGGACCGAAATGTTTCGCTATTCAATCGTCTGTACTCCCTTCTTGTTACCTTGCAAAATTTATCAGCAGGATTATTCTGCGTTTTCTTAACTCCGCCAGCCTGTATTCTATTTAACCCTGCCTACTTCTTCCCCATAATATTTCTGGAATCCGCCAGCACCTCATAGAGCTTACTGTCCGAGGCGGTCTGCATCTTGCGATAGTTGACCTTTACGCCATCATCCAGATCCAGTTCAATGCGGCTCAGGGCCAGATGGCTGATTTTTTCGTCATATTCCCGGCACTCCTTGAGCTGCTTTTGCAGCTTTTCTCTGCGCTTGGCGGAAGCGGCGACCTCACGGGGATTTTTGCTGTGTTCGATCATGTCCTGCATCCGATCGATCTCGTTCTCATAGACCCGCTGCATCCGGTGGAGGTAGTCAATGCGCACGTTGCCGATAGTGTCCGGCGTGTAGCGGTGCAGATAAATCAGCGCCTTGAACCCGTTCTGCTTGCCGCTGTCGAACAGCCAGTAGATGGGACGCTTCTGGTAAATTTTGCAATGGTCGGCAAAGAAGTCCTTCAGGAAGTAATTCCGAATGACCTCCCGGGAAGTCGCACCTTTGTTTCCCAGAGCCTTGGCAATGAAATCCAGATTTTCCTCCAGCGTGTCCGGGCCGTAGACCTTTTTCAGCCAGACGCACAGCAGGGTGACGATATCATCCTCCAGATATTCCTCATCGGTGATGGGGAGGATACCATCGGCATCGGGGAGAAACGTGCTGTACTTGGCTGCGTCCCACTCGCCCCCGGCGTAGGCCAGACCGTCCGCATCCAGGGAGTACCGCCCGAACATACAGCCTACGGCGTAGGAAATCAGACTGCGGATGTCTCGCCCTAAATCTGCCTTGCGGACGGTCACGTCCTTGTTCTCCACCTCCGGCGTCAGCTCGTCCTGCAAGCCGTAAATGTCGATGAAAATGCGGTTCAGCTCCTCTTCGTTGGCCTTGAGCTGGGTGAAGCGGTCATCGCATTCCGCTTCCCACGCTACAAACGCCTCCGCAACGGTGGACACACCCCGCACCAGCGGGTGCCGCTTGAAGTCCCAGGAAGTCTCGAAGGCGTCCCAGTCGTACCGTGAAAGAGAAATGTTATCCCATACATATTTTGTGACATGTTTGCTATCCTCTGTTACAACTACAGGTATTGTTTTAATATGCCCCACTTCATAGTTTAGTGTAGGCGAAACAAATTGGGCAAATGCACCTGTTACTTTGCTGTTCAAAAGTGCTAACACATAGAGTCTAAGACTATCATCAACAAACGCACAGTAACCTCCCGATCCAAATAATGCGCCCTTTTCCTGCCAACGAATAGAAAAACCACCAGAGGTTAAAGCGGACCAAGTTAGACCTTCCTGAAAATAGAACTGCGTATTTTGAATCGTTCTGGAAGAACACTTATATATTGAAATAGCAAAGTCCTTGATTTCTTTTCCATCATTTTCGTAGTTGATTACCCATTCGAGATTTCCATACCATCTCCTAAAGCTACCGCCCTTGCTCATTGGAAACCATTTTTTGTCTTTTTGACATCTTCTTTGTAGGCTACCTTTGTTAATATCAATTTCATGCCATAACTTCAGAAATCTATCATTATCTGAAGTTGCAAGCCCATGTCTCGGTTGGGCAACACTGTCCATATTAGGGTTCTGGTATGTAAGGAGTGCCTTTTGAGATGCCCAATACGCCACCGGCGCACCGGGGATTTTGGAGAAGTTGTCTGCGCTTTGCTCATAGTAATAGCCGCAATCGTGGTTTGCAATGGCTTCCAGTGTTTTCTGCCGCTGTACTTCCATGCCTCCGCGAAAATCGGTCAGCCGGAAATAGCACCCCCGCTTATTGACATGGCAGTTGCTGAAAACAAAGGTGCAAACAGGCACAGTTGCTTCCTCAAAAGCCGAATATTCAAACTGGATGAGTGTTTCAATTGTTTTCTGCTCAAAAAGCAGTTTTCGCCACTTTTCATAGGACTGAATAAACATCCAAACATAAGGCGAGAAAAAGCCCAGTTTTCCCGTTGGCAGAGCCAGTTGACTGCAACGAACGAAAAACGCCGAAAAATAATCAGACTTGTAATCGGCATAGTTCTTTTTGATGAAGTCAGATAGCTTGCCATTCATGTTGCTTGCACCCATATACGGCGGATTTGTCACCACCACATGATATTTCTGGGCCAGGAGACAGCGGTAATTCCAGGCATTCAGCCGCTGTTCGTAGTCTGCAAACTCAAACACCGTCTGCGGGTCCTCTGGCATTTCTCCAGGGTCGTCCACCATGACCAGAGACCCGAAGTTCTCCCCCTCCTCGTCGCCCGTGGTGCTGTAGACCATAGGCTGAAGGTTGCGGGAGAAAAACCGCCGGTCATACTGCCGGGCCTTCATCATCATGGAGAAATATGCCATCTGCGTGGCGCGCTTGTCGATGTCCAACCCGTAGAGGTTATGCTGCACGATGCTCTGGGCCGCATCCCGCTGGGAATAGCCCTGACTCTCGTAGATCTGCATCAGCACATCGAACAAATAACACAGGATATGCCCGCTGCCCATGCAGGGGTCGATGCACTTAATGTCCTCCGGGTTCAGGGCAGCGTACTCTTTGCGGATCTCCGCAAGCTGGGCCTGTACAGTGGGTTCCTGCTCCGCCTCGTCCAGGTAGTAGTTCCAATTCGTTTTCAGCTCGTCATTGGGGTGTCCCTCCACCCACAGACGACCCAAACTGTTTTCCACCATATAACGGACAATCCAGTCCGGGGTAAAGAGCTGGGTGGCGGCAGGAATCTCCTCTTTTTTGATTTTCTGCCCGGAGGGCCTGCCAAACACCGCGTCTTTGGGTTCCGTGTTCCAATACTGGTACAGCCAGCCGATGATTTCCACCTGCCCGCCCTTTTCGATGTTGAAATCATCCTCGTCAATGTCGTGGGTCAGGCGATAGACCACGCCGTCCTGATCGACTACAGACACGCTGAGCAAAAGCTCGGTATAGTCGTTGGTCTTCTCGAACAATCCGGGCAAAATCTCATTCAAGGTATTGCACTGCTTAATGAACAGCAGCCGGAACAATTCATCAATCTGATTGTCCCGTTTGAACCCCATGACCATCTGCTCCTCGTCTGCGGAGAAAGACAGTTCCGCGCCGAAAGGAGTCGTCACCAAATCCGGCTCTAACTTGCCGGAGTCAGAGGACAGCACACGGATGTGGGAGGGGAGGTAGTCGTTGACCTCCATAAACCGAATGGCGATAAGGCGGTTGAACCAGGTGTAGGCAACTTCCTCCACGATGTACTTGTAGGCGGTCTCGTAGTCGGATTTTCGCTTTTTCTCACGGATGGCCTCCACCAGCTTGCGGCGCTGGCTGACGGCCTCGCCGCTGATGGAATAGGGTGACCCTGTGCCGATGTCGTAGAACTCCGTATCCTTGGTGGACTGCGGAAGCGGGGGCTGAACACCGCTTTCCGTAATCCCCAGCAGTCCGGCGCGGTAACGGATATCGTCAATGAGCTTGTTCCGCGCCCATACAGAGAAATTCTTGATTGCTGTTTTGTTCATAGTATGATCCCCTTAAAACTCGACATTTACAATCGTGTCAGTATCCAACTGCGCTGTCAGCTTCTTCCTCAGTTCCGCCAGGTACTTGTCCACATCCTCCACGCTCTCCAGCCGCCAAGATGCCGTGCCGGTCATCTGCTTGATGGGAACTCGCTTGGTCTTGCGCACTTTGTAGGCAGCGGGTGGCTCCGCCACAGCGGGGGGTGCTTCCAATCCAGCCTTCTCCGCCTGCTCACGGGCCTGCTTTGCCGCCGCTTCCGCTTTCTTTTGTGCAATCTGCGCATCCAGTGCGTCCATCTCACCCAGCAGGCGAAGTTTCAGGGCATCGGCTTTATCGCCAAAGCTTCGCAAAGTTGAGACATTGTTGCAATGCTCCGCACCGTCCCGGATTTCCCGAAACTGCTCAAAATAGTGGCTTCGCCTCTGCGCTTCATACTCTTTCCCAGAGAGAGCGTCAAGGACGCGTTTCCTGGCCTGGTCAATGGAATCCAGCACCGGCGCCTGTTCGACTTCCAGCACTTTCACATAGGCGGCCATGAACTGGTCGCGCAGTCCGGGCAGTTTGGGAATATTGCCATAGGGCTTGTCCTGCCGAACGATGGAGCGCATCTGCGCCACAATATCCTCCAGCACGGAGTCCACAATATAGGTCTTGCTGTCATCGTAGATTGCCAGCATATCCAGCGCCCGCATAAAGATCTGCTGCTGTTCTCCGGCAAAGAACGCTTTCACTGGGTCATAATCCTCTGCAAAATCCATAAAGTCATCACGCATCTTTGACACAGTAGTGAAAAGCTCCATCGCGGACTGGATCTGGATCACTGCCAGCATCAGCTTTTTGCCAGCCGCCAGAACCTTCTTGCCGGGGTACTGGTACTGCTTGTAGTAGACCTCCAGCTTTTCAATCTCATTATAAGTGTTCTGGGCATACCGCTGGAAATTCGCCATGATGGTGTCCTCATCCTCGGCGGAACCTGCGGTATGGAACACCTCTTTCATCACATCCCGGACAGCTTTCTTGTCCTTATCGGAAACCCGGACGCGCTCCTCCATCAGCAGCTTCTCCACAAAGGCTTTTTTGGTGATAAAGCTGATGATCTCCTCGTCGGACTTGTTATTGAGGCTGACTGCCGCGCCGTTCACGGTAAACGCCACATCGCCGCGCTTGAACAAGCGGGCAACGAGCCAGTGAATGTCATCCTCCACATAGCCGTAGGGGGCTTTCATAAAGCGGTCCTTTACCGTTTTCATGGAAGTTTTCATATGGCTGCGGGAGTTCATGGCGATGAAACCCTGCAATTCGTCCAGAGCGTGGCTATTGGGTTCTGTGCCACCTTCCAGTGCAAGGGAAAGCTGATTTGTGCTGCGGAACATCTTGCGGATATCCGTCTCACTCATCGCCGTGTCGATATAGGAGAGCTTATGATAAACGGTCTGCACCAGCCGCCCAATGGCCTCATTGATCCGTCCCGTCACTTCCTTCGTGGAAAGGCGGGCGATATCCCCGTTCACATAGATACTTGCCTCTTTCAAAGCCTCGGTCAGATACAGCTTTGCGTTGTCATACCGCTCCCGCATCTCCATGCGCTTGGCTTCTTTGATGGACTCATACTTTGTAAGCTGGAAGGTCCCCGGTTTTCTCAAAAAACGCTCGATTTTCAAGTACACCTGCATTTCCGTCAGGAACTCGTCATCGTTGGGGAGAACGACAAGAACCTCCTTGCCCTGCCCGGACATCATGCGCAGGGTCGTGTCATCCATGCCGCCGTCATACCACGGGGTCAGGATACGCAGACCAGTATCATAGCTCTGTGCAGCTTTATAGGGGCGGTCATCCACCGCTTGATTGAACGAGAAACCATAGCGTCCATTGAACGCGGGATAGCGATAACGTTTGTCCTTACAGATGTCCTCAAAAATCATTTCCGCAATCTTGGTGATGACCTCCGGCATTTCCACATTCTCTTTTTCAATTTCGTTGTTGATCTCCTGTTCCTCGTCCGTCAGGAATACATACAGGCTGCCGTTCTTCTGAACCAGCATTTGGCGGGTCAAGACTTTCAACGCATCCTCGACCCTGCCTTTCAATTCAATGCGGTCATCATCGATATTCTCCACCATCAGGCTGGTGATATTGTCGATATTTGCCTCGATCTCCAGCACATACTTGATCATAAACAGAGTTTTCAGGACATTGACGGCAAACACATCGCGGTCTTTCTGCTCCGGGTTGATATAACTGTTGTTGTATGCCCGGATGATGACGCCCCTATGGCTGTGATCAAGGAAATTTTCCAGTGCGTCATAGAAACGGTGGAACGGCACAATCACGCCAATCTCCTTCGTCTTTAGACCAGAGGCGGACTCCTTAAACAGTGCAAGCATGGATCGTTCGCCCTCGGAGAGGTGTTTGCCGGAAGCGCCGTGGGTACGGATGGACGTAAGGACACTGGCCAGGAGGTTGAACTGATACGGCACAAACGGGTAGACCTCCGCAAAGTCCTGTGCACCTACATACAGTTTTTTCTCAACCCCGTCATTGAACACGATCAGATTCTTGATGACGGTCGTCTTTTGCTCGAACAAAAGACGGAGCGTTTCCGCCGCTGCGGCCGTTTTGTCAAGAATCCTTTTCTTGATAACGGCATCCACATTGGCGGAGGACAGGGACAGGCGCGTATCAAAGCGGCCCTGGATCTTGGAGAAATCCCGTCCCTTCACCCTCGTGACGGAATCAATATCCTGCTGGCTCGTCACAACGATCCAGGCGCGCCCCTGGCACTCGCGTCCAAGGTCCTCAGTAACCGTCTGCAGGTTCAACATGAGGTTGCTGTCCTCGCCGATGTACTGGCCGATTTCATCCACAAGAAAAACAATGTGCTGGTCCTTGCCCTTGCTGTCCAGATAGGCACGAACGCGCTTTGCAAAATCGTCAATGCTGATGGTGTAGGGTTCCGCCGCTTTCTCGCACCAGTTGCGGGCGGCGGCCTCGCTCATAAATCCCATAGACGCAAGCGCATCCACAACGCTGTCCTGAATAAAGTCAAAGTCCTGGCGCGATTCTTCCCAGGGAGAGCCGTACTCGTCCTCAAACGCTGCTTTGAAATCCTCGTAGCGTCCATCCACGGTCAGCTTGCGCTCCAGATCCGCCACATGGGGCATGGAACCGCAAAAGCCCAGTTTCTCGTTGAACACCCTCAGGAACACATTCACGATGGCATCCTTGTTTTGCTTTCCATTGGACTCGCTCTTGGAATCGATGTTGAACAGGATAACATCCGCAGGTGTCTCAGCCGCAAGGCGCATGTCGGCCAGCACCATCGGGTCATGGATCTTCTGATCCTCCACAAAGTAGTCAAGCGCAGTTTTATTGCCAACGCGCTTGTTCCCCAGGATGTAGGAGAGAATTTTCAGAAAGTGAGATTTACCACTCCCGAAAAAACCGGAAATCCATACTCCCATTTTCGGAGTCGTTCCCGCAATCCCCTTCTTATATGCCGCAAAGAAATCCCGGAAATGCTTTTCCAGTTCCCGCGTGACAACATATTCCTCCAACTCCTGCGATACATTCGTGTCATCACCCTGGCCCACGATGATGACGCCCTGAATTTCACGATCTATCTTTTTCGCAAATAGTTCTTGAAGCTGCATAACCGTACCTCCACTATTTCACAAGCCGGAACGCCCGGTAGTAGTTATCGTCCTTAATCTCATTGAACAGAATCAGTTCCTGCTCATTGTAGGTTCCCGGAAAGAACATCACCACGGGGACACGCACAAACGCCTGATGCAGATTGTTCAGAACCTTGTGCGACCGCAGGATGGGATAGCACTTGCCAATGCCGACAAGGAACACAACTGCATTCTCCGGCGTGTGGTCTTTTATGTACCGGACAATCAGGCTGTCATCATCGTTCACCTTTAAGGAGTTGTTGACCGCCTTTACAATACGACTGATCCCTGCTTTGCGCTCAAAGCCATAGCACTTGTCCATAAAGCCTCTCTGCTCAAGGAAGTCTATGATAATGTCATACAGGTCGAACACGACAAGCTCAAATCCGTCTGTTCCGCCCTGGTTTTTATTTTTCAGATATGCAATACGTTCCCGCACCTCTAATTCCCTCTCAGGGGGATAATCGAAAACCCAGTAGTTGACCTCGTTGGCTCTGCCAATGCTCTGTCGGAAAGACGGCTTTCGGATTGCGGTCTCCATCTCATTAAGCCGTGCTGTCAAATCTGCCATTATCTCACCCCCGTCAAAGCGTTTATGAAGATTTCCATTCCATGCCCTTCAAGCCATTGGTAACACTCCGGCGTGAGGATGGGCTTGAAAATCCTACGGGCATTTTTCGACTTATCAATCACTCCTGCTTCATATAACATCGTGCGGTAGCATCGCCCGAGCCTGTTCAGGGTGATATCTGTCCACCCGGCTACCTTTTCGCTCTGGATCTGCTTGTTCTTAAAAAAAACGCGCACATCGCTGTCGGGAAGCTCATTTGTACCGATTATCATTTTTTCACGGATGACTTCGTAAAC
>Ga0137310_102104_pt1 | contig 11665 bp, 9 predicted proteins | sample NAcewiD2O_June_2_FD_97183 | JGI IMG/M metagenome (GOLD analysis project Ga0137310, IMG submission 97183) | Mouse cecal microbial communities from Vienna, Austria - N-Acetylglucosamine amended D2O_June | ecosystem: Host-associated > Mammals > Digestive system > Large intestine > Cecum | place...
AATGTAAAATATTTGTACACGGAGATAGCCAAGATCATGGGCGTTGACCGCCAGCACAACCTGATTATCATCGGGGCGGGGAATCTGGGGCAGGCCATCGCCAATTATGCCAATTTCGAGCGGCGGGGATTTATCATCAAGGGAATGTTTGACATCAACCCCCGGCTCATCGGCCGGGTGGTGAGAGGAGTGGAGATCCTGGGAGTGGAGGAGCTGGAGAAATTTATTGTGGACAATCAGGTGCAGATCGCGGCGCTGACCATACCAAAGACCAAGGCCCCGGAGATCGCGGACCGTCTGGTGGCGGCGGGGATCAAGGCCATCTGGAATTTTGCCCACACAGACCTTGTGGTCCCGGAGGATGTGGTGGTGGAAAACGTCCATCTGTCAGAGAGCCTGATGCGTCTTTCTTACCGGGTATGCAGTATGCAGGACCAGAAAGCGCAGAAGGAGAAAATAGAAGAAAGGGCTTTGAAGAAAGAGAAGCCGGAAAGAAACGCGTAGCCATGATAGTGGGAATCGGAACAGACATGATCGAAATTGCCCGTGTTGAGAAAGCCTGCGGTAAGCAGGCTTTTCTGTCACGGGTCTACACGGCAGAAGAGTGCCGGCAGGCGGGGAAAAGCATCTCCAGGCTTGCTGGCAATTTTGCTGTCAAGGAGGCTGTGGCCAAATCCCTTGGGACAGGGTTTTTGGGCTTTGGGCCGGCGGATATTGAGGTGCTGCGGGATGAACTGGGCAAGCCCTATGTCAAGGTTTATGGAGGGGCCAGGGAGAAGGCCCGGGAGAGAAACATCACCTGGTTCCATGTGTCCATCACCAACACAAATGAGTACGCGGTGGCGTTCGCGGTAGCGGAAGGGCCTGAGGACACCGGGGCTGGGCAGGTGCCAGACCTTAAAATTGAAGGAGGGACAGGGTATGAGATATCTGGTAACAGGCGAACAGATGAAGGAAGTGGACCGTTATACCATTGAGTCCATAGGCATTCCATCCATGGTCCTCATGGAGCGGGCCGCCATGGCAGTGGCCAGGGAAGCGGAGAAGCTTGTAAAAAAGACAGACAATATCTGGGCGGTGTGCGGCATTGGCAATAACGGGGCTGACGCGGCGGCGGCGGCCAGGATGCTGGCGCTGAAGGGATATCAGGTGACCATCCTGACCGTGGGAAACCTGGAGAGGGGCACAGAGGAATTTCATACTCAGCTGAAGATCGGAGACCGTCTGGGACTTTCCAGGGTGGAGTGGAAGGATTTTATTCCGGGAAAATGCTCCCTGATCATAGACGGGGTCTTCGGCGTAGGGCTGACGAGAGCTGTGGAGGGAGAGTACAGGGAGATCCTTGACACTTTAGGTGCCATGGACCAGGCGGCGGTGGTGGCAGTGGATATTCCGTCCGGAATCCACAGCGCCACGGGACAGGTTATGGGGACAGCTTTAAGGGCGGATGTGACCGTGACCTTTGGCTGCCAGAAACTGGGGACTGCCCTGTATCCAGGCAGGGAGTACAGCGGCAAGGTGGTGATTGAGGATATCGGGTTTCCTGATATTAGTTACGAGAGGATCCGGCCTTTCGCGTGGACTTTGGGGAGGGAGGAGCTGGCGGGACTGCCGGCCCGGCCTGCTTACAGCAACAAAGGGACATTTGGAAAGGTCCTGGTGATCGCCGGGTCTGGCGGGATGAGCGGAGCCGCGTACCTGGCCGCGCTGGCGGCGTACCGCATGGGCGCGGGGCTGGTGAAGATTATGACTGTGGAAGAAAACAGGCCGGTTTTGCAGCAGCAGCTTCCGGAGGCCATCATCACAACCTACAGACCCCAGGAGCTGTCTGGCGAAAGCCTGGGACAGGACACCGTTTTTCCGGGAAGCAGGGAAGCCGGGGCAAAGGATCCGGATGACGGTTCTAAAGGCAAAATCAGCGATGCCTGGGAGAAGCGGATGGAGAGGGAGTGCGCCTGGGCGGATGTGATCGCGGCTGGCCCCGGGCTGGGACGGGAGCCCTATGTGGAGCTTTTGATCCGGTCGGTTCTCACCAGCGCCTATGTGCCCATTGTATTGGATGCGGATGGTCTCAATGCCATCGCGGACCATCCTTATTTGGAGCAGTATTATACAGAGAATATCGTCATAACTCCTCATCTGGGCGAGATGGCCCGGCTTACAGGAAAAACTATAGGGGAGATACAGAAGAGTGTTCTCCGGACAGCCATGGATTACAGCGTCAGACACGGGATCGTGTGTGTGCTGAAGGACGCGGCCACTGTGGTGGCCAACCGGGAAGGTCAGTGCTATGTGAATACCAGCGGCAACAGCTGCATGGCCAAGGCAGGCTCCGGCGATGTTCTGACCGGCACAGTGGCCGGACTTCTGGCCCAGAAGCTGGAGCCTTTTGACGGAGCGGTGACGGCGGTTCATGTCCATGGCCTGGCCGGAGACCGGTACAGGAAAGATCATGGCTCCGGTTCCATGCTGGCCGGAGAGCTGGCCGGAAAGCTTGGAGAGGTCGCGAAGGAGGCGGAGGAGAGATGAGACCATATACAAGGGTGTACGCATCCGTGAATCTGGATGCGGTAGAAAGCAATATGAAAGCCATGGCAGGAAACCTGGCAGAGGGCGTGGCCATAATGGGTGTTGTAAAGACAGACGGCTACGGCCATGGGGCAGTCCCTGTGGCAAAAACCATTGACCCCTATGTGAAGGCCTATGGAGTGGCCACCATTGAGGAGGCGGTGAATTTGAGACATCACGGTATCCAAAAGCCCATCCTCATCCTGGGCGTCACCCACCAGAGCCACAATGAGGAGCTGATTCACTACCAGCTCCGCTCCACTGTGTTTGAGGAAAAGCAGGCCCTGGCTCTGTCTCAGACAGCCGTGAAAATGGGAAAGACCGCCTGGGCACACCTGGCCCTGGACACGGGCATGAGCCGGGTGGGCATGAAACCCAGTGAAGAATCAGCGGACTTAGCGGCCAGGATCAGTTCCATGGAGGGAATCCGGGTGGAAGGAATTTTCACCCACTTCGCGAGAGCGGATGAGAAGGACAAGACCTTTGCCAGAAAGCAGTTAAAGGATTATCTGGATTTTATAGCCATGCTTGAGAGGCGGGGAGTGAGGATTCCCATAAAGCACATTTCCAATAGCGCCGGAATCGTGGACATGAGGGAGGCGAACTGTGACATGACGCGCGCGGGGATATCCATCTATGGCCTGTACCCTTCTGATGAGGTGGAAAAGGAGAACGTGATTCTGTATCCGGCCATGGAGCTGAAGAGCCAGGTTACTTATATAAAAACCATTGATCCCCAGACCCCGGTGAGCTATGGGGGAACCTTTGTGGCGGACCGCCAGATGACGGTGGCCACCATCCCCGTAGGCTACGGCGACGGCTATCCCAGGAGCCTGTCGGGCAAGGGGAGGGTCCTGATCAGGGGAAAGAGCGCCCCCATTTTGGGGCGGGTGTGTATGGACCAGATGATGGTGGATGTCACGGATATCCCCGATGTTATGGCTGACGACCAGGTGACTCTCATTGGGAAGGACGGGAAGGAGCGGATCACGGTGGAGGAGCTGGCCTGTCTGGGAGGGGGATTCCATTATGAGATTGTCTGCAATATAGGAAAACGAGTTCCCAGGGTCTACATAAAAGATGGAAAGATCATTGGGAAGAAGGATTATTTTGACGATCCATACGATGATTTCCGTTAAAAAAATACGCGGGTCAGGCACACAGAGCCTGGCAGCGGGAATAGAATAATCACAAGCAGCATGAATATGCCGCCGCAAACAGGTTAATACTACAGGTAAGAACTTGATTGACGGAGAGTGAAGACGTGATTATTAGACGAGGAGATATTTATTATGCTGACTTAAGACCCGTGGTGGGTTCGGAACAGGGAGGAGTGCGGCCGGTGCTGATTATCCAGAACGATGTGGGAAACCGGCACAGTCCTACGGTGATCTGCGCCGCTATCACATCAAAGATGAACAAAGCCAAGCTTCCCACCCATGTGGAGCTGGATGCCAGGAGATGTGATATTGTCAAGGATTCCGTGATCCTGCTGGAACAGCTTCGCACCATTGACAAGCAGAGGCTGAAAGAGCGGATCTGCCATATTGACGAGGAGCTGCAGAAAAAGGTGGACTATGCCCTGATGGTCAGTCTGGAACTGCCTACATAGTCTGTGGTTGACGGGACACGGGGAATGTGATATAGATATAAGGATATAAAAAGATTATACGAAAGAAGGAGAGTTATAAAAGATTCATGGACGATGGGTATTGGCCTTTCAGTTTTTTTCTGTTTTTTGTGTTTGTGATGCTGGAGGCTGCTTTTTACGGATTTGGTTCTGCCATACGGAACTTAAATGAGAGCAATCTGGAGAGGGAAGCTGAGCTTGGGGATGAGAAAGCCAAAAAGCTTCTGCGGTTTGTAAACAGCCCTGCCAGGTTTATTGATTCCATGCAGATTGTCAGCAATACCATAGGCATGGTCATGGGGGCGTATATTTTAAAAAGGTGGAGCCAGAGGCTGGAGGCGGCTATCTGGCAGACCAGGGTCCTGGAGGGCTCTGTGCTGAGGGTGGCAAGCCTCCTGATCATAGGGGTCCTGCTCCTGGTGTGCGTGGTGTCCTTTGGAACCATTATCCCCAAGCGGTGCGGCGCGAGAGAGCCGGAGAAGTGGGGATATGGGCTCCTGCCCCTGATCAGCGCCATGCTGGTGCCCCTGGTTCCCTTTATATGGCTGGTGTCAGGACTGTCCTTTGTGGTTTTGAAGCTCTGCGGAATTGACATGAACACAGAGGAGGACAATGTGACAGAGGAAGACATTATGTCCATGGTCAACGAGGGACACGAGCAGGGAGTTTTAGAGGCAAAAGAGGCGGAGATGATCACCAATATCTTTGAGCTCAACGACAAGGAAGCCAAGGACATTATGACCCACAGGACCAATATCGTGTACCTAAGCGCCGCCGAGACCCTGTCAGACGCCATTGGGTTCATTCTCAGGGAGGGAAAAAACTCCCGGTATCCTGTATACGAGAAGGACACCGACCACATCATCGGGATCCTACATATGAAAGACGCGGTGATCTACGGCGAGGGCCAGGCGTGGAAAGACAAACCTATCGGACAGATACCCGGTCTTTTGCGGGAAGCCCATTTTATTCCGGAGACCAGAAACATTGATGCTCTTTTTCGGGAAATGCAGTCCCAGAAGATCCATATGGAGATCGTGGTGGATGAGTACGGCCAGACGGCGGGAATCATAACCATGGAGGATATTTTGGAGGAGATCGTGGGAAATATCCTGGATGAGTATGACGCGGAGGAAGAATTCATCGCGGTGGAGGAAGACGGGTTTATCTTAGACGGCCTGACCCCGCTGTCAGAGGCAGCCCAGGCCCTGGAGATCGAATTTTCAGAGGAGGAAAAAGACGCCTACGACACCATCAATGGATTTCTGATATCCAAGCTGGACCGGATCCCAAAGGAGGACGAGGATTCAGAGGTGGAATACAAAGGATATCTCTTTAAGATCCTGAAGGTGGAGAACAAGATGATTCAGTCCGTAAAAGTTACGGCTCTGCCAAAAGAAAAGACAGACATTGACACAGAAGAGGCCAGTGAGCCCCGGCAGCGCTGAGCGTTTACAGTTCCCTGCCTTTTTGTGTACACGGGGCGGGGAGGAATATGGCCGCTAAAGCGGCCCCGCCCGGCACGGCGAGCAGAGGGAAAGCCTCCCCTGCTCGATTATGCCATGGAGATTGGAAAGGGGACGGAAAATGACAGGACTATTGAGAGACACAAAAGAAATGCTGAGAGATACGGGATTTTTAAAAAAGACAGTGATGATTGCCCTTCCGGTGGCCATGCAGGGGATGCTCAACACTGTGGTGAACCTGGTAGACAACTTGATGATCGGCAGCCTGGGGGCCACGGCCATCGCCTCCGTGGGACTTGCCAACAAAGTCTTTTTTGTGTTTACCCTGCTTGTGTTCGGGGTAAACAGCGGTTCCGGGATTCTGGCGGCTCAGTACTGGGGAAACAAGGATGTGAAAAATATCAGGCGGGTTCTGGGGGTGGCACTGACCCTGGCAGTGGCCGCTGCCGTGATCTTTATGATCCCGGCGTGCCTGAAGCCAGAACTGATGATGAGGATTTTCACCACCAGCCAGGCCAGCATCCGCATGGGAGCGGCCTATCTGGCCATAGCGGCCCTCTCTTATCCCTGTACAGCCCTGACCAACACCTATGTGGCCATGCTTCGGGCAGTGAACCGGGTAAAGGAGCCAGTGGTCATCAGCTGTGTGGCTATCCTGGTGAACATTTGCTTTAACTATATTCTCATATTTGGCAAACTGGGCGCGCCCGCCATGGGAGTGGCAGGTGCGGCCCTTGCCACCCTTATAGCCAGGGTGGCGGAGGTAGTCTGTATCATGTGCGTGGTGTATCTGGGAAAGACTCCCCTAGCCTGCCCGGCAAAAGAGCTGTTTGGGTGGTCAGGGGAATTTTTAAGAAAATTTTTCCTCACCGCGTTTCCGGTGATTGTCAACGAATTCATCTGGGGACTTGGCACCACGGTGTACTCCATGGCTTACGGGAGGATGGGAGATGACGCCGTGGCCGCCATCACCATTGCCACCACTATTCAGGATGTGGTGGTGGTGCTGTTCCAGGGATTGAGCGCCGCCACGGCGGTGATCCTGGGCAATGAGATGGGGGCCGGGAAGTTAAAGAGGGCGGAAACCTATGCCAGGAATTTTTTTATTCTCCAGTTTTTGGTGACCGTGGCCACGGCTCTGTTCTGTGTTGGGCTGAGGTGGATGTTCATCTCCCTGTACCAGCCCGGCATCAGCCATGAGGTGGCCATGTCTGTGAGCCGCTGTATCGTGGTCTTTGGCCTGTTTATGCCTTTTAAGATGTTCAATTATGTCAATGTAGTGGGTGTGCTGCGCAGCGGCGGAGACACGGCCATGTGTCTGTTCATAGACACCAGCGGCGTGTGGTTTATCGGAATCCCCCTGGCTTTCATCGGAGGGCTTGTGATGAAAGAGCCCATCCATATCGTGTACGGTATGGTCATGCTGGAGGAGGTATATAAGGCCATTATCGGTTATATCCGGTATCGGAAGAAAAAATGGCTCAGGAATCTGGCAGTGTAATAAAACTTTATTTTCTTAAGAAAATGCCGAAGATTCCAAAGTATATAATTGACAAAATAAGGCCAGCAAGGTAGAATGGGAGTAGGTCGTTAAATATATAACGGCTCATAAAATCAAGGCAGGATGGCGGGATAAGGGAGATTCTGTCCATGCCTGACAGCGCTGAAAGACAGCGCGGAAAGGGAGAAAGATATGAAAAAACGAGTACTGGCACTGTGCTCGGCGGCAGCGGTGGCTATGACCGCGTGCGCATCGGGACAGGAGGCAGCGACACCCACAACCACCTCCGGGGAAACCCAGACAACCCAGGCCCCCGGGACAGAGGCCGAGACCACAGAGGCGGAGACCGAGACCGAGACTGAGGCTCCGGCCCAGGAAGCATCCGGCACCTTTGAGGGCACTGGAAACGGATTTGGGGGAGAACTGCGGCTTAAAGTCACGGTCGCAGATGGGAAGATGGAAGGCATTGAGGTGGTATCTCACCACGAGAGTTCTGTGGTGTTCAACCGGGCCCTTCCCCTTATTACAGAGAGGATTCTTGAGGCCCAGAGCCCAGAGGTGGACAGCGTGACCGGAGCGACCTTTACTTCTTACGGGGTAAAAGCCGCGGTGGCAGAGGCCATGAAGGAAGCGGGAACCGATTTCGGCGATATCACATTTGCCACTCAGGGACCGGCGGTGGAGCAGGTTCAGGGCGAAGATGTACATACTCAGCTGGTGATCGTAGGCGGAGGTCCGGCAGGTCTTGCCGCGGCCATTACGGCCAAGGAGAATGGCCTGGAGGATGTTCTGGTTGTTGAGAAGCTGGATATCTTAAGCGGTAACGGCAAGTTTGACTTGAACTTCTATGACGTGTTCAACTCCGAGGCCCAGAAGGCCAACGGCGTGGAGGACTCCATAGAGAAATTTATAGAGGATATGAAAGACGCGGGCAACACGCCGGAGCGGCTGCAGGTGTGGGCGGAAGGCGAGTCTGTCATCGACGCGTGGCTGAGAAGCTTTGGGGTGGAGTTAAACCACAACTATGGCGGCAGAAACCATATGAAGGATAAAGATAACTACGCGGGCGAGGCCATCCAGGACGGCATGGAGGCCCAGGCCCAGAAGCTGGGAGTGGAGATCCGGGTCGGCACAAAGGGAACAGGGCTGGTCTTTGACGGCGACAAGGTAGTAGGTGTGACCGTTGAGTCCAAGTCCGAGAAATACAACATCATGGCAGACGCCGTGATCCTGGCCACAGGCGGATTCTCCTGGAACAAGGAGCTGCTGGCCAAGTACGCCCCCGGCTATGAGGTGCTGAACACTTCCAACCAGATGGGCGCTACAGGCGATTTTGTCCCGCTGTTTGAAGAGTACGGCTTTAAGCTGGAGCGCATGGACACCATCCGGGTGATCCCCACCATCCTGATTCCGTCAAGAGATTTAACCAACAGCGGATCAGGAAGCGTTTACGTCAACGGAGACGGCCAGAGATTTGTCAACGAGCGTCTGGGCGGCCTTGACATGGGAACCGCTATTCTTGACCAGGATGTGACCTGGATGGTAGTGGACACCAAGAAGGTGGAGGACAACGCCAATGTGAGAAAACAGGTAAAGGGCGGAAAGTTCCTGGAGGCCGCTACCTGGGAGGAGCTGGCTGACTTAATGGGGATCAACAAAGAGAACTTTGTGAAGACCATTGAAGAGTACAACAAGAACGCGGAAGAGGGAGTGGAAGACCAGTTCGGCCACACACCGGAGCGGGCTCTTCTTCCAGAAGGTCCTTACTACGCGTCTAAGATCGAGTCCGCTGTCCACATGACCAAGGGCGGTGTGGCAGCCAACGAGCACGCCCAGATCCTCCGCGAGGATGGCAGCGTGGTGGAAGGCCTCTACGGCGCGGGCGAGGTGACCTGGCAGAGCGGCGGCTACTCTCAGTCCGTAGTATTCGGAAGGATCTCCGGACAGGAAGCGGCAGCTTATATTCAGGGAGAATAAATGGTGGAAAAGACATCGGAGGTGATGAGCTTCCGGTGTCTTTTTTGTGTACACGGGGCGGAAAGGAATAAGGCCGCTGAAGCGGCCCCGCCCCGGCACGGCGAGTAGGGGGAAGAGGCTCCCCTGGTCGATTGTACACGGGGCGGAAAGGAATAAGGCCGCTGAAGCGGCCCCGCCCCGGCACGGCGAGCAGGGGAAGGGTCTCCCCTGGTCAATCCATGGCATAAGGCGGCTTATGTCAGCCTGGGCCAGTATTCCTTATTTGCCTCAATCAGATCATCCAGGAGCTGCTTTGCCACAGAAGCGCTTGGAACGGTCTTGGACAGGGTCAGGGCCTGCCACAGCTTCTGGTAGCTGCCCTCCGCCCATGCCTCCACAACCAGCTTTTCCACGCTGACCTGCTGTTCCATCAGCCCTTTCTGGAAATGAGGGATCCTTCCCTGATTGATTTTCTCATACCCATTTTTTCCCACAATACAGGGGATCTCCACCATGGCTTCCGGGTCAAAGTTCTCGATCGCGCCGCCGTTCGGCACGATCAGCAGCATTTTTTCCTTGGTGTTAAATGCCAGGGCTCTGGCCAGTCTGACGATGTAGGAGGCATGGCCGTCCACCTCAAAGCCGCAATTTTCCGCGGTTCCCTTCTCGATGATATCCCTGGCGGCGGAGAACACGGTCTTCTCCCTGCCATCCATGACCTGGTTTGCCCTTGTGTAATTGGGATCTGTGTGGGCCACCACATAGTCTGGATAGAGATAATATTTTAAGTAAGTGTTTGGCAGGGTGTCCGGGTCCACGGCATACACGTCCTTTACCTTCCGGTAGGTGTCATGCCAGCTTTGGTCCGTCTTGTCCTGGTCGTCTAAGCTGATGTCGTAGCCATTGTCCTTCACATACTCTTTCAGGGCCGGCATTAAGTCGTTGCCTTCTTTGTCCTTGATCCCGGTCCACCACCCGAAATGGTTCAGGCCATAATAGCTGATGTCAAATTCTTCCGCCGGTATTCCTAAGATCTTTGACATATGCTCCATGATTCCAAGAGGCATGTCGCAGATATTGATGATCCTGGAATCAGGCCGCAGCTTTCTGGTGGCCTCCGCCACAATAGCGGCAGGGTTGGAGTAGTTGAGCATCCAGGCCCTGGGGCTGTACCGCTCCATGTAATCCAGGATCTCCATGATGCCGCCAATGGAGCGCATGCCGTAAGCGATGCCGCCGGGCCCGCAGGTCTCCTGACCGATAACCCCATATTTCAGAGGGATTTTCTCGTCTTTCTCCCGCATCGCGTATTTTCCCACACGGATATGGGCCATGACAAAGTCCACATCCCTAAAAGCCTCCCCCGGCTCCGCGGTATAGGAAAACTCCATCTGGGGAGCCCGCTCCTTAAGAAGGATCTCACAGGCTTTGCCGATCACTTCCTGCCTCTCCTTGTCATTGTCATAGAGGCATAAGCGGTGGATAGGAAACTCTTCCTGATGATCCAAAAGCATCATGATGATCCCCGGCGTAAAGGTGCTGCCGCCTCCGGCGATGGTGATAGAAAATGATTTCATGGTTGACCTCCTTTTTGTATGATATAGACCAGCATGGGGCCCTGGCGTCAACAGCCAGATGACCTCAACCGGTTCTAAGATATTTTTTAGTATACTATCCTTCCGCCATGTTCCGCAAGGAAAAATCGCGTACGCCCATGGTTTGGCGGACCAAAGGTGTTGCCGCTTAGGCAGGCCCGGAGGGAACCAGTTCAGGGAAGCGGGGCCGCGGGGGAACAACCCGGATAGAAGAAAAATCTGCTTGTCAGACGGGCAAAATGGTGTTAATATAGTTGAGATACGCGGGGATGCGCAAAAGGACGAAAAGCGGAAAAGAAAAGGAGTGTAATAATTCATGTCAGGACATTCAAAGTTTGCCAATATCAAGCACAAAAAAGAGAGAAATGACGCGGCTAAAGGCAAGATCTTCACGGTCATTGGCCGAGAGATCGCGGTAGCTGTAAAAGAGGGCGGTCCAGATCCTGCCAACAACAGCAAACTTCGTGATGTGATCGCAAAGGCAAAAGCCAACAACATGCCCAATGACACTATTGACAGAGGCATCAAGAAAGCGGCGGGAGACGCTAATTCCGTCAACTACGAGGTGCTCACTTATGAAGGCTACGGCCCCAACGGCGTGGCCATCATTGTGGACACCCTGACCGACAACAAGAACCGCACCGCTGCCAATGTAAGGAGCGCCTTTACCAAGGGCGGCGGCAACGTAGGAAACCAGGGAAGCGTGTCCTACATGTTTGATAAAAAGGGACAGATCATCATTGACAAGGAAGAGTGCGATATGGACCCCGACGAGCTGATGATGCTGGCCCTGGATGCCGGAGCCGAGGATTTCGCTGAGGAGGAAGACAGCTACGAGGTCTACACCTCCCCTGACGACTTCAGCGCGGTGAGGGAGGCTCTGGAGAAAGAGGGCATCCCCATGATGGAAGCCGAAGTCACCATGATCCCTCAGACATGGACAGAGTTG
>Ga0137310_102107_pt1 | contig 11659 bp, 11 predicted proteins | sample NAcewiD2O_June_2_FD_97183 | JGI IMG/M metagenome (GOLD analysis project Ga0137310, IMG submission 97183) | Mouse cecal microbial communities from Vienna, Austria - N-Acetylglucosamine amended D2O_June | ecosystem: Host-associated > Mammals > Digestive system > Large intestine > Cecum | place...
AATTCTGCCCTTTTTTCCGCTTTATTGGGGCTTTTCACCCGCCTGAAAAATACTTTCCCTTTTCCCCTATTATTTTTCAAAAACCCATTGACAGAACACGCGCTTTGCTATAATCTGTGCAAAGACTGAGGTGTATTATTTTATTTTTTACAGGACTAAAAGGAGGTCTATTCCTCATGAACCGTATCTTTTCCCGTCTTGGCCCCGCTGCCCGCCACTCTATCATCCTGCTGGGAGTAACCGGGCTTTTCTGGTTTGCCTGGGCCTTTGGCTGTTATCAGAGCGTTTACCTGCAGAGCGTGGGTTTCTCCGCGTCAAATTTAGGCGTGCTCAATGCCATCTCCTCTGCGGTCACCATTGCTTCCGTATCCTTCTGGGGCATGGTAAGCGATAAGTTTGGTTCTATCCGCAAGGTTCTTATCCTTGTCCTGGGGGTAGGCTCCACCCTGTATGCCCTGGTGCCCCTTATTCCTACAGGCCTGCCCTATTCCCCCCTGCTTTTTACCTGCTTCATTCCTGCCCTGAACTTTTTCCGCGGCTCTGTTGCCACCTTTGATGAAAACCTGCTGGTGCGAAACTGCAATGAGCTGCACCTGAATTTCGGCGTGCTGCGGGGGCTTGGCTCTTTGCTGTTCACAGTGGGAAGCATATGGATTGCCGCTGTCCTGCCTAAGGTTGGGGTGCCTAACACCTTTTGGATAAGCGGCCTTTTGATGATACCGGCTATTATTTGCGTGATTCTTGCCCGGGAGCCAAATTCCAGGCCCAGCCGGGGCAAAGCCGGGAAATCGGAAAAGGGCGGCATGAACCTGGGGGAACTCTTTAAGAACAAGGCTTATGTCTCTTTTCTTTTCTTTGCGCTTATCTTTTACATAGCTGCAAGCTGTGAAGGAAATTTCATCCCCTATTTTATGGGCGAAATTCATGTTTCCACCGAACAGTATGGCATTATCCTGGCGCTCCGGGCTTTTATGGAGATCCCCTTCCTCTTATTTATGGTGCGCCTGCGCCAGCGGTTCCCACTGCGTGTGCTGGTGCTGGGGGCGCCGGTGCTGATGGCTTTGGAATGCTTGGGCTTTGGCACCTTTGCAGGTTCCCTGCCAGGGATGCTGCTTTGCTGCACTTTCTTCGGGCTGGGCAACGGCCTGTTTATCGGCTCCTCCTTAAACTATGTGTATGAGCTGGCCCCGGATCACCTGAAAGCCAGCGCCCAGGCCTTTTTCGCCTCTGTCTCCTCTGTGGCCGGGATTTTAGGGAATCTTCTGGGCGGCGTGGTGTTTGACGCTATTGGCGCGAAGCCCTTCTATATAGCTGTGGGCTGTGCATACCTTGTAAGCTCCCTTATTTTCTTGTTGTCCTTCCGGCACAAAAAAGAAAAAAGCGCGGCTGTGGCAAATTGACAAAACCGGGCACAAAAAGACAGGCGGCGGGGCCTGTCTTTTTGTTATAATAGTGCCATACTCTCATACAGGAAGGACGATGCGTATGGACAGACGAATTTTGGAACACTACCGGGAAACCGGGCCTTTTACCTATGCCGGGGCCTATGGGGAATGCTTCCGCTCCCTGCCTGATGACATACCTGCCCTTGGCAGGCTGGTGTGCGGACAGGTGATACACCGGGTGACGCTGGCGCAGGGAAACCGGAACGCCAATGCCACCCTCCTGTACGGCGATATGGAGCGCTACCCTTGGCACCGGATGCGCTGTGAGGACGACCTGTTCCCCACGGCCGCGGCAATGGCGGCGGAGCTGTTTCGGCTGGATGGGCGGGGCTTTATAGGGGGCAGGCAGGTGGAGCACAAGCTGGTGGTGACCTGCCGCTATGTCTCTGTGCTCATGAGCGCCATCCTGAAAGCCAAAGGCATCCCTGCCAGGAGCCGGGCAGGGTTCGCGCCCTATTTCCAGGAGGGCGCGAGCATGGACCACTGGATCAACCAGGTTTACAGAGAAAAAGAAGGGCGCTGGGTCACCTTTGACGCGGACGGCTTCTACGAGGAGTGCGGCATGCCCCTCTGCCAATACGACATGCCAGGGGACAGCTTTGACTGGGCCGCTGCGGCTTATCTGGCTGTACGGCGGGGGGAAGCGGATGGCAGGCGGTATCTCTATGCGGATGGGCTGGGGACCTGCGGGATCCCGGCACTGGTGCGCTATCTGGTATATGACTTCCACGCCCTGATGAACCACGAGATACCTTATACCTTTCTGCCCGCCTATCTGGACGGCAGGCTGGATAAATTGACAGAAGGGGAGCTTCGGGAACTGGATGCCCTGGCGGAGCTGCTTACCGACCCGGACGGGAATTTCCAGGCTCTTTGCAAGATTTGGGACGGGGAGAGGAAATTCCGGATTTTAAACAGCCCGCTGGTGCAAAATTGAAGCATACCGCGTTGCGGGAAGGAGCGAGCCTATGGAATGGACAGAATGCCTGCGGGGCGCTATCGCCTATATGGAAAAAAATTTGATGGAGGATATCGGGCCGGCAGACGTGGCACAGGCGGTACACATCTCCCCTTTCTATTTACAGCACGGGTTCCGCATGGTAACAGGATACACCCTGGGGGAATACTTGCGCTGCCGCAGGCTGTACCTGGCGGCGCTGGACGTGCTCTCTGGCAGCGGCACGGTTTTGGAGACGGCTTATAAATATGGCTACGACACCCCTGAAAGCTTTACAAAGGCTTTCACCCGTTTCCACGGCCTGCCGCCTACCCAGGTGCGGAAGAATCCCCGGGTTATCAGGGCATTTTTGCCCTTGACCATAAAAATTCAGATACAAGGAGGAAACGAGATGGATTACAAAATTGAAAAAATGGAAGGTTTTGAGCTTATCGGTTTTGTACGGGAGTTCCGGCACGAAAACTCTTATGGGGAAATCCCAAAGTTCTGGGACGAGGTGATGGCGCTGACATCCAGCTCTTCTCGGCATGAAACACAGAATGAGGTAGAGAAAGCTATATTCGACCACAAAATAGGGGAATTTGGCGCCTGCTTTCAGGGTTTTGCCGAGGGAAGGTTCTTCTACATGATTGGAGGGATATATAAGGGCGGGCCTGTGCCCCTGGGGATGGCTACCATCCATGTGCCTGCCGCGGACTGGGCAAAATTCCGCTGCGTGGGGCCGCTGCCCGGGGCTTTGCAGGCTGTGAACACCAAGGTATTTTCCGAGTGGCTTCCCGGGAACCCGGACTATGAACCCTCTATGCCCATCAACCTGGAGTGGTATTCCATGGATTGCTGCCCTGATTCTTCTCCCAACGACTACGAAAGCGGCGTTTGGCTGCCTGTCCGGGCTAAGTGATCAGCCCTGCTGGGGGTGCTTAAGGCCGCGAGACTCTGTCTCGCACTCTGCAACTTTCTTGAAAGAAAGTTGATTAAGAACTTCCATAAAAATCCCCCTCAGGGCCTAAAGGTCCCAAGGGGGATTTTTATAAAGGTTTTTAGGTCAAGCCTTTTTCTCAAAAAGGCTTGTAGGGTGTGGGACGAAGTCCCACGATCTTAGACATCCCGGCAAAGCTGGTCACTTAATCTGGGACTGGCCGCCCATATACATCTGGAGGGGCTGGGGGATTTTGACGGAGCCGTCGGCCTGGAGATTATTTTCCAGGAAAGCAATGAGCATACGGGGAGGCGTAACTACGGTGTTATTCAGGGTATGGGCAAAATAATTGCCGTCTTTTCCCTTGATGCGGATGCCCAGCCGTCGGGCCTGGGCGTCTCCCAGGTTGGAACAGCTTCCCACCTCAAAATATTTCTTCTGCCGGGGGGACCAGGCTTCAATGTCCACGCTCTTCACCTTTAGGTCTGCCAGATCACCGGAGCAGCACTCCAGGGTGCGAACAGGAATATCCATAGAGCGGAACAACTCTACTGTGTAATTCCACATCTTTTCATACCAGGCCATGCTGTCCTCCGGCTTGCACACCACAATCATTTCCTGCTTTTCAAACTGGTGTACCCGGTATACACCCCGTTCCTCAATACCATGAGCGCCTACCTCCTTGCGGAAGCAGGGGGAATAGCTGGTGAGGGTTTGGGGCAGGGCATCCTCTGGCAGGATGGTGTCGATGAATTTGCCTATCATGGAGTGCTCGCTGGTGCCGATGAGGTAGAGATCCTCCCCTTCTATCTTGTACATCATATTTTCCATTTCCGCAAAGCTCATAACGCCTGTTACCACGTCGCTGCGGATCATAAAGGGAGGGATGCAGTAAGTGAAACCCTTGCCGATCATGAAATCCCGGGCATAGGACAGCACAGCGGAATGAAGCCGGGCAATGTCTCCCATCAGGTAATAAAAACCGTTGCCGCTGGTTTTCCGGGCGCTGTCCAGGTCGATGCCGCTGAACTTTTCCATGATATCCGTGTGGTAGGGGATTTCATAGTCCGGCACCACTGGATCGCCAAATTTTTCCAGCTCTACGTTTTCGCTGTCATCCCGGCCGATGGGAACGGAGCTGTCAATGATGTTGGGGATTACCAGCATGCGCTTGCGGATTTCCTCGCTCATCTGGGCTTCCTTTTCTTCCATTTCCTGCAGTTCCCCAGCAATGGCCTGCACCTTTTTCTTGGTTTCTTCGGCCTCCTCTTTTTTGCCCTGGCCCATCAGCTTGCCGATTTCCTTGCTGATAAGGTTGCGCTGCTGGCGAAGTTCATCGCCCCGGGCCTTGGAAGCCCGGAAGGCTGCGTCCAGTTCCAGCACCTCGTCTACTAAGGGCAGCTTGTCCTCCTGGAATTTCTTTCGCATGTTTTCTTTCACCAAATCCGGATCGGTGCGTACCAGTTTTATATCCAGCATTTTCTTTTCTCCTTTCCTCTTTTAAGACCTTGGGACTCCGTCCCAAACCCTGCAAGCTTTTTTGAAAAAAAGCTTGACCAAAAAACTAAGATTTGAGCTTTATTTATATTTGGTTATTCCTGGGATTCTTGCAGCTTTAAATCTGACAGGAGGTTCTTTAAATCCTCTTCCCCGTAAAATTCAATGGTCAGCATTCCTTTTTTCTTATTGCCCGCCACCTTGACCTTTCGGTTCAGGCACTGGCCCACTGCTAACTGGGCTTCTTCATAATACTGATTTTTCTTCACAGCAGGAGTTTTTTTGCTGGCAGGCTGTTCCTGCAGGCGCTTGGAAAGGTTTTCCAGCTCCCGCACAGAAGCGCCCTCCTTTGCTTTTTCCGCCCCCAGCCGCATGGCCTCCGGGGTTTTAAAGCTTAACAGCGTGCGGGCATGGCCTGCTGTGATTTCCCCTCTTTCCAGCATCTCCTGCACATCCTCCGGAAGGTTTAAAAGCCGCAGGGAATTTGTTACGGCAGGGCGGGATTTGCCTACGGTCTGGGAGACTTCCTCCTGGGTGAAACCCTGCACATCTATCAGGGTTTGATACCCTCTGGCTTCTTCCAGGGGGCTTAAGTCCTCCCGCTGCAGATTTTCAATCAGGGCAAAGAGCATTTCCTCCGCGTCTGTCATCTCCCGGATAACTGCCGGCACCTCGCTGATACCTGCCATTCGCGCTGCCCGCCAGCGGCGCTCGCCTGCCACGATGCGGTATCCCCCTGTGACCATGGGCCGCAGCAGCAGGGGCTGCAGCACCCCATGCTGGGCAATGGAATCTGCCAGCTCGGAAAGGGCTTCACTGTCAAACTCTTTTCTGGGCTGGTCCCGGTTTGGCTCTATCTCGCTGAGTTTTACGGCGACAGTGCCCTCGGCGCTCTCCGCTGTATTTTCCGCAAAGATTGTCTCAAAGCCCTTTCCCAGTCCCCTTTTTTTCATATGGCGAACCATCTCCTTTTCTCTTGGCATCCGGGCCAGCATTCTTACACCTTGCTCTTTATGATTTCCTGGGCCAACTCCCCGTAAGCTTTGGCGCCCCGGGAATTTTTATCATAGTACAGCACTGGCTGCCCAAAGCCCGGGGCCTCGGACAGACGGACAGCCCTGGGTATGACAGTTTTGAAAACCTTGCGGGGGAAGAATTTCTTCACTTCCTCCACCACCTGCTGGGTGAGGTTTAAGCGCCCGTCATACATGGTGAGCAGCACGCCTTCCAGCTCCAGGCGCTCGTTATACTGCCGCTTTACCCGGCGCACTGTGTTTATAAGCTGGGAAAGCCCTTCCAGAGCGTAAAACTCACACTGGATAGGAATGAGCACAGTGTCTGCACAGCTTAAGTCGTTGATAGTGATAAGGCCTAAAGAAGGAGGGCAGTCGATAATCACATAATCATATTCCCCCCGCACGCTGTCCAGGGCTTCCTTTAATTTGACCGCCCGGCTTTCCATGTTTGCAAGCTCCAGTTCCGCCGCAGCCAGATCCATGGTGGAGGGCAGAAGCCACAGGCCCTCGAATTCCGTCTGCACAATGGCGTCTTTAGCCTTTGCGCCGTTTATCATCACGTCATATATGCTTGCAGTGCAGTTCCGCTTATCCACGCCTACGCCGCTGGTGGAATTGCCCTGGGGGTCTGTATCTGCCAGCAGAACCTTTTTCTTCATACTTCCCAGCGCCGCCGCCAGATTTACGGCTGTGGTGGTTTTCCCCACGCCGCCCTTCTGGTTTGCCGCGCAAATAATCTTCCCCATGAAATGCCCCTTTCTTTTTGTGGCGGGAATTTTCCCGTTCTCTTATGATACCACAATTTCCGCCATTTTGAAAGCCCGAAACTGGCTTTCTCCCTTATTTTTTCAAAAATGTTTCATGTGAAACATGCTGGCGGCAGGAGAAATTTCCTGTTGTTTGCGGAGGAGCGCATAAGGAGTTTATAGTTCACGCAGTTCAAAAGAGGCAGAATACCTCTTTTGAACCAGGCGGCTCAGCCGTTCAACTTAAAAATTGGGATGTACCGATTTTTAAGTGCGTTTACGATAAAAAAGCAAGAAAGCCGCGGCATTGCTGCCCCGGCCTTCTCTGTGGGAAATGAATAAGGGAATGGGTTAAACTTGTACTCTGGTTAATTTAGGAATGCGCACTGTACACTCGATGTACTCCTCGGTTTCCTTCTTTTCTGTGTGCGCCTGGATGCCCGCGGTTTTCATAGCGTCCACCGCGTGGTCGATGGTGTTGATAAAGAGCCGGATATCTTTTGCCACAAAGGTTCGCCTTGCTTTACCCTTTTGCTCTTTTGGCTTCATAGATTCCGCCACAAGGGCTTCTGTTTGGGAAACGTTCAGTCCCCTGGCAATAACCGCGTGCAGGATTTTCCGCCTTATCTCTATATCGTCTATGCGCAGCAGCGCCCTTGCGTGGCGCTCTGTCAGGTTGTTTGCAAGTATGTCATGCTGTTCCTCAGCGCTCAGCTTTAAAAGCCGCACCTTATTTGCCAGATATGACTGGCTCATACCCAGGCGCCTTGCGGCCTCCTCCTGGGTTATGTTCCACTCCCGCAAGAGGCTTGCAATGGCAGCGGCCTGCTCGAACATTTGCAAGTCCCGGCGCTGGACATTTTCCAGCAGGGCCAAAACCGCGCTGTCTTCTGGCTCGCAGTCCGCCAGGATAGCAGGTATTTCTTTTATCCCAGCCAGCTTGCAGGCACGCAGCCGTCTTTCCCCCGCCACAAGATAATATGTGCCGTTTTCCCGGCGCACTGTCACCGGCTGCAAAAGGCCGTTTTCAATAATGCTCTGGGCCAGGCTTTTCAGTTCTTCTTCCTGGAACACCTTTCTGGGCTGGGAGGGGTTTGGCTGGATTTTGGCTGTAGGCAGTTTCATAAGCTTAAGCTTGTCCTTAAAAAACATCTGCCGCCCCCCTTTCGTGCCTTTATTCTATCACGAAAGACATGCATGGTTTGCTGAAAAATGTCGGCTGGAAAAAAATTACAGGTATTTTTTAAAGCCTTTTGCCTCTATAAAGCCCAGGGCGTGATAAAACTTGTGGGCGCCTGCCCGTTCCAGGCCGGAGACAAGGATTTCATAGTGGCAGTCCATCTCCCTGCCCCAGCGTTCAATTTCTGCGAACATCTGCCTGCCCACGCCTTTTCCCTGATAGGCTTCCAGCACCGCCACATTCTCTATCAGCAGGATGGGCCTGCCGTCATCGCAGATATCTTCAAAAACCACTCCTAGCAGACTGCCGCAGAGAATGCCTGTTTCGGGGTCAAAGGCTGCCAGCAGGTATTTCTGGGGATCCTGCCGCAGCTTTTCTATTAAGCTTGCCATTCTTTCCAGATTCGTGCTTTTCTCGCTGATAACCTGCATAACTTTATCCATTGCCTCTACATCGGAAGCAACGGCTTCCCGCATACTATACTTCATGCTATTTGCCATTATGATACAGGATACGCATAAAGAAAACGAAAGGGCTTTTCCGCGTCCGGTATCAATCCTTTCCCTGTATTTTTATCACTGTCAAAAAATATGAATATAACTTACCTGATATTCCCCTTTACAAGGGATGTTTGGCAATGGTGCCGCCATGGCGGGGGTAACCTTTGGGAGTAAAGCTTTTTTTCTGCACTACAATTAAATTCCGCTCCCCGGCACCAAATTCTGTTACTGGCGCCAGCCTCACTTCATCACCTCCCAGAATATGCAGGGCGTTTCCAGCCGCTGCCAGCTCCTCCCCTGCTCCGGGGCCTTTCATGGCTATAAAGAAGCCTTTCATCTTTACCAAAGGCAGGCAGTATTCGCAAAGCACAGGCAGAGGGGCAACAGCCCGGGCTGTTGCCATATCAAAGCTTTCCCGCAATTTTTTATCCAGGCCCGCTTCTTCCGCCCTTTTATGAATACGGATGCTGGAAAGGCCTAAAGCTTTGCAAACTTCTCCCAGAAAAATCAAACGCTTATTTAAGCCGTCCAGCAAGGTAAGATGAATGTCAGGCCGCATAATTTTCAAAGGGATGCCGGGAAACCCTGCCCCGGTGCCTACGTCTATCACCTTTGCCCCTTGTTTGATGGGACATGCAGGCAACAGGCTTAAGCTGTCCAGGAAATGCTTTTCCACGATTTCTTTTGGTTCTGTAATAGCGGTCAGGTTTACTTTTTCATTCCATTCCAACAAAAGTTCCATATAACGCTGGAAGGCTTCAGCCTGCCTTTCTCCCAGCTTTATGCCCATGTCCTTTGCCCGCTGCCGCAGCAGGCCGCGGATGTCTTCCGCCATGCTTCATTCCTCCCTTGCCTTTCTATTTTCAGATGCCAGCCAGATGAGCAGCACAGAAATATCTGCCGGGCTTACGCCAGAAATCCGACCTGCCTGCCCAATGTTCTCAGGCTGCACCTGATTCAGCTTTTCTACCGCTTCCAGGCGCAGGCCCTTTAAGCCGGCGTAATCCATATTCCTGGGCAGAGCTTTTTTCTCCAGCCGCCGCATTTCCTCAATGGAAGCCTTTTGCCTGCGGATATACCCTTCGTATTTCAACTCAATCTCCACATTTTCCAGCACAGCATAAGGCAGGCTGGGACGGGTTGGATCTACCGGCTCTAAATCCGCATAGGTGATTTGAGGCCTGCGCAGCAAATCCGCCAGGCGAACCCCCGTGGCGACAGGGGATGTTTCACGTGAAACAAGTATGCTGTTCAGGGCTTCGCTGGGCGGCAGGGTGGTGGAAATGGCACGCTTCAACTCAGCCTTTTTCTGTTCCTGCTTTCTGATAAAGCGTTCCCAGCGGCTGTCGGATATCAGGCCGATTTCCCGGCCTATAGGGGTTAGCCGCTCGTCAGCATTGTCCTGGCGCAGCACCAGACGGTATTCCGAACGGGAGGTCATCATCCGGTAGGGATCGCTTGCCCCTTTGGTGATTAAATCGTCAATCAGCGTGCCAATATAGGATCCGGCCCTGTCCAGTACTAGCCGATCCTTCCCCTGGAGTTTCCGAGCCGCGTTAATACCTGCCACTAAGCCTTGGGCGGCAGCTTCCTCATAGCCGGAACTGCCGTTAAACTGCCCTGCCCCATAAAGGCCGGGAAATGCCCGGAACTCCAAAGACGCATCTAACTCTAAGGGATCGCAGCAGTCATACTCAATGGCATAGGCTGTGCGCATAATCTGCACCCGCTCCAAACCAGGGATAGTCTGATAAAAAGCCTGCTGGACTTCCTCAGGCAGGGAAGAACTCATGCCCTGCAAATACATTTCTTCTGTGTGCAGGCCGCAAGGCTCAATAAAAAGCTGGTGGCGGGGTTTATCCGGGAAGCGCATGATTTTATCCTCAATGCTGGGGCAATACCGGGGGCCAATGCCTTCTATCATGCCCCCATAGAGAGGGGAACGCTGGATGTTTTCCAGGATAACCTGCTTTGTCCTGTCATTTGTCCAACTAATGTGGCAGACTGCCTTGTTTTGAAGCGGCTCTTCCGTATCATAGGAGAAGGGCACCACTGGCTCGTCTCCAAGCTGCACCTCCAGGCCGCTGAAATCAATGGAGGATCGCAGCACCCGGGCAGGAGTGCCCGTTTTAAACCTGCGCAGGGAAATCCCCAGCCTGCGCAGGGAATCGGGCAGAAAGGCAGAGGGGAACATGCCGTCCGGGCCGCTTTCATAGGACACCTCCCCCACAAAGATTTTGCCGCCTAAAAAGGTGCCTGTGCAGAGGATGACAGCTCCCGCACGGTATACGGCCCCAAGCCGGGTGGTCAGCAGCCAGGCCTCCCCTTCCCGGCGCAGATCCACCACTTCTCCCTGCTTCAACTCCAGGTTTGGGCACTGCTCCAGTTTATGCTTCATAATTTGGGCATACTGGTTCCGGTCTATCTGGGCACGGAGCGAATGGACAGCCGGACCTTTACCCAGGTTCAGCATTCGGCTCTGCAACGTGCAGGCGTCTGCCGTCCGGCCCATCTCCCCACCCAGAGCGTCTATTTCCCGCACCAAGTGCCCCTTTGCCGTACCGCCAATGCTGGGGTTGCAGGGGCAGTTTCCCACAGCGTCCAGGTTGATGGTGAATACTACTGTATGTGCCCCCAGCCGGGCGGCGGCAAGGCCCGCTTCGATTCCCGCGTGGCCTGCACCCACAACTGCCACATCTATAGTCCCCGCCTCATAAGTCATAGCTGCGCCTCCTTTCAAAGGCAGTTCCAGCACTGCTATTCCGCTGCCACTGCAAAACTTTTTCCCCCATAAGAAACCGCGTCGCCGGGACGCAGCTTTTTGCCCCGCATAGTGCAGGTATCTCCATTTACCTCCACTTCGCCGCCTTGTATTACAAATTTAGCCTGGCCGCCTGTGTCTACCATGCCTGTCAGCTTTAAAAAGGAATCCAGGCGGATAAATTCTGTTGTAATCTGTATAGTTTCCAAATGTATCTTTCCTTTCTTTGAAAGCCGCGAGACGCTTCTCATCTGCCGGCCCGATAATTCATGGCAACAGCCCCGCACTCTGCAAATGCTTTTTCAAAAAAGTTGACTCTAAAACCCACTGCAAAAAAAGCGGCCCCAAAGGAGCCGCCTTTTTACAATCAATCGTTCTTCAAGCGCACTGGCAGCACCAGAAACAAGAAGCTTTCCCCTTCCTTGGGCATAACTTTCATAGGGCTTAAAGGCCCGCTTAACTGCACCCGCACCTCGTCGCACTCTGTATTGCGCAGTGCGTCCAGCAGATAACGGTTATTAAAGCCGATTTCCACATCGTCTCCGGTCAGGTTTACCTCCAACTGGTCGCTTGCCCGGCCCATAGAGGTTGTACACAACAGCTTGATTTCATTTTGGGAGAACATACAACGGATTGG
>Ga0137310_102108_pt1 | contig 11655 bp, 9 predicted proteins | sample NAcewiD2O_June_2_FD_97183 | JGI IMG/M metagenome (GOLD analysis project Ga0137310, IMG submission 97183) | Mouse cecal microbial communities from Vienna, Austria - N-Acetylglucosamine amended D2O_June | ecosystem: Host-associated > Mammals > Digestive system > Large intestine > Cecum | place...
CCGCGCCTTTACCCGTTCCAGGGGTGTCACACCATACCGCTATCTGGAGACCATCCGAATCAATGAAGCAAAAAGGCTGCTGGCCGGAGGAATGCCGCTGGCAGAAGCCGCCATGCGGACTGGTTTCTCAGACCAGAGCCATTTTACAAATTATTTCAGCCAGTTTATAGGGCTTGCACCTGGGATGTACCGGGAAATTGCCGACACCCATGGGCCCCATCAGCATGGGATATCCTCATAGCTTTCCGGGAGACAAACTGCTACAGAGTGTGTCTCCCTTTTATATCGCTGTCATTTCTTCCCACCCAGCATATTCATTGCACCGCCTACCAGGGTTTCCAGCAAATCTCCTGCCTCTGGCTTCTCACCCTTCAGCAAGCTTATGACCATCTTCTTCATACCGGAATCTGCTTTTCTGTACAACTGCACCAGATTCTTCTCCGTCGCGGTCAGTTTCAGCTCCGTAGTCTTTCCTGATGCTTTTCCGGTAGTTTTCCCAGTGGTTTTCCGGGCAGCCTTTCCTGATACAGATGCTGTTTTCCCCACTGGCCTGACCGTGGTCTTCCCAGTGCTCTTCTTCCCTTCACCTCTGGCTGCCTTCAGCAGGGAAGCCTGGGTCACTCCCGTGGCCTTTGCAATCTTTTTCAATGCTTCCTGGGTCAGCTCTGCTTCACCACGCTCCGCTTTGCTGATGGCAGAGACAGTCACGCCCTCTACCTTCTGGGCCAGCTGCTCCTGGGTCAGTCCTGCTGCCGCCCGTGCCTCCTTGATCAACGCCCCAACTTTCTTTCCCATAAGTACCTCCTCTACATTTGCTGCAGCTCCGGTCGATCCAGAACTGTTACCCTGTTACATATAGTTTCTCCCAAAATCGTCTAAACCACTATAGACAAATTTTCCCAGATAATCTTTCTATACGATCTCATCCAGAAATACCCCCTGCAAAGCCCGCACTGCTTTATCCAGCCCCAGCCTCTGCACAGCTTCCGGTAACCCATAGCCAAACAGCCATAATGTAAATTCTTCTATTGTAAGTGAAAGTTCTATCTCCTCTGCTGTCATACCCCAGATTTCCTGTATTGCCTCAGGAAACGGAATTCCATGTACATCTGCTTCCTGTCTCATAGTTCCTGTCTGACGCTCCATCCAGGAATTCTTCTTATCCAGATGCCACATCCACCGCCCGTCATTTTCCTGAATCAGCGGATCCACCAGCTCCAGACGAATCGTCAGCTCCTCCCCCGCATATGTCTCCTCCAGGCGGATTGCCCTGACAAAATTTTCCGGCGTAATGATCCGGGCCATGATAGCAGGCTCTGGTTCTCTGACCTCCTCCACATACGCATCCCCGCAGTACAGAAGCCGCTGTTCCCGTTTCTCAAGTCCCCATTCGCTGATCATACCCACCAGAACCTCCCCGTCATACAAAAGACGGAAGCTCCCATTCTCACTGGCAAGCTCTTTTAAAAGGCGGCGCACATAAGCCTCATCCCTGACTGCAAATACCTCATAGCGGGACTGGAGCCATTCGTTTATCCAGATGGACAACTCTGTAAGATCCGGAAATGTCCTTCCGCCAACGTCTGCCAACAGTATCTCCTTTTCATCCAGCTCTATTCCATCCTTCAGCTTCATGAAGGGCTGCCGGTAAATATAGGTAAATCCAAAAGGCCGGTAGATTGCAGCATCCGCCGGCATCAGGAAACAGAACGGCATTCCCCAGCTCCTCATATCCTCCAGCATCCGGCCCAGGAGCTTGCGCATATAGCCCCGGTGTCTCCGCTCCTTCCGGGTTGCCACTCCCACCAGATAATCTATATGCCACTTCTCACCTGCTGCCCGTACTTCATAGGGATTCAGATGGATCATGGAAGCGATCCATTCATTCCGAATCCCCACCCCAGCCACCTCCTGGGTCTTTTCCAGATAGCTTTCCTCAAGCTGGGCCTCATCCAACTGGCTTTCATCCAGTAGAGTCTCCTCCAGTCGGGTCTCCTCCAGCACCAGAATCCGGTTATCCTTCAGCTTCTCCACAAAATAATAATCATCAAAAGACCTGGAGTCTTCTGGAAATGCCTCCTCCCAGAGATCCCTGCTCCCAGCCTTTTCATTCCCATCCAGATACCGGATCATTCGCTGCTCCTTTCTCAAAACATGTATTTATGACACCTGACATCCCGCAACAGCTCAGATAATCCCTGAACTGCCACCACATCCCTGCTGCCCATTAATCCCATTCAGATTTCTTCTTCTTTTTCTCCCCTGGCTCAAAGAAATAGGGGAACACTCCAAGCCTTGACCCCAGGGCATGGAACAGAGGGAACACGATAATAAATGCCGCCGCCTGATAAGGTATCTTCTTATACTCCTGATAACTTTCCAGGCTGGCCGCTCCGCCATGGCCCATCATATCCACATAAAAATCCGTCCTGTCCAGCTTATACCCGCTCTGGATCTGGGTCATAAAATTCTCACTCTGGGTCAGATCCTCATAGACCACCTGGCCAACCGGCAGAATCGCGTCCCCAGAAAAGATATCCGCCCCAGTATTCTGTACACTGGAAATATCGATCAGCGCAGCCACACGCTCCCCGGAAGCCAGCTCCACATTCTGCATGTACTGGTTATTGTAATAACCGCCCCCGTCATTCCGGTAGGAAATACCCTCCGACACGATGGTAAAGGTATCATGGGAAAGCAGGTCATCAATACTCTCTGCCCGGAAGATTTCGTCACCGGCGATTCCTCCCACCTGATTTTCCGCAACCGTATGCTCCTGCACATAACTGGAATAGGTCATAGCCGTCACCACGTCTACCCCCTTTCCGACGCCCCAGCTCGCCAGAAACGCGGCTCCCATAGAAATCAGAACGTCATACCGCATATGATACGCACGCATTTTTAAAACCTCCTAAACAAACATTTTTCAGACGCATCTGAACAATTCCCATTATACATCAAACAGTAAGGGCAAGTAAAGATAAAGAGAAAAAAGGAGAGTATCGTAAAGGAACGGGGATACCCTGAAAACAACAGGCAGTCAGTCAGGCCGCAGACGGCACAAGGGTGCAGGAAAAGACGCGCCGAGGTGAATTTGTCAAGGATATTTTCGCCCATAAACTCACAAAAACGATTTCTATCACTGATGTAAATGTCATCTCGGCTAGTTGAAGCAAAAATTCGATAGAAATCCGCATTTTCTCCTGCAATCGCAGGAGGAATTCTTGCGCTTGGGGGTTAGTCGTGTTATAATAAGCAGCAGAAATTTTCAAATCGGCACAGCCCTAAGATGTGATGTCTGTGATATTATGGAAATGGTAGAAGAACAGTGAATCGTTCTTACAGAATATGAGTTTTGAAACAACGATAAATCTGCTGCAAGTCGGAAGATGCCAATTTCCGTAAGAAGGGAATAAAGACATATGGATAATTAAATTCACAATACAATCGTAAGTTTTATATGGGGCATTGCGGATGACTGCCTGCGCGACGTGTATGTATATGGAAAATATCGTGATGTCATTTTACCGATGACAGTAATCCGCCGCCTGGATGCCATGCTGTAGGACAGCAAAGCAGAGAAGTTGGGCGGTAAAAGCGTGAAAAAAAGTACGGGATTAAAGATTGGGAACAGGAGTAGTGAAAGGCGAGGACACAGCATGAGAATAGATGATTTTATCGGAGAAGTAACCGAGTACGACAAAAAGGAGCGGTTTTAGGAACGCAAGCCCAAAAGCTGGCTGAAAAGCGTCAGCGCATTTGCCAACGGTGTTGGCGGCGTACTTGTTTTCGCAGTAGCGGACGATGATACTCTTGTCGGCCTCACAAACGCAAAGGTTGATTCCGAAAAAATAAGCGAAGCAGTAAAGGCCAGGATAGACCCTGTTCCGGAAGTTATTTTGAGCATCCATGTTGAGGAGGGTAAGCATTATCCCTTTTGCAGGACGGGGACGCTTTGATCCACCGGGATTACCTGGAAACAGGCAGCCAGGTCCATATTGACATTTTTGACTATGGCTCAAATTTTGATTACTGTTGTATTTAGAGACATTGGAAACATGAAAAAAGTCCACCTGTTTGCGTTGTATATGGTAGGTGGGCTTTTTTCTTTGTTATCGAAACGATTGTCTTAATGACATTGGGCTGTAAACTGTAACTCACCGTTCGCAGGAATTATTTTCCCTGGTTTTCCAAGGTGATCATTCGCTCCTTCTGCTCTGTCTGGCCGGTCTTTACCAGCTTCAAGTCTCCATAATTGGCATAATTTGCGATCAATACGGCTGTGGTGGAGCTGAATCCGGCTTTCTGTATTTTGCTGATATCAAAGGTTACCAGCTTCTGACCCATTCTTACAGCCTCGCCTTCCTTTACAAAAAGCTGGAATCCGTCCCCATTCATTTTTACCGTATCCACGCCTACATGGATCAGGATCTCCACGCCGTCCGGGCCAGTGATGCCTACTGCGTGCTTTGTGTCTGTCACGGCAGAGATCACACCGTCGCAAGGTGCTACCACCTCACCCACCTCTGGTTCGATCCCCGCGCCGTCGCCCAGGATTCCCATGGCAAATGTCTCATCCGGAATCTGCTCCCGGGGAATGATATTTCCCTTCACCGGGGCATAAAGAACGATCCCGCCTGCGGTTCCTGCCGCGCTCCCGGATCTTTCCTCTGAAACCGCTGTCTCTGCTCCGCTGCCAGCTTTTTTCCCAGAATCCGCAGCACCCTTCACGTTTCCAGACCCCGTGCCTGCTGCCACTTCCTCACTCCAGAATATCCATGTCAGCACAAAGGACACACCTATAGCAATAGCCATCATCAGTATGTACTGCATCGGCATATTCAGGCACAGCAGTACTCCGAAGATCCCTGTTACACCCGTACCGCTGGCGCCCAGCTTCACGATGGAGGCAAAGAGTGCACCGCAGGCGCCGCCTGCACAGCCGCAGATAAAAGGCTTGAAATACCGCATGTTTACACCAAAGATTGCCGGTTCTGTGATTCCCATGAAAGCGCTGAAAGCAGAGGGCAGTGCCATGGACTTGGTTCTTGCGTTCTTTGCCTTCAGAGCCACTGCAAGGGTCGCCGCACCCTGGGCCAGATTAGCCGCAGATGCCAGAGGCAGCCAATAGGTCACACCAAACTGGGCCAGCTGTCCCACATCAATAATGGTATACATATGATGCACACCAGCCACCACCGTAGGCGCATACAGCGCACCCATGACAAAGCTTCCGATTCCCAGGGGCAGGGCAATCAGCCACTGGATACCATTGATGATGCTGTTCTCGATCAGAACAAAGACCGGGCCGATAACAGAGTAGGTCAGATATCCGGTCACAAACACACTGACCAGAGGTGTCACAAACAGGTCAAACATTTCCGGAATAATCTTGTGGAGCCGTTTTTCGATAAAACACATAACCCACACAGCTATAATGACTGGAATCACATGGCCCTGGTAACCGATCAGGTCAATATCATACAGACCGAACCAGACGCTTTGCCGTACCATCACTCCCTGGCTGGCCACAGTCCAGGCATTCTGCAGATCCGGATGGATCATCAGCATACCGATGACCGCACCCAGATAGGGATTGCCGCCAAATGCACTTGCCGCGCTGTAGGCAATCAGAATAGGCAGGAACACATAAGCCACATTGCTGAACAGCTTGGCAAATACATAGACCGAACTGGTAGTATCCATGGTGACGAAGCCATTTCCCACCATGAAATTCAGTGCTTCCATGATACCCATCAGGAAACCGCTGGCCACAATAGCCGGAATGATGGGCACGAAAATGTCTCCCAGTGTCTTGATGGCACGCTTGAATACATTCTGCTGGGCCACAGCCGCCTGCTTGGCCTCAGCCTTGGTAGCAGCGCTCATACCCGACACCTTTAAAAACTCGTCGTACACCTTGTTGACCGTGCCTGTACCCAGGATGATCTGGAGCTGTCCGGAAGCGAAGAACACGCCCTTGACACCATCGATTTCCTCCACTGCCTTACTGTCACATTTGCCATTGTCCGCGATCACCAGGCGAAGCCGGGTAGCGCAATGGGCCGCTGAGATCAGATTCTCCTTTTTTCCTACTTTTTCGTAGATTTCCTCTGCAACCTTTCTGTAATCCATGATTCCCTCCATAATTAGTTATTGTTCACGGGGACTCTGAGAATCCAGCTTTGTGTATTCCCCCATATGATTCCAAAAGCACATTTTTTTACAATAGACCAGCTGCCATATATCTCTAAAACTCAACCCTCATTCCGTCATAGGCTGCGATCATACCATGCTCCCCTGCAAACTCCTCCAGCTGGGCATGGGTCATCTCCCCGTTGTGGGAGAAATGACTGACCACCTTGACAGTACTTTCACTCACGCAGCCCTTCTCCTCCAGCCGCCGCACCAGCTCCAGATCATCCGGCAGCCCCATGTGGTAGCACTCGGTCTGCTTCTTCCCCATGGTGGCGTCCATGGAGACCAGATCATACCTGTGGCTGAAGATGCAGTCCCAGGCTTCAGGACTCAGATTCAGTCCTGTGTCGTGACCGTACAACAGACATTTGCCGTCCTTCTCGATAATGTAGATCAGGCAGGTCTCCCGTTTGTCATGATCTGCCGGAAGCGGGATAATGTGATATCCCTCCGCCACAAAATCCTGAAAGGGCTCCAGCCGGACGAATTTCACACTCTCATCCAGTGGATGAACCTTGAACCGGTCAATGTTCACTGCATCGTAAAATGCCTTCTCCACAGCAGCATTTCCATATACATGCAGCATCCCCCTTGCATTGTGCCCGAAATGCTCATGACGGTGGATCAGCTCCACCGGAAAGAAATGATCCATATGGGAGTGGGTCACCAGCAGATGCTGTACCTGGCCCAGCTCCAGACCATAGGTCAATGCATGGGTGTAAGTATCCGGCGGAAAATCCATCAGAATACGCCTGTCCACCATGGCCTGGGTTCTGGTCCGCAGCTCCTTTCCCCCTACCTGTCTGGCCCGCCGGCAGATATCACAGTCGCAGAACAGCGCCGGCCAGCCTTCTGCTGCCGCTGTTCCCAGATATTGAATCTCCATAGCTTCCTCCTTTTCACTGAATTTTTAAATCATTTAAAATAGCATTTCCCAATTAGCCCATAGGATAGTACTCCGGCAGAAGCCTTGGCCGTAACAATTTCAAGGGGCATCTGGGCTGTTGCCACCGGCCTTATCCGCACCTGGTGCTTCTTTTAAGTAACCGGTAAAGTTACCGGTTACTTGATAATTCATATTTTACCATTACTAATGCCCCTGGTCAATCCCCCACTTTACATTTCAGCGCTATATACAAAAATGGGATCCTGTTTTTATGCAATGTAACAGTTCAGATATCCCTTGAACTGTTACGGCATCTGCCTATGAGAATCGCTACGCCATGGGGCAGATGCCCTCCAGCCATTGCGTTTTTGTACGGTCAGCAGCAAGTGCGCAGACCTATCTGAACTCTTACTATGCAACTTTTATAGAACCGGTTACTTTACCGGTTATCATTGAAAGAAAAGAAAAAAAATGATATACTGAAAAATAGCCGGATGAAATTCTGGCAGCACACTGCCGTAAAAACATGTTTCATATTGATTAAAATTTTCACCCTTTTGGAGGTTTTACCATGCCCAAAAAAAATATCACCTTCAGCGACATTGCCAAATACACCAACTTCTCCAAGACCACTATTTCCCGGTATTTCAACAATCCGGATTCCCTGACCCTGGAGAACCAGAAGATCATCGCCGATGCCCTGGAAGTGCTGAATTACAAAGAGAACAAGGTAGCGCGGATCCTTGCCAACGGAAAGACCGAGTTCGTAGGCATCATTATCCCGAATCTCTATATGCACTACTATGCCCATATGCTGGAGGAGCTTCTCTCCTCTTACGAAAAGTACGGTTACAAATTCCTGGTCTTTACTGGGGATGAGCACAGGGAGACTGAACGTCAGTATCTCCAGGAGCTGCTGGCTTACAAGATCGAAGGACTGATCGTGCTGAGCCATACCATCTCTTCCCAGGAGCTGGCCTCCTACAATCTGCCCCTGGTAACCATCGAGCGGGAAGACCGCTACACCTGCAGCGTGAACACAGACAATTACACTGGCGCTGTCCTTGCCACCAGCCTGCTGCGCAAAAACAAATGCGACCTTCTGGTACACATCAACGAGAGGGTGTCCAGAACTACCCCTGGCTACCAGCGGATCCAGGGCTTTCTCGATATCTGTCAGGACAATAACCAGAAATACGAGCTGTTCCTGACTTCCTTTGGAAAAAAATACGAGGAGATCACCCATCAGCTTGGGGAAATCCTCACTACACTGGAGGAAAAATATCCTAATGAAAAAAAGGGCGTCTTCCTCTCCAATGACACCCATGCAAACATCTTCCTGAACCTGATCATCCGCAAATACGGCCATCTGCCGGACACCTACCGGATCATAGGCTTCGATGATTCCCCCATCGCCACGGAAGCCATTGTCCCTTTTAGTACCATAGGCCAGCGGATTGACCAGATCGCCGCCCAGGCCATGGACCTTCTGGTTGCCCAGATGGAAGAGCGCAAAAAAAGAAAACCGGCCCCCCTGGCAGAGCCCATCCACCAGGTAGTCAAGCCGGTTCTTGTGGAGCGGGAAACTACGGACTAATGCTTCGCCTGGTCAGAAATCTGATTGCGTTTCGGCTATTAGATAGGTATAATGTAGATAAGAAAAGGAAGATATGTATGCAGAAAAAACACCGGATTATGACAATGTATTTAAGACAATGAAGATGAAACAGCAGACGGCAGCAAGGAATATGACAATGTATTTAAGACAATGAAGATGAAACAGCAGACGGCAGCAAGGAAATAGAGGAACAGATTTCGGACTTCCTGATCAGAATAGGAAGTGAAATATATCTTTTGGAATGCCAGAGCTATGATGACGGTTCTATGGCAATCAGGATAGCAGAGTACGCTTTTATTGTTGCCAGACAGTTTGCATCGTGGGATATTGGTCATGCTACAATACCAATGCCGAGATTTTCAATTATCTATGTCAAGAAGACGGACCAGACACCGAAAACGACAACGATTACCTTTTCCTTTCCAGATGGGCAGACGATAGACTATAAATCGGACAATGTAATTTTAGAGGAATTTACAAAGGAAAAGATTGTTGAAAAAGTCTGTACCCTTATATTCCGTTTTACAAACCCGCGCCACATAATCACAGATCACTCCCACCGTGACCTGTGCTCCGGCAGAGCTGTCCGGCCCACGATAACGCAGGATCCCTGATCCGCGATCATATTGATCGCCTTTTCCTGGGCAATGACTGCCTGATATACCGCGCTGGTACTAAGATACAGCTCCCGCATGACTGCATTTTCATCGGAATTAATTCCGGAGATAAACTCCTTTGCCAGTCCGCTCTCCTGGGCAGCCAGGGCTGTCAGCTCCTTATCATAGCAGGGAATTCCAAGCTTCTGTGCTACCAGCTGGCCGATATATTTTCCCGCGGATCCATGCTCACGGGCGATGGTAATGATCACGCCCGGATGGGATGTCTGGAGAATGGCACCTTCCGTTTCCTCTTTTGTATCCACCACTCTATCGCCATCACCTGCTTTAAAAGCGCCAGATCCGGCACAAAGCTTGCCCGGGAGATCTTAAAGGAACGGCTTTTTCTCAGATATGCCCCACAGATCACAAAGCTGACAAACTGTCCCAGGATCGTGGCATAAGCCGCCCCCCGGATTCCCAGCCCTAGAGCGTGTCTGAAAATTGCTTTCTGGTACCTGTGTGTTCCGCTTTGTTGGAGATTTGGGCCAAATGAAGGGCGCATAGTGGGCTATGTAACCTGAATTTGGCCCAAATATCCCAAGGGACGCCTGCGGTGTACCGCGAAGTGGGGCGTGCACACCGAAGGCGTCCCTTGTGGAGATGCCAGGAATGAATTTTCAAACACGCTCTAACACAAAGATAGCGATCGGATCACCAATGATATTCAGCACCGCACCCACCAGCATAGCGCCCATGGCATACTTGGGACTTCCGTCAGCACGGATGATGGATGCAAGGGTATTCTGCACCAGAGCCAGGGGCATCATGGCATAGATAATAAACCCATAATCATGGGCCAGGGAAAGGTTGGCGTCTGTAGCTCCGATCATCTGCAGAAGCCTGTCTCCCCATAAGTAACTGATCAGAATGATCACAACGCCCCCCAGAAAGGAACAGAGAATACTGTTTCCCACACTGCGGTGGATATCTTCCGTCTTATTTCTTCCCAGAGACACACTGAGCGCCGCCGCTCCATCACCAAAGAACAGCGAGACACCCCAGCCGATCACCGTCACCGGAAAGATGACACCAGTTGCGGCATTCCCCAGATAACCGACTCCATTTCCCACAAAAATCTGGCCTACAATATTGTACAGACAGGAAATGATCAGGGAAAAATGCAGGGAACCGCGAATTTCATTAACAATGTTCTTGTTTTCTCGGTTCCCAGGTAATTAGATTCTTGCATAACATACCTCCTTAAAAATAGTCATAGACTTTCACAAAATTTTCTACTATTGTGTTTATTGCAATTTTACCAACAATAACCGGTTTTTCACGTATGCACCAGTTCCTCCGGCTTGGGGCATTCTGTCCGCAGCGTCTGGTAAGTATACATAATCACCGCCACACAGATCACAAAGGTCAGCACATCCGAAACCGGCATGGAATACAGCACCCCGTCCAGTCCAAATTTCAGGGGCAGCACCAGGGCAAACCCCACACCGAACACCACTTCGCGGACCAGGGAAATGGCTGTGGAAGCAAATGCCCTGCCCAGGGACTGCAGATAGATAAAGGTTCCCTTATTCACTGTGGCCAGGATCGTCATACACAAATAAACGCGGAAGCATTTGAGGGCATACTGGGTATAATAAATGCTTTCATTTGCTGCGCCAAAAACACCAATCAGCTGCAGAGGGAATACCTCCACAATCACCAGCGCCACTCCGCCTACTATAGCCTCTGCTGTCAGCAGACGGGTGAACAGTGCCCTGGCCCGGTCCTTGCGTCCCGCACCAATATTATATCCCACCACCGGGATGCAGCCTGCTGCCAGCCCTACCGCAATAGAGATAACGATCTGGAAGAATTTCATCACGATTCCCAGCACAGCCATGGGAATCTGGGTATACTGCTCCTGACCAAAGACAGGATCCAGGGCACTGTATTTCAGAGTCATATTCTGAATAGCCGCCATAGCCATGACCAGAGAAATCTGGGACAAAAAGCTGCAGATTCCCATAGGTATATATTTCTTTATGACCGCGCCATGGAACCGGAAGCTGTTTTTCTCCAGCCCCACTGCCTTCATATGAAACAGATACCAGACAGCCAGAACAGCCGTGAGGATCTGGCCCATGACTGTAGCCACTGCCGCTCCCATCATCCCCATTTACACACAAAGATGAAAACAGGATCCAGAATGATATTGACCAGAGCTCCCAGCAGCGTGGATGCCATGGCGAACTGGGGACTTCCATCGGAGCGGATAATCGGATTCATGGCCTGACCGAACATGTAGAAAGGCACACCCAGGCTGATACTGACAAAAGCACAGCATCCGTCTCCGA
>Ga0137310_102112_pt1 | contig 11649 bp, 6 predicted proteins | sample NAcewiD2O_June_2_FD_97183 | JGI IMG/M metagenome (GOLD analysis project Ga0137310, IMG submission 97183) | Mouse cecal microbial communities from Vienna, Austria - N-Acetylglucosamine amended D2O_June | ecosystem: Host-associated > Mammals > Digestive system > Large intestine > Cecum | place...
CCCACCAGGCGCTCGCTCAGGGGCTCAATGGACTCAGGGCCGGACTTAATCTCAAAGACCTCAATGCCCTCATGGGTGCCGCAGTCCTCCTCACGGATGACCACCTCCTGAGACACGTCCACCAGGCGGCGGGTCAGATACCCCGAGTCGGCGGTACGCAGGGCCGTGTCTGTGGTGCCCTTTCTGGCGCCTCGGGAGGAGATGAAGTACTCCAGCACGTTCAGGCCCTCCCGGTAATTGGAGCGGATGGGAATCTCAATGGTTTTGCCGGAGGTGTTGGAGATATTGCCCCGCATACCCGCCAGCTGGTTCAGGTTGGAGATACTGCCTCGGGCGCCGGAATCCGCCATCATGTAGATGGGGTTGTACCTGTCCAGATTGCCCTGCAGGGCAGTGGCCACGTCCCTTGTGCACTTGTCCCAAACCTTCAGCACAGCCTCATAGCGCTCCCGCTCAGACAGGACGCCCTCGCTGAACTGGTCGGCAATGTCATTGACCCGCTCCTGGGCGGCAGCAACCAGCTCCGCCTTTTTGTCCGGGATGGTGGCGTCGCACACAGCCACAGTAATGCCGCTGATGGTGGAATACTTATAGCCCTGGGCCTTCATCTCGTCCAGCACCTCGGCAGTGCGCTCTGTGCCATGCACCCGGATGCACCGGTCGATAATCTGCCCAAGCTGCTTCTTGCCCACCAGGAAATCCACCTCAAACTTCAAGGCGTTTTCCGGCAGGCTGCGGTCTACATAGCCCAAGTCCTGGGGGATGGACTGGTTGAAGATCATGCGGCCCATGGTAGTTTCCACCATGCCGGTAACAGCTTCGCCGTTATATTCTACTGTGCGGCGCACCTGGATTTTGGCGTGAAGGCTGATAGCCTTGGCATCATAGGCCATCATGGCCTCGTCCATATTGCGGAACATCTTGCCCTCGCCCGGCTCCCCGTCCTTGTCCAGGGTCAGGTAATAGGAACCCAGCACCATGTCCTGAGAAGGCACAGCCACAGGCCGCCCGTCAGAGGGCTTCAAAAGGTTGTTTGCCGCCAGCATCAGGAACCGGGCTTCTGCCTGGGCCTCAGCGGAGAGGGGCACATGCACAGCCATCTGGTCGCCGTCAAAGTCAGCGTTGTAGGCGGTACATACCAGGGGGTGAAGCTTTAAAGCGCGGCCTTCCACCAGCACAGGCTCAAAGGCCTGGATACCCAGCCTGTGCAGGGTGGGGGCGCGGTTTAGCAGCACAGGGTGGTTCTTAATCACCACTTCCAGTGCGTCCCACACCTCGGAACGGGCGCGCTCCACAGACTTCCTTGCTGCCTTGATGTTGCCCACAGCCCCGGTTTCCACCAGCCGCTTCATGACAAAGGGCTTGAAAAGCTCCAGGGCCATTTCCTTGGGCAGGCCGCACTGATACATTTTCAGTTCCGGGCCTACCACGATAACAGAACGGCCGGAATAGTCCACGCGCTTGCCCAGAAGGTTCTGGCGGAAGCGCCCCTGCTTGCCCTTAAGCATGTCGGACAGGGACTTTAAGGGGCGGTTGTTAGGGCCTGTAACAGGCCGGCCCCGCCTGCCGTTGTCGATAAGCGCGTCCACAGCCTCCTGGAGCATCCGCTTCTCGTTGCGCACAATAATATCAGGCGCGCCCAGCTCCAGAAGCCTTTTCAGGCGATTGTTCCGGTTTATCACCCGGCGGTACAGATCATTTAAATCGCTGGTGGCAAAGCGCCCGCCGTCCAACTGCACCATGGGCCGGATATCCGGCGGGATTACCGGCACAGCGTTTAAAATCATCCACTCAGGCTTGTTGCCGGAAAGCCGGAAGGATTCCACCACCTCCAGCCGCTTTAAAAGCCGTACCCGCTTCTGGCCGTTGGCTGTTTCCAGCTCTTCCTTGAGATCTTTGGCAACCTGCTCCACGTCTATCTCGGAAAGCAGCCGCTGTACTGCCTCCGCACCCATGGACGCCTCAAAATCGTCCTCATATTTCTCCCGCAGATCCCGGTATTCTTTTTCAGTCAGGGTCTGGTTTTTAGAAAGCTCCCGCACGCTTCCCGGATCGGTTACAATATACATGGCAAAGTACAGCACCTTCTCCAGCACCCGGGGGGAGATGTCCAAAATCAGCCCCATGCGGGAGGGAATGCCCTTAAAGTACCAGATGTGGGACACAGGGGCCGCCAGCTCAATGTGGCCCATGCGCTCCCTCCTCACCTTGGCCCGGGTGACTTCCACGCCGCAGCGGTCGCAGATCTTCCCCTTGTAGCGGATGCGCTTATACTTGCCGCAGTGGCACTCCCAGTCCTTGGTAGGCCCGAAAATGCGTTCGCAGAACAGGCCGTCCCGCTCGGGCTTTAAGGTGCGGTAGTTAATGGTTTCCGGCTTTTTCACCTCGCCGTGGGACCATTCCCGTATCTGATCTGGAGAAGCAAGGCCGATTTTAATAGACTCAAAAGTATTATACTCCATAGCTTATGCCCTCATCCTTTCTGCTTGCTGACTACAATAAATCGTCGTCGTCCAGATTAAAATCGTCCTCCGTAAAGCCCATGTCCTCTTCTTCCTCTTCCTCGTCAAACAAAGGCTCTCCGTTCTCGTCCTCCATGGAATACCCGTCCAGGTCATCTGCCACATTCTCCTCGTCGAACATGGGATCGCCCCGGTTCAGGCCCATATCATCGTCCTCGTCGAAGTTCTGCTTCAGGTCGATTTCCTCGTTGTCCTTATCCAGCACCTTGATGTCAAGGCCCAAAGACTGCAGCTCCTTAATCAGCACCTTGAAAGATTCTGGGATGCCCGGGGTGGGGATGTTCTGGCCCTTCACAATAGCCTCGTAGGTTTTCACGCGGCCCACCGTGTCGTCAGACTTCACCGTTAGGATTTCCTGCAGGGTGTATGCCGCGCCGTAGGCCTCCAAGGCCCACACTTCCATCTCGCCGAAGCGCTGGCCGCCAAACTGGGCCTTGCCGCCCAGGGGCTGCTGGGTAACCAGGGAGTAAGGCCCGGTGGAACGGGCATGGATCTTATCGTCTACCAGGTGATGGAGCTTCAGGTAATACATATATCCCACTGTAACAGGGTTGTCGAAATATTCGCCGGTGCGCCCGTCCCGCAGCAGGAACTTGCCGTTCTCCTGCAGGCCGCCCATGCGGAAGGCTTCCCGGATGTCGGCCTCGTGGGCACCGTCGAACACAGGGGTCATAATCTTCCAGCCCAGGGTTTTGGCTGCCATGCCCAGATGGACCTCCAGCACCTGGCCGATGTTCATGCGGCTGGGCACGCCCAGGGGGTTCAGCACAATGTCCAGGGGAGTGCCGTCAGGCAGGAAGGGCATTTCCTCCTCCGGCAGGATACGGGACACAACGCCCTTGTTGCCGTGGCGGCCTGCCATCTTGTCGCCCACGGAAATTTTCCGCTTCTGGGCAATGTAGCAGCGCACCACTTTGTTTACGCCAGGGGACAGCTCGTCGTGGCTGTTCTCCCGGGTGAACACTTTCACGTCCACCACCACGCCATATTCGCCATGAGGCACACGCAAAGAGGTGTCCCGCACTTCCCGGGCTTTTTCGCCGAAAATGGCCCGCAGCAGGCGCTCCTCAGCGGTAAGCTCTGTCTCGCCCTTAGGCGTGACCTTGCCCACCAGGATGTCCCCGGCCCGCACGTCCGCGCCCACCCGGATAATGCCCCGGTCGTCCAAATCCCGCAGCAGTTCTTCGTTGACGTTGGGGATGTCCCGGGTAATTTCCTCCGGGCCAAGCTTTGTGTCCCGGGCCTCCATCTCATATTCCTCAATGTGGATGGAGGTGTATACGTCATTGCGCACAATCTTTTCATTTAAGAGGACAGCGTCCTCGTAGTTGTAGCCTTCCCAGGTCATAAAGCCGATGAGGGCGTTTTTGCCCAGGGCAATTTCCCCGTTCTTAATGGCGGGGCCGTCGGCAATCACGTCGTCCTTCTCCACCCGGTCGCCTACAGACACCACGGGCACCTGGTTAATGCAGGTGCTCTGGTTGGAGCGCATGAACTTGATAATCTCGTAATCGTCGGTGTCGCCGTTGTCCGCCGTCACCCGCACCAGGCTGGCGCTGACAGACTTCACCACGCCGCCCCGTCTTGCCAGCACGCACACGCCGGAGTCCACCCCGGCCTTATATTCCATGCCTGTGCCTACAATGGGGCTTTCTGTCTTAATCAGGGGCACAGCCTGCTTCTGCATGTTGGAACCCATCAGGGCGCGGTTTGCGTCATCGTTTTCCAGGAAGGGGATCATGGCTGTAGCCACAGAAACCACCATCCGGGGGGAGATGTCCATATAGTCGGCCTGCCGGGCGTCCACCTCCACGAACTCGCTGCGGTGGCGGCCCACCACCTTGCTGTTGATAAAATGGCCCTCGCTGTCCAAAGGCTCGTTGGCCTGGGCCACAATGAAATCATCCTCCACGTCGGCGGTCATATAGTCCACGTCCTCTGTAACCCGCCCTGTTTCCTTGTCCACTCGGCGGAAAGGCGCCTCAATAAACCCGTATTCGTTAATGCGGGCAAAGGTGGCAAGATAAGAGATAAGGCCGATGTTGGGGCCTTCAGGGGTTTCAATGGGGCACATGCGGCCATAGTGGGTGTAGTGTACGTCCCGCACCTCAAAACTGGCGCGGTCACGGGAGAGGCCGCCGGGGCCAAGGGCAGACAGGCGGCGCTTGTGGGTCAGCTCAGAGAGGGGGTTTGTCTGATCCATGAACTGGGAGAGGGGAGAGGAACCGAAAAACTCCTTGATAGCCGCCACCACAGGCCGGATGTTAATCAGGGAGTGGGGGGTAAGGGTTTCCAAATCCTGGGCCTGCAAAGTCATGCGCTCCCGGATAACCCGCTCCAAGCGGGAGAAGCCAATGCGGAACTGGTTCTGCAGAAGCTCGCCCACAGAGCGGATCCGCCGGTTGCCCAGATGGTCGATGTCATCGGTAACGCCCAGGCCCACAGCCAGGCAGTTCATATAGTTAATGGAAGCAAAAATATCGTCAATGGTGATGAAGTTGGGGATAAGCTCGCTGTGCCGGGCGCGCAGGGCAGCTTTCAAAGCCCTCTCGTCCTCCCCGGCGCTGTCCAGGATTTCCGCAAGCACCTTAAAGCATACGCGCTCGTTAATGCCGCAGGCTTCTTTGGCGTCAAAATCCACATACTTCTGGATGTCCACCATGCCGTTGGAGAGGATTTTAACCTCCTTGCCCTCCAGCAGCACCACAGCCTCCATAACGCCGGCATCGTCCAGCTTCTCCGCCAGCTCCCGGCTGACGGTTTCCCCGGCCTCTGCCAGCAGCTCCCCGGTAGAGGGATCGGCAATGGGCTGGGAAAGGGTCTGCCCGGTCAGGCGGCCCTCCAGGCGCAGCTTCTTATTATATTTATAGCGGCCCACCCGGGACAAATCATACCGCCGGGGGTCAAAGAACAGGCCGTTGATGTGGGCCTGGGCGCTTTCAATGGTGGGCGGTTCGCTGGGGCGCAGCTTCCGGTAGATCTCAAACAGGGCCTCCTCCATGGTCTTGCAGGTGTCCTTTTCCATGGTGGCCCGGATACGGTCGTCATCCCCGAACACATTGTAAATCTCCTGGTCAGTGCCCAGCCCTAAGCAGCGGATGAACACAGTGATGGGGATTTTCCGGTTCTTGTCAATGCGCACATAGAACACATCGTTTACGTCGTTTTCATACTCCAGCCACGCGCCCCGGTTCGGGATAATGGTGGAGGAGAACAGCTCCTTGCCGGAGCGGTCGTAGTCCATCTTGAAATACACGCCGGGGGAGCGCACAAGCTGGGAGACGATAACCCGCTCCGCGCCGTTTATCACAAAGGTGCCGCTCTGGGTCATCAGGGGGAAGTCTCCCATGAACACCTCAGACTCTTTGATTTCCCCGGTTTCCTTGTTGAGGAGCCGCGCCGTCACCCGCAGGGCCGCCGCATAGGTGGCATCCCGCTCCTTGCATTCCGTGACGCTGTAGTTGGGCTTGTCATCCAGCTTGTAGTCCACAAAGTCCAGCACCAGATTGTTGTTGAAATCCGTTATGCCGGAAACATCGTCGAAAACCTCCTTGAGGCCCTGCTTCAAAAACCACTCGTAAGAGTTTTTCTGAATCTCAATGAGGTTCGGCATTTTGAGAACCTCTTCGATTTTGGAAAAGCTCATGCGGGTGTTCTTGCCCAATTGTACCGGTTTCACATTCACCATTGGCGCAGCCACTCTCCATTCTTTACATATTCTGAAAGCCTTTACACCGGACTTTGTGGGGAAAATCCGGCCCGTATACCGCATTTAGTCTGGAAGCACCCGGCACAGTTTGCAAGTTTTCTCAAAACACTTGATTATTTTTGCATGATGTGCTATACTGGCATTGTGCCATAGGACAAGGCGCTCTTATTGATATTGATACATTATCTAAGTGTATATCATACAGAGGGGCTTGTCAAGCTTTTTTTGCAATTTTTTCCGCCGCTTGGCAGCTTTTTTTGTTTTTAGTTTTTCTCTTGACAAATGCTTACTATTCTTGTATTGTTTAAAGAAAAGGAGGCAGCGCCTATGAAAAAAATGTTCGCGCTTGTTCTGTCCGCCCTGCTCCTGTTTTCCATAGCGGCCCCGGCCTATGCCTCGGAAACAGGGGATGGCGTAATTGCCCACAGGGTATGGGCCGGAAACCCTGATGCCGCCGATTATTCCCTGCCGGACTGGGCCGTGGAATGCCTCCCTGTACAGGATCCTTCCTATGTGCCCACAGGCAAAACCCACCACCAAAAAGGCGATCATAGCAATGGCTGGTATGTCCAGGCAGAAGGCGTTCTGGGGGCCGCTGTGATAGACAGGAGTGGCAACGTCATAGAGGAACTGCCTGAGGTAAACGACGTTTGCCACGACTGCCGCAAGGGCATCTGCTCCTCTGCGAACCTGGCGCTTTTGCGGGATGATACAGCCTCATCTCCTTTGGTCAGCGCCATTGTGTCCCCCATTTCCTCCCGCCTCTGCTTCATTCGCTGAAACCACGCAAAAAAGCCGTGCCTACATGGGCACGGCTTTTTTAGTTCCATTTTTTCCCCAGGTAAAACCGGTTCCCTGCTTCCTCCGCCGCCAGGATGTCTCCCTCCCGCAGCATCATCGCCACAAGGCCCGGATAATTCCGGTCGCTCTTTGCCACGTCGGCCTGCTCCAGGGTCACTGCCGCCTGGGGGCTTACGGACCCGGCCTTTTTCAGCTTAGCCAGTATCCTGTTCCGCTTTATCAAAACCAGCGGCACCATCGCAGCAGCCCTCCTTTTCTTCCGCGCAAATCACGTCAAAGGTGTAGCTGTCAAGTTCCCGCCGCACATCTTCGGAAATCTTCTCATAGATTTTATGCAGCCTGCAGTGGGCGCGCCCGCAGCTATACTCCTCCTTCTGGCACCGGCTGAGCATATATTCCCCTTCCACCGATTCGATCACCTGCCGCAGGGTTATCTCCTCCGGACCCTTTGCCAGGGTGTACCCGCCCTTTGCCCCTTTATAGGAGCACACCATGCCTTTTGCCACCAGCTCCCGCAGGATTTTTAGGGAAAACCGCTGGGGGATCTGCATCTGCTCGGAAATGGTTCTGGCGTCGCACCGGCAGGGGTGCTTTGTCAGATATTCTACGATTCGTACGGCGTAGTCCGCTTCCAGTGTCATGAACATACGCTACTCCATCATCTTTCCTCAGAGTGTCTGTTTCCAGCCAGCCTTTGTGAATCAGGCGGGGCATTGTGCCGCTCAGTCCAGGAAATCCTTCAGCTTTTTGCTGCGGCTGGGGTGCCGGAGCTTCCGCAGGGCCTTGGCCTCAATCTGCCGGATCCGTTCTCTTGTCACGTTAAATTCCTTGCCAACTTCCTCCAGCGTCCGGCTTCTCCCGTCCTCCAGGCCAAACCGCAGGCACAGCACCTTGGCTTCCCGGGTGGTGAGGCTGTCCAGCACATTGCCCAGGGTTTCCTTCAAAAGGGTGTGGGAGGCCGCGTCTGCCGGGGCGGGGGCCTCGTCGTCAGGGATAAAGTCCCCCAGATGGCTGTCCTCCTCCTCGCCTATAGGCGTTTCCAAGGATACAGGCTCCTGGGCCACCCGCATAATCTCCCGCACCTTGTCCACCGGCATCTCCAGCTCCTCGGCAACCTCCTCGGCGCTGGGTTCCCGGCCGTTCTGGTGCAGAAGCTGGCTGGAAACCTTCTTCACCTTGTTGATGGTTTCCACCATATGCACCGGGATGCGGATGGTGCGGGCCTGGTCGGCAATGGCCCTGGTGATGGCTTGGCGGATCCACCAGGTGGCATAGGTGGAAAATTTAAAGCCCTTGGTGTAGTCGAATTTTTCTACAGCCTTGATAAGCCCCAGGTTGCCTTCCTGGATTAAATCCAGGAACTGCATCCCTCTTCCCAGATATCGCTTGGCAATGCTCACCACCAGGCGGAGGTTGGCCTCTGAAAGCCGCTTCTTGGCGCTCTCGTCCCCGGCGGAAATCCGCACCGCCAAATCCTTTTCCTCTTCCGGGGTCAGAAGGGGCACCCTGCCAATTTCCTTTAAATACACTTTCACCGGGTCGTCAATGGAAACCCCGTCCGCGCCAATGCCCGGCTCCATGGGATCCCCGCCGCTCACCTTGGCAAGCTCTGCGTCGTCCAGTTGGATATCGTCAAAGTCCTCCACGATTTCCACGCCGTGGCTCTCCAGCGTATCATAGAATTTTTCTATGTGCTCCGGGTCAAAGTCCAGCTCCCCCAGCGCGTCCAGGATTTCCTTTGTGCTCAGTTGGCCCTTGCCTTTTCCCAGCTCCACCAGATCTTTAATAATCGTTTTCTTGTCCGGCTGTGCGCCCATGCGTATACCCATCCCTTTCTTTATGCCTGTCCTGTGCCCTTGCTGCTATGCCTTCCTGTCCCGCAGCGCCTGTATCCTCCGCTGTATGTCCTCTTTGGAGGCTTCCCGCACCCACGCGGGGTCTGAAAAGCCCCCGTCTGTTTTGATAATCCTGGCGTATGCCTCCATGTCCTTCCACTGGGAAGGTACCTCCGCCGTCTCCGCCAGGATGCGGGTGAACTCCGCCGCTTCCTCTCCGGTAAGCTCCTGGGAAAAATCTGCCAATGATACTTCTGCATACCGTATTTTACCCAGCAAAAGCTTATATACTCTCCTGTTATATGCTGTCACGAATTTTTCCGGCGGCAGCAGCGCTTCCAGGGCCTTTGCCCTGTCCTGGTTCCGGTAGAGGAACGCCAGCACCCGCTCTTCCGCCAGGGCTGCCCGCAGGTGCTTCTCCTTCTCCGGGTTGGCCCCTGCTTTCACAGCCTTGATTTCCTGCTGCTCCCGTATAAGCTTCTTTTCTTTCTTTTTCGATTCCCGGGCTGCCTGCCTTCCGGCTGTGGCCAGAATCCCGGCTGTATCCACCCCGGTTTCCCGGGAAAGCTTCTGGGCATAGACCTCCCGCTCTGTCGGCTCCCCGATGCGGGAAATTACCTGCTCCACCGCCTCCCGCAGGTAAGCCACCTTGCCCTCGTTCGTCTCCAGATCGTACTTTTCCCGGATTGCGTCCATGCGGTATTCCACATCAGTGCCCCCGCTCTTTAAAAGCTGTTTAAAGCGCAAAGGCCCGTTTTCCCCATGAAGCTTCATAAATTCGTCCGGATCTTTGCCCCCCGGCACTGTCACCACCCGCACCCGCAGCCCTGTCCCCCGCAGGATGGGAATGGCCCGCTGGGTAGCCCTGCGCCCGGCCTCATCGGAATCATAGCAGAGTATTGCCTCGTCGGCATAGCGCTTTATCACCCGGGCCTGCTCCTCGGTAAGGGAGGTGCCCAAAGACGCAATGGCGTTTGTAAACCCTGCCCTGTGCAGGGCTATCACGTCCATATATCCTTCCGCCAGTATCAGGGTGCGGCTGCCCTGGTTTTTCGCAAAGTTCATGGCAAAAAGCCCGCTGCTTTTGTGATAAACCGGGGTGTCCGTGGTGTTGATATACTTGGGCTTCTCGTCTGTGAGAATCCGCCCCCCGAAGGCCACCACGTTCCCCCGCAAATCGAAAATAGGGAACATCACCCGGCCCCGGTAGCGGTCGTAGGGGTTGTTGTTCCTGGACATGCGGGCCACGTCCGCCTGCACCAGCTCTTCCGGTGCATACCCCTTGCCGCGCAGGTGGTTTACCAGGGCAAACCCTGAGTCCGGGGCATACCCCAGCCCAAAGTGCCGGATGGTCTGCCCGTCCAGACCCCGCCTCCGGAAATAGTCCAGCCCCGGCCTGCCCTCCGGGGTGCCCAGGGTTTTAAAGAAAAACCGCCCGGCCTCCCGGTTTATTTCCAGAATGCGCATACGCAGCCGGGTCATGCTGTCGTCCCCGCCCTCCTCCGGCAGGGCCATGCCTGCCCGTTGGGCAAGCCATCGGACAGCCTCGGGGAAGTCCAGCCGCTCGATATTCATGACAAACTGGATAACCCCGCCCCCGTTGGAGCACCCGAAGCAGTAGTAGGAGTTGTTGTCCGGGTACAGGTTAAAGGAAGGCGTCTTTTCATTGTGGAAGGGACACAGCCCCACCAGGTTTTTTCCCCGGCGCTTAAGCTGCACATATCCCGCCGCAATGTCCTCAATAGGGCTGCGGGCTTCCAGCTCCCGCAGAAATTCCGGCGAAAACGCCACTTCCTCACCCCTCCTTTCAAGCCTTTTTGAAAAAAGGCTTGACCCAAAAACCAACCGTCCCATCCGCTGTGAAAGCTACAGCCTCTTCGGCCCGGCACCCAAACGTGCAGAGTTCAGCCAGACCAAGACCCTAAAGCCAACTGTCCCGCCTGCTGTGAAAGCAGCGCCCCCTCCGGCCCGGTATCCGGGTATGCAAGCCGCGCTGCTCAAACACTTTTAGACGCCCAGATGCCATGCCTTGGGGATAAACAGATCCTGATAGCTGGTGATAGCAAAATGATCCGTCATGCCCGCCACATAGTCGCAGGCCGCCCGCTGGGGACCTTCTTCTTTGGCAATTTCCTGCATATAATCCGGCAGCCTTTCCGGGTGCTGAAGGAAATACAGGTACAGGCTCTTGATAATGTGGGGCACCTTTGTCTCTTCTTTTTTGGCATACTCGTTAAGATATACCGCCTCATGCATAAAGCCTTGCAGCTTCTCGTAGGCGTCCCGCACGTTCTCATCCATGCCGATAAGGCCTTCAAAGCTGTTTGCCACCACAGAGCTTATCAGGGTGGTAAGCCTTTGGGTTTTGGTGTGCCCCAGCTTGTCCGTTATTTCCGACGGGATATCCTCCTCCCGGAGCACCCCCGCCCGGATGGCGTCGTCAATATCGTGGTTTATGTAGGCAATGCGGTCTGCCCACCGCACAATCCGCCCTTCGGCGGTTTCCGCCTCCAGTCCGTCTGTGTGGCACAAAACCCCGTTTGCCACCTCGTAGGTCAGGTTCAGCCCCCTGCCGTCCTTTTCCAGTCTTTCAATCACCCGCACGCTCTGCTCGTAGTGCCGGAAGCCTCCCGGCATCAAAGCGTTCAAGGCCCGCTCCCCGGCGTGGCCAAAGGGAGTGTGCCCCAAATCATGGGCCAGGGCCACCGCCTCCGTCAAATCCTCGTTCAGCCGCAAAGCCCTTGCAATGGTGCGGGCAATCTGGGAAACCTCCAGCGTGTGG
>Ga0137310_102118_pt1 | contig 11635 bp, 8 predicted proteins | sample NAcewiD2O_June_2_FD_97183 | JGI IMG/M metagenome (GOLD analysis project Ga0137310, IMG submission 97183) | Mouse cecal microbial communities from Vienna, Austria - N-Acetylglucosamine amended D2O_June | ecosystem: Host-associated > Mammals > Digestive system > Large intestine > Cecum | place...
TATGCTGATGCGGGATAAGGAACAGGAACTGGAAGAACTCAAGAGCGTGATGCTTGAGAAGACGGATCGGGTGGAGAAGGTACTCAAGCAGGCGGCGAAGGTTCTGGCTGCGAATACCAATTACGCAACCCTGGTATCCTCCCCTGTGAACAGGAGGAATACGTTAAAGTTTATCCAGCTGTCCCAGGTAGACGCGCGGCAGATCGTGGCAGTGATCGTGATGAGCGGCAATGTGATCAAGAATAAGATCATCAATGTGGGAGAGATGCTCGGCAACGAGACACTGCTCAAGCTGAACATGCTTTTGAATACTACATTGAACGGGATGTCCATCGAAGAGATCAACTTAGGACTGATCGCCCGGCTGAAGGAGCAGGCCGGTATCCACAGTAATGTCATCAGCAATGTGCTGGATGCGGTGGCGGATATCATCCATGTGGAGGATGATATGGAGATCTACACAAGCGGGGCGACCAACATATTCAAGTATCCGGAGCTTAGTGACAAGCAGAATGCACAGGAGATCCTCAATGCATTTGAAGAGAAGCAGCAGCTGGCGGAACTGGTAACTGAGACCTTATCCAGTGAAGAGAATCATGGGATCCAGGTCTATATCGGCGATGAAGCGCCGGTGAAGACGATGCGTGACTGCAGTGTCGTTACGGCAACCTACGATCTGGGAGACGGGATGAAGGGAACGATCGGCATCATCGGTCCCAAGCGGATGGATTATGAACACGTCATGAAGACGCTGACGACCTTGCAGAGTAAGTTGGATGCGATCAACAAGAAAGATTTGGATGAAGATTAATTTAGGAAGGTGAAGCTGGTGGAAGAAAAGATGACCAAGGAAGACATGGTAAAGGAAGCCGTGGAAGAAGCAAAGGCAAAAGCAGAACAGGCAGCCCGGGAGCAGGCACAGGAGAGTGAGGACCCGGAGGAAGAGACAGACTGCGCGGAGGAAGCGGATACTTCAGCAGAGGAAGACGCGGCTGAGGAGGAAGATTCCGGAGAACCCTCGGAGGAGGAATCTGAGGAAGAGGGGCAGGATGAAGAGAAAAAAGGCAGAAAGCTTTTCGGAAAGAAGAATAAAAAAGATAAAAAGGACGAAAAGATCGAGGAGCTGACGGATCGGCTTACCCGTCAGATGGCAGAGTTTGATAACTTCCGCAAGCGTACAGATAAGGAGAAATCCCAGATGTACGAGATCGGCGCGAAAGATATCATAAATAAAATTCTTCCCGTCGTGGACAATTTTGAACGCGGCCTGGCAGCAGTGCCGGAGGAAGAAAAGAAAAACCCGATCCTGGAAGGAATGGAGAAGGTTTACAAGCAGTTGATGACTACACTGGAAGAGGTCGGGGTAAAACCAATCGAAGCAGTGGGCCAGGAATTCAATCCGGATTTCCACAACGCGGTCATGCATGTGGAGGACGAGGAACTGGGCGAGAACATTATAGCCGAGGAATTCCAGAAGGGATACACATACCGTGACAGTGTCGTACGGCACAGCATGGTAAAGGTAGCTAATTAAGCATTTTTAATTCACAAAAACTAGGAGGAATTGATCATGGGAAAAATCATAGGTATTGACTTGGGTACTACAAACAGCTGTGTTGCCGTCATGGAAGGCGGACAGCCGACAGTGATCGCGAATACGGAAGGCGCAAGGACCACACCGTCAGTCGTGGCATTTACAAAGACAGGAGAGCGTCTGGTGGGCGAGCCTGCAAAGCGTCAGGCAGTGACCAACGCTGACAAGACCATTTCTTCTATCAAGAGAGAGATGGGTTCCGATTATAAAGTGACGATTGATGACAAGAGATATTCTCCTCAGGAGATTTCCGCAATGATCCTGCAGAAGCTCAAAGCAGACGCGGAAGGATATCTGGGAGAAAAAGTAACTGAGGCTGTGATTACCGTACCGGCATACTTTAATGACGCGCAGCGCCAAGCGACCAAGGATGCGGGTAAGATCGCAGGTCTGGATGTAAAGCGTATCATCAACGAGCCTACAGCGGCAGCGCTTGCTTACGGACTGGATAATGAAAAGGAACAGAAGATCATGGTATATGACCTGGGCGGCGGTACGTTTGATGTATCTATCATTGAGATCGGCGACGGCGTCATTGAGGTGCTTTCCACAGCCGGCAACAACAGACTGGGCGGGGATGACTTTGACCAGAAGGTAACAGATTACATGCTGTCTGATTTCAAGTCCAAGGAAGGCGTAGACTTATCCAACGACAAGATGGCGCTGCAGAGATTAAAGGAAGCGGCAGAGAAGGCGAAAAAGGAACTTTCATCCGCGACGACTACCAACATCAACCTTCCGTTCATCACAGCAACATCCGAAGGACCGAAGCATTTTGATATGAACCTGACAAGAGCAAAATTTGACGAGCTTACACATGACCTGGTAGAGAAGACAGCAGAGCCGGTAAGACGCGCGTTGTCTGATGCGGGAATCACTGCTTCCGAGCTGGGGCAGGTACTGCTGGTAGGCGGTTCTACCCGTATCCCGGCGGTACAGGAGGAAGTAAAGCGGCTGACCGGAAAAGAGCCGAGCAAGTCTCTGAATCCGGACGAGTGTGTTGCCCTCGGCGCATCCGTACAGGGCGGCAAGCTGGCAGGGGATGCCGGCGCAGGCGATATCCTTCTGCTGGACGTTACCCCGCTGTCTCTGTCCATCGAGACCATGGGCGGTGTGGCAACCAGGCTGATTGAGAGAAACACCACCATTCCGACAAAGAAGAGCCAGGTATTCTCTACGGCGGCAGATAATCAGACCGCAGTTGACATCAACGTGGTACAGGGTGAGCGTCAGTTCGCGAGAGACAACAAGTCTCTGGGACAGTTCCGTCTCGACGGAATCCCGCCGGCTCCGCGCGGAATCCCGCAGATCGAGGTGACATTCGATATCGATGCCAACGGTATCGTTAATGTATCCGCAAAGGATCTTGGAACCGGAAAAGAGCAGCATATTACGATCACTGCAGGCTCCAACATGTCTGATGAAGACATCGATAAGGCAGTCAAAGAAGCAGCGGCATTCGAAGCGCAGGATAAGAAGCGCAAGGAAGCGATTGATACAAGAAATGAAGCAGATGCCATGGTATTCCAGACCGAAAAGGCTATCAAGGAAGTGGGCGACAAGCTGGATGCTTCCGACAAGGCAGCTGTAGAGGCTGACTGCCAGGCATTGAAGGATATCCTTGCAAAGTCTGCTCCGGAAGAGACAACGGACGCACAGGTTGCGGAGATCAAGGCAGCGAAGGAAAAACTGATGGAAAGCGCACAGAAGCTGTTTACGAAGATGTATGAGCAGGCTGGGGCAGCAGGAGCGGCAGGTGCAGGTCCGATGCCGGAAGCAGGTCCTGCACCGGAAGGCTTCCAGGGCGATGATGTAGTGGACGGGGATTACAAAGAAGTATAAATTTGGCAGCTGCTCAGCACAGGATAGCGGTATATCTGCGAAGGTACTGAGCAGATATAAAAAAATGCTCCTGAACATCCAGGGCAGCCGGCAATATCATGGCTGTCCTGGATAGTATAATGTGAAAGGTAGATTGTTATGGCAGAGTCAAAAAGAGATTATTATGAGGTGCTTGGCATAGGCAAGGACGCAGACGACGGGGCGATAAAAAAAGCATATCGTGTTCTGGCGAAAAAATATCATCCCGACATGAATCCGGGAGATGCGGAAGCGGAAAAAAAGTTTAAAGAGGCATCGGAAGCGTATGCGGTACTGAGTGATCCGGAAAAGCGCCGCCAGTATGATCAGTTCGGACACGCAGCATTTGAAGGAGGCGCCGGCGGAGCAGGCGGCTTCGGTGGCTTTGATTTCAGCGGTGCGGATTTCAGCGATATCTTCGGAGACATCTTCGGGGATCTTTTCGGCGGCGGCAGAAGAGGCGGCCGCGGGAATGGCCCGATGCGGGGAGCCAACATCCGCAAGAGCATCCGTATTACATTTGAAGAAGCGATTTTCGGCTGTGAGAAAGAGCTGGAACTGATCCTGAAGGATTCCTGTACGGCATGTAACGGTACGGGGGCGAAACCGGGGACATCTCCGGAGACCTGTTCAAAATGCGGCGGCAAGGGCCAGATCGTCTATGCCTCCCAGTCCTTTTTCGGAACCGTACAGAATGTACAGACCTGTCCGACCTGCGGCGGTTCCGGGAAGGGGATCAAGGAAAAATGTACATCCTGTTCCGGAACCGGATATACATCCAGCAAGAAGAAGATCCAGGTGTCTATCCCGGCCGGGATTGACAACGGACAGAGCGTCCGCATCCGCGAGAAGGGCGAGCCGGGTTTAAACGGCGGGCCGAGAGGAGACCTGCTGGTGGAAGTGAATGTATCCAGACATCCCATCTTCCAGCGCCAGGAGATGCATATCTTCTCCACGGTTCCGATCTCTTTTGCACAGGCGGCGCTTGGCGGGGATATCCGGGTGGCAACGGTAGACGGCGAAGTCATCTATACGGTAAAACCGGGGACCAAGACAGATACCAAGGTGCGCCTAAAGGGCAAGGGAGTACCGTCCCTGCGGGATTCCAGAGTAAGAGGGGATCATTATGTGACCTTGGTGATCCAGACTCCGGACAGACTGAGCGCAGAGGCGAAGGAAGCGCTGCGTAAATTCGACCAGCTGGCGGGGAACACCCTCAACCAGAAGGTGGATGAAGGAAAATCCAAAAAGAAAGGCTTCTTTAAGGATAAGATGAAAGAAGTCTTTGAAGAATAAATACAGAAAGGCTGCCGGCGGCAGCCTTTCTGTATTTCAGACTTCCAATACAATAACGGATCTTTCTTTCATTGGAATGTTTCTCTCAGCACCAGGCATGTGACCTCTTGAAAAATAATTCTGTACAGGATCTCCGGTATTGACCGCAATCTTCCAGTTCAGGCCGTTTGGAAGCGGCGGAAGTGTAAGGGTAACAGGCTCCCAATAGGTGTTGACCGCAAGATAGACCAGATCCTCTTTTGCCTTGGCGGGATCGTATCCTGCAAACAGAACACAGATCACATGGGAGTCCGGGCTGTAGTCCGGCTCGTTGGGACGCACGCCGTGGATGCTTGCATAAGGAAGTCCGGTCAGGCTGGCTTCCAGATTCTTGCGGATCACGGGATGATCCTTGCGGAACTGGATCATATATTGGAAAAAGCGGAATAGATCCTGGTTTTTAGCCAAAAGAGTCCAGTCCAGCCAGGAGATGATATTGTCCTGGCAGTAAGGGTTATTGTTTCCAAACCGGGTATCTCCGAATTCGTCTCCGGAGAGGAACATCGGCGTTCCCCGGCTGCAGAGCAGGACTGCGCAGGCATTTTTGATCATCCGCATCCGCAGCGCGCGGATCTCTTCATTGTCCGTATCCCCCTCGGCACCGCAGTTCCAGCTGTTGTTGTCATCTGTACCGTCCGTATTGTTCCAGCCGTTGTCCTCATTATGCTTTACATTATAGCTGTAAAGGTCATACAGCGTGAAGCCGTCGTGGCAGGTCAGGAAATTGACAGAGGCATTCAGCCCGCGGTGGATGGGATCGTACAGATCCGGTGAGCCGATGATCCTCTGCGCCGCGATCGCCGCACAGCCGGAATCCCCCTTTAAGAACCGGCGCATATCATCCCGATACCGTCCGTTCCATTCCGCCCAGCGTTTCCAGGATGGGAAGGAGCCTACCTGATACAGGCCGCCCGCGTCCCAGGCCTCTGCGATCAGCTTTACATTTCCAAGGATGGAATCAAAAGCCAGGGTTCTCAAAAGCGGAGGCTGGTTCATCGGAGATCCGTCCTCATTTCGCCCCAGGATCGTCGCAAGGTCGAAGCGGAAACCGTCTACCCGGTATTCGGTAGCCCAGTAACGCAGGCAGTCCAGGATCATCTGCTGGACCACAGGATGATTGCAGTTCAGGGTATTTCCGCAGCCGCTGAAATTATAATAATGGCCGTCTGGAGTCAGCAGGTAATATATATTGTTGTCAAAGCCCTTGAATGAAAAACAGGGGCCCATCTCATTTCCTTCGGCAGTGTGGTTGAACACCACGTCCAGGATGATCTCCATGCCGTTGTCGTGCAGGGCCTTGATCAAAAGCTTTAATTCCCTTCCCTCCTGATTGTCCTCGGAGAATGCGGCAAAGCTGGTATTCGGAGCAAAGAAGCAGACCGGATTGTACCCCCAGTAATCCAGAAGCTTCCTGTCATTGACAACACGGGCATCCCGCATCTCGTCAAATTCAAAGATAGGCATCAGCTCTACGGCATTGATGCCAAGCTCCTTGAGATACGGAATCTTTTCTCTCAATCCCCGGAACGTACCGGGATGGGATACGCCGGAAGAGCGGTCGTTGGTAAAGCCTCTGACATGGGTCTCATAGATCACCAGGTCTTCCATGGGAATGTTGGCATGATATGCGGTTCCCCAGTCAAAGTTACTTCGGACTACGCGGGCGCGGTACCCCCGGTTGTAATTTTTGTTGTATCCCCAGTTGCTCTGGCCGGAAACGGCTTTTGCGTAAGGATCCAGAAGGATTCTCTTGGAATCAAAACGGAATCCCTGGCGCTCATCAAAGGGGCCGTCCAGCCGGTAGGCATATTCCACATCCGTGATATCCAGATAAAATACGATCATGGAATAGACGCACCCGATCTTGTAATTTTCCGGAAATTTCAGCACGGCATAGGGTTCATCCTCCGACTTGTGGAACAGGAGCAGTTCGCAGGAGGTTGCCCCGTGGGACTGGGTCGTAAAGCTGACCCCGCAGGGAATAAGGGTAGCGCCCATGGTGCCGAAAAATCCGGGACGGACTTCAAAGCCGGATATGATATCCAGCGGCTCCAAGGGTACATTGTGAATATGTGTCATTTCTGATGAGTTCATGATAACACTCCTTTCATTCGTAAAAGTATATAGCTGTAAGCATAAAGGACCTGTATTGAAAAAACTGCCCGAGCCAGTGATTTCAAGCCGGATCCTGAGCCTTTGCCCGATTAGAAAATGATTAGGATCACGTGACCTGTTATTTGTGCTGATAGTAAAATACGGCGAGCTGCGTCCGGTCGCGGAGGTTCAGCTTATCCAGAATATCGCTGAGATAGTTTCGCACCGTACCCTCACTGAGGAATAATTCCGCCGCGATCTCCTTGTTGCTCCTGCCGTCGGCGATGAGGGTGATGATTTCCAGCTCCCGGTCGCTGATCTGCGCGGCGGCATAATCAAATGCCTCCGTTTTTCGGAACAGGCCGGGAAGCTTGGAAACTACTTCGCAGCCAAACACGGTCTGCCCCGATGCCACGGCCTTGAGGGCCGGGAGGAGATTGGTATAATCCTGTTTCAGCAAATATCCTCTGGCGCCTGAACGCAGTGCTTTTACAATATATTCATCGTCCGAAAAGGTGGTCAGCAAAAGGATATTTGCGTCTGAAAATTCTTTCCGTATTTCCACGGTGGCCTGCAGGCCGTCCATCTGTTTCATCCGGATGTCCATCAGCAGGATATCCGGAAGGTGTTCCCGATACAGCCTCACCGCGTCTGTTCCGTCTGTACCTGTGGCTGCAATGGTGACCTCCCCGCTCGCTTCCAGAATCGTCTTGAGCGCACCGGACACCAGACAGTCATCATCTATGATTACCAGTTTCATTGGTTTTCCTCCTGAATCATGTAAGGAACTGTATGGAAATAACTTATGCATTTTGACTTGTCTGGTTTTCCGATAGTACAGGTCAAAAAGCCTCGACGACGTCCGCATAGCCTACGTCTTTTCTTTCACAAGTTCCCTGACGTTTTTTGGGGATAGTGATAAAAATCCGGAATCCGGTTTCTGCTGAAATCTGCAGGGTTCCGTCCAGGGAACGGACCCGGTCCTGGATATTGGTCAGCCCGATCCCGCTTCGGCCGGATTCCTTACTGCAATCCCCGGGAGCGGCCCCGGTTCCGTTGTCCTCCACGCAGAGCTGATAGAGAGCGGGATGCTCCTGCATGGTGACGCAGACCTGGCTGGCATTGCTGTGCCGCATCACATTCGAAAGGGCTTCCTTGAGGATGCTGATCAGGCAGTACTTGACTTCCCGGGGGACCTTACGTCCCATATCATACCGCAGGAGGACCGGACAGAAGGTGAAGCCGTCGGTCAGGCTTCGGACTGTCTCCTCCAGGTTTACGGACTCATCGTGCAGGTCATGTACACTGCTGCGGATGCTGTCCATGGCTGAATTCAGGGAAACATCCAGGTTGTCCAGTACCGGGCAAAGCTCTGTCTGCCGGTTTACGGCCCTGGCCGCGCCCAGCAGCAGGATGGAACGGGAGAGAACGTGCCCTACGCTGTCATGGATCTCCCGGGCGATCCGGTTCCGCTCCCGCAGGGTGGCGGTGTAGATCTCATAGTCCTGCTTTTCCAGAAGCGCTTTATTCTTTTCCGTCAGCAGAAGATGATTCTCCCGGCTGTCGTCCTGGCTTTGCCGGAACAACATATCCAGCCGCTGATACTGCCCGGTATGGCTCTGCAGAAGCGCGGCCAGCAAAAAACCGAAGATGCCCATCCACAGAGGAAGCATCAGGGAATCTACGGAATGGGTCATATGATACAGGAACAAAAGGCAGGCGCAGGACAGCATCAGCCACCTGCGTTCCGCCAGGAACAGATAAAACAAAGCCGGAAAAAAACAGAAAAAAGGCGGAAATAACAAGGAGGCAGACAGAAAACAGATTCCAAATCCCAGGTGGATCCGGGGAGATTCCAGAAAATAACAGGCGCAGCAAACAATCAGGGCGCATAAAAAAGCCAGCACGAACAATAGATCTGCGGGAAAGTACAGTATGGAAGCCATACAATATAAGAGTAATAAGCCGGTGTCTTGAAAATAATGCATAATGTTTCGCCTGTTCTAAAAAAATTCTGTTTTTATTATAATACGAAACAGCCGGTCAGGTAAAGAAAAATTTGAAGGAATTTTTCATACTGCTGCCATTCCGTTACTGGAGCACCCAAAGGGTGTGAACAGTAACGCCGTTCCAATAGTTACAAATGTCATATGCAAGTTGTGACAATGCACACTTTTCCCGGAAAAGGGAGGACGGTATAATGTCAGTATCAGAAAGGAATCCCGGAAGCTGTCCGGAGGATCGAAGGAGGAATTTGGATATGGTTGAGATAAAAAATCTGGTAAAGCGTTACGGAGACCTGGTGGCTCTGGACCACTTAAACCTGCAGGTACAGGAGGGAGAGATCTTCGGGCTTCTTGGGCCCAACGGCTCAGGCAAGACAACGGCGATCAGCTGCATGCTGGCCCTTTTGAAGTATGACCGGGGCAGTATCCGCATTTTCGGAGAGGAGATGACTCCGGAGAGCTATCATGTGAAAGAGCAGATCGGGATCGTGCTGCAGAACGTGGCGGTGTTCGATGAGCTGACGGTCTATGAAAATATCGATTATTTCTGCGGACTCTATGTAAAGGAGAAGCAGCGCAGGAAAGAGCTGGTGGAAGAAGCCATTGCATTTGCGGGGCTGGAGGATTACCGGAAGGCGCGCCCCGGCAAATTGTCCGGAGGCCTTTTGCGGCGGCTGAACATTGCCTGCGGGATCGCGCATAAACCCAGGCTGCTCATTATGGATGAGCCCACGGTGGCCGTGGATCCCCAGAGCAGGAACAAGATACTGGAAGGAATCCAGGAGCTGAACCGGCAGGGCGCCACTATCATCTATACGTCCCACTACATGGAAGAGGTGGAGCAGATCTGTACCCGGGTGGCGATCCTGGATCACGGAAGAAGCATCGCGGTGGGGACCAAGGAAGAGCTGAAAATGATGATCAAGACCGGGGAGACCGTGACCATCGAAGCCGTGGCCCTCGGGGAGGAGCACCTTCAAGCCATTCGGGAGCTGCCCCATGTATTTGGCGTGGACTACGGGGAGCAGATTCTGACCGTGCGCTGCACCAAGGCAAAGCACAACCTGATCCGGATCCTCAATTACCTGCAGGAACAGGAAATTCTGTTCGGCAGGGTGTTTTCCGAGCTTCCCACGCTCAATGACGTCTTCCTGGAGATCACAGGAAAGCAGCTTCGGGATTAAAAGGAGGGAATGGCATGCTGCACTTAATGAAGTATAATCTGATGGTGAAGATCAAATGTGTCAATGTCGTTTTCTGGCCTCTGGTCTTTCCGCTGATCCTGGGAACCCTGTTCTATTTTGCCTTCGGATCCATGGAGGAGGCGGATTTTGAGACCGTACAGACGATCGTAGTAAAGGAAGCGGATGCGGATCCGGTCTTTCTGGAGTTTTTGGAAACCATGGAAACAGACGAGAGCCATCTTGTGGAAGTCCGGGAAATGTCCGGGGAGGAAGCACGCCTGGCGCTGGAAGAGAAAAAAGCGTCGGGGATTTATTTTGTGGGGGAGACGCCTGCGCTTACGGTGGCCGGCAGCGGGATCTCGGAGAGCATCTTGGAGTCCCTCCTGGAGAACTATGAAAATGGAAAACAGACCCTTCTGCTGGCGGCCGAAAAGCACCCGGAGGGGATGCAGAACGCCATGGAACAGATGGGAGCCTATGAGGAGCTGGTGGAGCAGGTCTCCCTGGGAGGCACGACAACCAACGGCAATGCCCAGTTCTTTTACGCGCTGATCGCAATGGCATGTCTGTACGGGGCATTTATCGGGATGGATGCGGCGTTTTCGATCCAGGCGAACCTGACGGCGCTGGCAGCCAGACGGTGCGTGACACCGACCCATAAGCTGAAACTGGTCCTGACGGAAATGCTGTCCTGCTTTCTGCTGCATTACCTGAATGTGCTGATATTGCTGGCATATCTCCGGTTTGTGCTCCGGCAGGAATTTTACGGACAGATGCCGCAGATGCTTCTGATCTCCCTGATCGGCAGTATGATGGGCGTGTCCATGGGCATTTTTATCGGAGGAATCGGAAAGATGAAGGAAGGAGTAAAGGTGGGGGTCCTGCTGGCGGTCTCCATGACCGGAAGCTTTCTGGCCGGTCTGATGAGCGCGGATATGAAGTACCTGGTGGAGCGCAATTTCCCAATCGTGAACAGGCTCAACCCGGCTGCGGTGATCACAGACGCATTTTACTGCATCAACGTATACGACGATCCGGTGCGGTTTAGCAGGAGCCTGGTCACACTGGCCGTCATGTGTGTGATCCTGACGCTGGCGTCATTTTTACTGATCAGGAGGGAACGTTATGACAGTATATAAAGGATTTCTTACGATTACCCGGCGAAATATCCGGATGATGTTTCTGTATCTCGCAATCTTTCTGTCCATATCGGTCATGGTACAGGTGGCGACCGGGGGAAATGCGGATGAATTTGAACAGGTCAGCCTGAATATTGCCGTAATCGACAAGGACGGCGGCGAACTTGCCAAAGGTCTTGCCGATTATCTAAGCCACTATCATACGCTGGTGGATCTTCCCGACGACCCTTCCATTATCCAGGACCGTATGTTCTATCGGGAAATCTATTATGTAGTGACAATCCCGGAAGATTTTGAGAAACGATGCCTTTATGGGGATGAAATGCTTCCGGTAACGAAGGTTCCGGGCAGCAACAGCGGATTCTATGTGGATCAGCAGATTAATACATTCATGAATGACGTCCGAATCATGGCAAGAAGCGG
>Ga0137310_102122_pt1 | contig 11626 bp, 10 predicted proteins | sample NAcewiD2O_June_2_FD_97183 | JGI IMG/M metagenome (GOLD analysis project Ga0137310, IMG submission 97183) | Mouse cecal microbial communities from Vienna, Austria - N-Acetylglucosamine amended D2O_June | ecosystem: Host-associated > Mammals > Digestive system > Large intestine > Cecum | place...
CTCGCCGGATAAGTCTACATTGGACATCTCCAGTTCGCCCGGCGTCATATACCCGCCGTCCGATGTGATATCAACACCGATGCCGTCAAAATCACCGGAGTTCTGGGTCGATGTATATAAGTTATCCCCCGCCTTCTCCAGACCTGCCGCATTTGCGAACCTCGCCACAGCAATCTGAGCGAGCAGCTTGCTCTGCCCGTTGTCGTATGTGGCATAGATCTTACCGTCGTTCTGGATGGAAAGGCCGGACATCTTACCAACCATACGCCCCGCACCGATGCTGGCGTCCGCCAGGGAACCGTTGGTCGCAGACGCGGTCGTTACTTTGTTGTTACCCTGGTTGCTGAGGGCGGAGAAGTCGATAGTGATATCTTCAAAACTGGCTCCATCCGGATCATTTCCAAATTTAAGCGTCATCACCTTAGTACCGGCTGTACCGTTTATTCCCACAAAAGATCCGTCCGCCTTGCTGAAATCAATACTGCAGCCGTCAATATTTTTCCCGTTAAATACTATACTGCCTGCCGCTGATCCGCTGCCGTCCACCATTTTGCTGTCCGTCATTAAAGTGGCAAGCTGTGTAGAAATATCATAGGTTTTCGATGTCGGCGGATTGGCTGTATTGTCCTCAATGGTGCTTCGCATTCTTTTAAACTCATCTGCGCTGTTATATCCGAAGGCTTTCGCCACACCTTTCCATGCATCATCTTCCGATAATACTTTATCCGGATCCGCTGTTGCAGTACCGTTACTCATAATGAAATGTGTTGCGGTAATTTTTCCGTCAGTAATCGAATATTCCGTATAATCCCCGTTTGCATTTTCATTGGGAGATCTCAAAGTATGCGGCGGTCCCATTTTTAATTCATAACCATTGGCAAGCGACTTCGTTATATCATTCATAGTGACTTCCGTATTTCCCATGGTCGCCCCTACCTGAGCCGTTATATCCTTTCCGGATGCATCCAACAGTTTTACCAGTTCACAGGAATACGAGTTTACATTCTCATTGTTGCCGTCAACCTTTTTGAGCGCCAACTTAGCCGTATAGCTGTATCCTCTGCTGTCATAGAAGTTCAGGTTCATGATCTTACCGTCCTCGGAATTCACTTCCGGGCTCTGCTCATCTATGATCCCCGATATATATCCCTGCGTGGTAGCTTCCGCCGGATAAGTCATATTCGCCGCGTTCATGATCTGCAGCGCAGTCACGGTATCGGGCTTGATCGTTGTCGGGTTATCCGGATCGGGCAGCCAGCCCATTACCCTGTAACCGTTCGAAGACATAACCAGATTACCCGCCGCATCCACCTTAAAGGAACCGTCTCTTGTAAACAAATTATCTCTGCCGTTGTTTACAACAAAGAAAGACTGGCCTGTGATACGGATATCAAACGGGTTGTTTGTTGTCTCTGCCGAGCCGGGCAGCGTGATATTGGTGGAGATGGACGCCATCTTGGCACCGAGGCCGACCTGCTTCGCGTTGATACCGCCGAGGCCCGTAGCGGAGTTCGGCCCTGACGCATTGCTGGAATTCTGATATAAGAGATCAGAAAACAGCGCCGACTGGGACTTATAGCCTACCGTATTTACGTTGGCGATATTGTTACCGATTACATCCATTCTTGTCTGGTGTGTCTTAAGGCCCGCCACACCTGAGTACATTGCTCTGTTCATATATTAAATCTACCTCCTGTAAAATTGTGAGTCTCTCCTGTCATGGGCAGACACCCGGTAAAACCGGGCTTTGCCGCAGATCCGAAACTCTTTCAAAGAGGGGTCGTTCGTTCCTTCTGCCATTCCGGAACATTTCCAGCTTCCATAAGGTCCAGCTATCTATTTATATGATCACGGCCCCGTCAATATTTGTATAAATGTTTTCCTGTGCTTCACTCTGTTCCATGGCTGTCACCACGGTACTGCTCGGTACATTTACGATAAACTCCAGTGAATCTACAAGTACCAGCGAATCTTTGATTCCCTTCGCCTGCGCTTTTTTCGTGCCTTCCTGCAGTCTTTCCATCTGGCTGTCCGTCAGTTCGATATTCCTTGTGCTCAGTCTTCCTGCCGCATGCTTGGAAAATCTGACTTCACTGCCGGCTTCCGACGCCTGTTCCAGAATATCCTGAAAGGATAGACTGTCCTGTTTTTTTGCCGCCGGCATTACAGGCTTCCGGCTTAAATATTCGTTTTGTACCTGTTCTAAAGAATGAAAACCATTTGTCTGAACTTTCATGCTATTCACCAGCTTCCCTGCTTTATTTCACGTTTCGTGATATTTTATTCTTCCGTTTCGGTTCCTTCCTCTCCGGTATTTCCGCTTCCTGACCCTTCCGGCGTCACCGTACCGTTCTCTTCAGGCTTTGTCTCTCCGCCGCCTTCCGTCCCGTCCGGCTCCGTTACTTCACCGCCGTCATCGTCGTCCTCATCCTGATTCTTTTTCATTTCTTCGATCCGCTCATGATACTTCGTGATCTTATCGGTATTTTCCTTTGCGATAAAGGTCTTCTCGTAATCGGACATCGCCTCAAATTCACTCCAGAGTTTTTCCACATCCTCCGCATCATCCATCGTAAGATTCTCGTAAGACGGAAGTTTATTGAGTGCCACAGACCATTCGTATACCTTGTCAAAAGCCTCCATATAATCCGTATCGATCACATCGTGCAGATCGTCTATCGAATAAAGAGAACCGCCTACGGAAAGATATGCCTTGCCGCCCTCGTAGGTAACGTAATCTACTTTTCCCTGTATTGGTGTAACCCTTCCTGTTTCGCTGGTGGTCTGCAGTACTACCGTCTTGCCTACCAGTGAAGATGCCCTTGAAAGATCAAAAGCCGAACTCATATTCTGCATCGCTTCCAGTTCCGAGAAGGTCGCGTACTGGGATATCCATTCTGTATTGGATGTAGGCTCTAACGGATCCTGATTCTGCACTTCCGCTACCAGAAGTTTTAAAAAGGTATCTTTACTGTAAGTCGAATTTTTATCTTTCGCGTTTTTCAGCGAAGTCTGAGACTCTGTCTCTTTTATCTTACCGTCTTCCACCGGTGCTATCAAAGCTCCTGCCATACTTCCTCTCCTTTCTTGATCATTATAACCTGTTTATCATGCCATATAATTTACCGTACTTCCCTCCGACTGCATCATTTCTGCCGTCAGCCTTTCTTCCTCCGTAAGATCCTCTTCCTCATCCAGATCGATCTCTCCCAGATTCAGGTTCCTGACGCCTTTTCTTCCCCGTCTGCCCTGATCTGAAGAAGCTTCGTTTCCGTCCGGATTTCTGTCCAGAGAATACTGTGCGATCGTCACTTCAACGGCTTCCACCTTGACGCCCTGCTGTTCCAGATTTTCTCTCAGTTCCATCATCTGGCTTTCCAGCACCGCCCTTACGGATTCATTCTGTGCGATAAACTGTGCCGTCACGGCGCCCTCTTTGTTGGAAATCTGAATATGTAAGGTTCCCAGCGATTCGGGATGAAGCTGCATTTCAAGGCTTGTCAGTTCCGGCTTCACCGACACCTTCATATAATCCAGTATCTGGTCCATGATCTCCTGCGTATCAGTCATCGAAAATGCTTTCTCAGCCTCCGCCGCCTTTAATGCCTGCGCCTGCTGTTCCACGTTCTGCGCCTGATAGCTGTTTCCCATAAACGGACTTTCACTGTTTTTTCCGGTATCCTCCTGCTTCGGCGCATCCTTCTGTGCTACCGTCTCCGTTCTGGCATTTTCCGTCAGCTCCGGTTTCTGCACACTGAGTTTCACCGCTTCACTGTCCGTATTTTCACCTTCCTGCAGATCCTGCACGGATACTTCCTGCACTTCTTCAGGTACCTCCTCCGCAAGCCTCTTTTGTGCTTCCATCACTGCCGCGTTAAACTCTTCCTGGCTCATGCCAGTCTCTTCCTGTACTTCTCCGGCGATATCCTCCAGCGTACCCAGCGCTTCCATTACGGATTGATAAAAATCTCCGTCCGTCAGAAGGGACATATCGTCCGCTCCTTCCGTGAGCTCTACCATCAGGCTTTTCAGATTCTTCGCATCCAGCAATGACACATCCGTCATTCCAAGTGCATCCATGGCTTCCCGCACGGCATCCTCGCTGATTCCCATCTGCGCTGCCAGTGCCGCCACCATTTCACCGCCTGCTTTTTCCAAAACTTCCGCATCATCCGTGATCTCTTCCGTTTCTTCCGTTTTCGCCTGTGTTTCCGCATCTTCGGTCTTGCTTTTTTCTTCCGCCCTGCTGTCTGTTTTTAACTTATCCCTTGCCGCAGAATCTTCGGTCCTGCTCTTTGCATCCGAAGTTTTAGCCGCTTCCGCTCTTTTGTCAGAGTTCTGCCTGCCTGCCGTCGTCTGCTTCAGGATCGTATTAAAACCTCCGCCGTCGGAAGATGCTGCCGGTTTCGTTCCTTTTGCCGATAAGATGTTCTGCATCCCAGAACCCTTATCAAGTCCGGGCATATTCGTCACGTTTTTACCTCCTTTTCTTTTATTGTCAAAGTACCTTTCGGGCTGCGCCCGAATCTATAAAATTGTCCCTTCCGGCCTCCATGCCTGAAAGTACACAATTTTCAATAATTATATCGGCATTTTCCGCCTTTTATATAACAGACTGCCGCCTCTTTCACCGGACGGGAGTAAAGTTTTTCCGGAAATATTTCCGTCCGGATACCCGCCTTTGCCTGCCCGGAGATCACCCCGGATCCATCATCTTGGTCAGGCGCGCCGCGTTCTCCTCATTCATCTGCTCCAGTATCTTCGCACGGTCATCCGCGGACATCGCCTCCAGTATCTTCGCCACAAGATCCAGATCGCTGGTCATCGTATCAAAGATAGCCGCCGCTTCCTTTGCCTTCATGGAAGAATAAGTTGCGACATAATCCTCGATCTCCTTGTTGGCGGAAGTCTCCTGAATCGTCTGCTGGTACAGATATTCCGCCGTCGCCGGGTCCATCGCCTCATAATATTTCTGGTACTCCTCCACGCCGGGACCGTTTTCCGCATAGACGACTTCCTCATAGAACTCATTCTTCAGCCGTTCAAATTCAAGCTGTCCATCCTCAAAATTCTGAAGCCGGCTGTTCTCTTCCTTCAAACCGCTGATCTCATTCGCATAGGCCAGATTCTGCTCCTGCGCCATCTGAAGTTCCTGCTCGAGCTGCCTGATCTGCGCCACGGCATCTCCCAGGTCATCGTAACCGCCGTATACGTCCTCTTCCTCGTCCTTCCTCTGTTCATTCGGAAGGATCTTATTCAGCACCGGCACATCCTTCAGCAGAGGTTTCAATACGTTTGTCCCGACGCCGCCCACGTCCAGTTTTACGAGAACGCAAAGGATCGCAACCCAGACCGCCACGATAAAAGCCGTCACCAAAAATACCGGAAGCCCTCCCGGCTCGCCGTCCAGTTCCTCTTCCTGGTCGGAAATTTCCCTGGCTTTTTGTTTTGCCTCTTTTTTCTGTGCCTTCTGTTCCGCTTTTAAACGCTTCTTCTCTTCTTTTAACCTTTGACGTTCCGACTCCCGGTCTTCAAACTCTTCTTCCGGACGTTCGTTCTCTTTCGGTTTTTTTGCCATACTTTATCGTCTCCTCTGACCATAGGTATAACTTACCAGTTCATCTACTTCCTTGCTTTCCTCTTTCGCAAGTTCCTTCTTGAATTCCTCAAAGGCAGCCTCCCTGAGCTGCTCATGCGTCTTTCTCTCTATCATGTATTCCTGCAGGATCTGCCGGGCCCTCTCCACAGCCTCCTCGGCTTTTCTCACCCGTATCCTCTGCTCGATAATCGCTTCCTTGATATAATCCAGCGCCGCCGCATTCTCCTGCAGCCTGAGGGGATCAAGCAGCTGCTGTCTGAGCACGGCGCCCTCCGCCAGATACTGGATCCTCCGCTGCGAAAGCCGCTGCAGCCTCTGTTCCTCCACCGTAAGCTGATGGTTCGCCGCCGCAAAAGCCTGCTTCGCCTGCTCCTCCATCTTTTCCTTGATATTCAGGATACTCTGCATCCTGTACACAAATTTTGCCATAATATAGTTCCAGCCTTCACCGGTCTGCGGCATTCCGTTGTCATTTATGTAGCAAATATCTCACTCATCGCAGCCACGGTCTCTTCAAATCCCGTTTTCGTATCCACGTCCTGCATCAAAAAGTCATTTACCTGACCGATCTTCGAGATCGCATAATCAATATCCGGATTGCTGCCCGCCTTATAGGCGCCGATATTGATCAGATCCTCCGCTTCCTGATAGGTTGCCAGCACATTTTTCAGCTTTCCCGCCATGGCCTTGTGTTCCCTTGTGGCAATGCTGCTCATACATCTCGAAATGCTCTGCAGCACATCGATCGCGGGATAATGGTTTTTATGCGCCAGCTTTCTGTTCAGCATAATGTGTCCGTCCAGAATACTTCTCGCCGTATCCGTGATCGGTTCGTTAAAATCGTCGCCGTCCACCAGTACCGTATATAAACCCGTAATGGAGCCCTTATCGGAACGCCCCGCTCTCTCAAGGAGTTTGGGCATCTCCGCGTAAACACTGGGAGGATATCCTCTTGATACCGGCGGTTCCCCGCTGGCAAGGCCGATCTCCCTCTGCGCCATCGAAAAACGTGTCAGGGAGTCCATCATCAGAAGGACATCCTTTCCTTCGTCCCGGAAATATTCCGCGATCGCCGTAGCCGTTTTCGCAGCCTTGTTTCTCTCCAGTGCCGGCTTATCCGAAGTGGATACCACCACCACAGAACGTGCCATGCCCTCCGGCCCCAGATCTCTTTCTATAAATTCGCGGACTTCCCTGCCCCGCTCCCCGATCAGGGCGATGACATTGATCTCCGCCGTGGTATTCCTCGCAAACATTCCCATCAGAGTGGACTTTCCCACACCGGAACCCGCAAAAATCCCGATCCTCTGCCCTTTTCCCACCGTCAAAAGGCCATCCACCGCTTTCACCCCGAGGGGCAGAACTTCATCTATGATCTCTCTCTCGAGCGGATCAGGCGGCGCCGCTTCCACCGGATATCTGGCGGTAGTCTCAAATGTTCCGCCGTCCACAGGCCTGCCCAGTCCGTCCAGCGTCCTGCCCAGGATATCATCCGTAATATCCACCATCAGAGGGGAATTCGTATTTTCGACAATACTGCCCGAACCGATGCCGTCCGTTACCTCGTAGGGCATCAGCTGCGTCATGCCGCCCTTAAAGCCGACCACCTCAGCCATAATGGACACGCCCTCACCGCCGGCAGGAAATATCCGGCAGATATCCCCGAGCCTTGCATCAGGTCCCGCCGACTCGATCGTCAGTCCGATGACATTCACGACTTTCCCCATTTTCTTAAACAAGGGTTCTTCTATGCACTTCTGATATTTTTTAAAATCTATCGCTGTTTCCAACATGCCCACCCTTTTTCCGCAGCCGGGATCATTCCTTACAATAAGCCAGCATATGTATCCGGCGCTTTAATTCCTGCAGTTCCACATCGATACTGCAGTCAAAGATGCCGCCGCCGGTCTCGATCATCCCTTCGCCGCGCTTCATCATCACATCTGCCACCACATCCATTCTGACACCCGGCATTCCCGTCAGAAGTTCATCCTTATGGGCATTGATATATTCATAATCCGTCTGGGATACTCTGACGATAAACTCCTTACCGCTGTCAATACGATGCAGCGTGGTATCCAGCAGATGAAATAATATTCCGCTCTGCTCTTTTAACCCTGCCGCAAAAACATGGTCATAGATACCTGTCAGTTCATCTATCACCATGGGTTCGAGCTCCTGCAATCTCTGTTCATATTCCCGGTACAGCTTATCCCGCACCGCTTCCGTTTCCTGTATTGCCGCCTGAGCCTTTTTCTCCGCTTTATCCGCCTCCAGAAGGGCCTCGCTGTGTCCCCGGGCAAACCCGTCGTCATACCCCGCTCTCTGTCCCTCGTCAAAGGCCTGCTGCTTCAGGCTTTCTATCTCCTGCGCGGCAGAAGATCTCATCTCCTCGATCTCCTGTCTTGCCTGTTCTAAAAGTTCCTCCGGAGAAGGGCCCTCATAGACGGGCTGTTCCCGGTAGATGTTACCGGACTCCTCCCCGAAAAGCGCTTTTCTTGTCTCTTCATCCATCTCCTCAAATTCCGCCTGCTGAAAGCCGTCATTTGAGATGGGGGCATCCTGCCCCGTAGAAGCATTTCCGATGATCCCGCCCAGACGTTTTGCCACGATCTTATTGGAATCAATGACTCTTGCCTCCCCTTCCTGAAAGTTCACAAAACCGGATTTAAATAAATTAGACAACGACCTCGTCACCTCCGCCTCTGGAAATGACGATCTCTCCTGAATCTTCCAGTTTCCTGATGATATTTACGATCTTCTGCTGTGCTTCCTCCACGTCCTTCATTCTTACAGGGCCCATGAATTCCATATCCTCCTGGATCATGGATGCAAGACGTTTGGAAAGGTTGTTGAAAATCGCAGCCTTTACTTCTTCGTTGGAACTCTTCAGGGAAACCGCCAGATCATTATTATCCACATCTCTGAGTACACGCTGGATCGATCTGTCGTCCAAGAGCAGAATGTCTTCGAATACAAACATCTTCTTCCGGATCTCGTCTGCCAGTTCCGGCTCTTCGATCTCCAGGGTTTCCATAATATGTTTTTCTGTTCCGCGGTCCACCGTATTTAAGATATCTACCACGGCATCCACACCGCCGATAACCGTATAATCCTGATTCACAAGAGAAGCCACCTTTGATTCCAGTATATTTTCCACCTCTTTGATCACATCCGGGCTGGTTCTGTCCATCACGGCGATACGCTTCGTCACGTCGGACTGTCTGTCGGGCGGAAGCGCGGAAATGATCAGCGCTGCCTGTGCAGGTGCCAGATAGGACAAAATGAGCGCTATCGTCTGAGGATGTTCATCCTGAATAAAGTTAAGCAGCTGAGACGCGTCCGTCTTTCTCACAAACTCGAAAGGCTTTACCTGCAGCGAAGCCGTCAGCCTGCTGATCACAGCCACAGCCTGATCTTCTCCCAGCGCTTTCTCCAGCACTTCCTTCGCGTAGCCGATACCGCCTTCCGCAATATACTGCTGCGCAAGGCAGAGCTGATAAAACTCGTTTGTGACCGCCTCCTTGATCTGAGGTGTGATACTTCTGGTATTTGCGATCTCTAATGTCAGTTCCTCTATCTCTTCTTCTTTTAAATGCTTAAAAATCTGAGAAGACATTTCCGGTCCCAGTGCGATCAGCAGGATCGCGGCTTTCTGAAGACCACCCAGATTCTCTATGCTCATTTCATCTGCCATAGCACATTACCCCCAGTTTTCCTCGTTTAACCAGTTACGCAGCAGATTTGCCGTTGCTTCCGGATTCTCCGCCACAAACTTCTCCAGAATAAGCCGTTCCTCCGACTTCGGTTCCACCTCGATATCCTCGATCGGCTCCGGCGTAGACTGGAGCAGTTCATCCACAGGAAGCGGCTCTTCCGGTTCTTCCGGTACTCTCTCCCGCATCATGCTCCGCAGGATCACAAACGCAAGCAGTCCCAGAATCAGAAGGATCAGCACAAAAGCGATCACATCCGTCGCCTCGACATCGAGCCCTTCTCTGTCCACGAACCAGTTTTCCTCATAGGCAACGATGGAAATATTCTCTGCCGGAATACCGGTTGCCTTGGATACCACATTGATATAATCTTCGTCTATCTCGATCTTGTTTCTGCCGCTGTTCTGCGACTTGTATTCCTCCCAGCTGATGCCGTCCAAAAGCCCCTGGTCTTTCGCCACCTTCTCGTTCACGATCACATAATCGATAGCGGTGATGCCGGCGGAGGAACCGGTATAGTCGATCACGCCCACGCTGTTTTCCTCGGTGATCCGCTCACTGGGTACATATTTATAATCTTCCTCGGAACTGCTGGTGCTCTGGTTTCCGTCCGTCTCCACCACATAGGTTGGCGGTTCGTCGTTGGAATCCGTCCCTGGAATATCCCCGCCGGTCGCGGTGGAATCCGAATTATAAATGTGGGCTTCCGCCAGAAGGCCCTGAGTGGAGTTCTCCGGCGCATAATAATTGTGATCCACGATCTTCTTGGAGGAAAAATCGATGTCCAGATTTACCGCCACTTCGATATTGTCAAAACCGTTTGTCCCGCGCAGCGCGTTTTTAACCTTATTTTCCACCACCTGTTCCGAAAGCCGCTTTACTTCCATCTGAGAGTTCGCGCTTTCCGAAACGGAATAATTCTCCTCCCCGGTGTAGAGCATCTTTCCGGTCGAATCCATAATGGAAATACTGTCCGTCGCATCGTTTCCCAGCGCCGTTGCCACAGCCCTTGCGAGAAATGCCGCGTTGTCGCTTGTAAAATCTCCGTCGATCGTCAGTACGATAGACGCATAGGAAGGCTGCTCCGCAGCGATCAGGGTTCCGTTCTCTTCCGGTATATGCAGAATAACGGTCGCTTCCTTTATGGCATCGAACATACCGATAAAATCATGCTCCAGTTCATCCTGCAGCATTTTCACATAACGCTTCCGCTTATCCGCTTCAGTGACTCCGAGTCCCCCTTCGGTCACTTTATCAATACTATACTGATCGGAAACAATGCTGTTGGCTGCCAGCAGCAGATTGGCATCCCCGATCTGGGACGTCGCCACTTCCACCCTGAGCCCGTCGTCCGATATACGATATGTATAACCGCCCTCACCATCCAGAATCTCTTTAATCTGGGCTCCTTCGCTGGCAGATTCACATTCTTTCAGCAAAGTATACTGAGGTTTCGAAAGAACCGTTACCACCACCACAAGGGCAAGTATGATACCCGAGGCGACACATACGATCATCGTGCGCTGCTTTACGGTCAGACTCTTCCACCAGTCAATGATCTTTTTTAATAATTCTTTTACTCTCTCCTGCATCTGGACATTTCTCCCACCTGTACTTTATCTCTTTTGCCCTCCGGAACCCGGAACGCAAAAAATGCAGCCTTAAATCTGCATCTGCATGATTTCTCTGTATGCCTCAAGCAGTCTGTCTCTGATGGCTACGGTATAATTGATGGCCTGTGAAGCCTTGCCCAGCGCAATAGTCAGATCATGGGGATTATCCACTTCCCCCATTGCCCACTTCAACTCCATATCCTCCTTATCCGAAAGATAGGAATTTGTCAGATTAAAATTTTTGATTGCCGTATCTAACAGGGAATCAAATCCTCCTGCTTCTTCCTCTGTTTTTCTCGGGTTCGTTATCGTGGAAGTTGCCCTTGCCGCCTCTTCCACCAGATCCGCCGAATTTATACTGAATAAAGATGTAATATCCATTTCCTTTCATTACTTCCTTTCCCTCTCATTTAATAAATCCGCCTATCACGCCTGCCCGATGGACAATCCTCTCTGCGCCATACTCTTGCTGGCTTCAAAAGCTGTGGCATTCACTTCATAGCCGCGGCTTGCATCGATCAGATTGACAAATTCTGTTACGGCATCTACATTCGGATATAATACATAACCGTTTTCATCCGCATCGGGATGGCCGGGATCATAAACCATTTTCATTTCCGACCAGGTATCCTCATAAACGCCGTTCACCTTGACGCCGTTTCCGGAATATTTTCCGGTTTTGTTGGAATACCTGTCTC
>Ga0137310_102135_pt1 | contig 11574 bp, 9 predicted proteins | sample NAcewiD2O_June_2_FD_97183 | JGI IMG/M metagenome (GOLD analysis project Ga0137310, IMG submission 97183) | Mouse cecal microbial communities from Vienna, Austria - N-Acetylglucosamine amended D2O_June | ecosystem: Host-associated > Mammals > Digestive system > Large intestine > Cecum | place...
TCAAGTACTTGCAGACTACGCTCTTGCTAATTACGGTTTTAATGTAGAAACAGCAAAACCGGATAGAAATTATGCGGTTGATAAGTGGATAATTGTAGGAGCCGGAGCAAACGGAGCAGACCAGGTACTTGCAGCAGCTACAGCGAAAGATTCAGCACCAGTGACTATGAATCTCAGCAATGAAAAAGTGACGAGAAATACAGAATACCGAGTAATATTTGCAGAGGACAGTAATGGGAACAACATCCCTGATTATCTGGAGCGATACACTCTGACTGTTACTTACACTTATCATGCTGATGATCTTGTCGCAGGAGAGACGGCACCAGTAATGCCTCAGGTACACACGGAGTCCGGTATGAAGGTCCATGATACCTATAAGGTTTCTTCGCCGCAAGTAGATGGCTGGGTAGCGGTTCCGCAGGAAGTGAATGGAACAATCGTAGATTCTGATGTTAGGGAAACTGTTATTTATCACAAGGATGCCAATCATGACCAGATTCCGGACGATTATCAGGTTACCATAACCTATCGTGTTGAGAATGGAGGCTGGAACGCAGGCGGCAGCAATACAGTTGTGGAAATCCTGACTCTGGAGAAAGACGGCGTACCTGCTGTGGATGGAACTGTATCTTATACAACTCCCGAAGCAGGCAACGCTCCGGCTATTGGTTACAAGGCTGGTGCATGGAATGTTCCTGATGTACCGACTACATTTACCAAGGCTGACGATAACAAAGTTTACATTTACACCTACGCCAAAGACAGCTTCAGGCTGACTGTAAAGCATGTGTACACAGCAGTAGACGGAACCCAGACAGAACAGATCATTAAGGATAATGCCGACACCGAATTTGAGACACCATTGAGCTATCAGGCAGCATCCGCAGGCAACTACACCTTCTCAGGCGTGGAAGTCAAAGGTCTGGAAGATACCAATACAACTCCCGAGATTGTGGAAGGCACCATGCCGGCAGGCGAGGTAGTCCTTATCTTCCACTACGACGAGGACAGCAAGGGAACTGGAGAGAATCCAGACGAACCCGATGGAATTCCGGATAAGTACCAGGTCACCTTCGTCTACCAGGCCACCGGCAAAGGCGGCACGGTAAGCGGAAAGACCCGCGAGGTAGTGAACCTTTACGAAGAATTCCAGAAGGATGAGAATGGCGTAATCACACCAGTGAGGGCGAAAGCGGCGAATCCCACTCAGCCATCCAGGGTTGAACCCATTGATCCGAACACCTATTACTTCCAGCACTGGATGGAGGATAAGGAGCTCATTGGGGATGACGGAAATCTGAAAGCAAGAGCTTATACAGAACCCGGAATCTATATCTTTACGGCATATTTCCGTGAGGTACCCAACAACGACTGGGATGTAGACAAAGACGTTACGAACCTTCCCGCAAGAGGATATTTCCGGGTCGGTGAGGAAGCACACTTTGTGATCACCGTAGAAAATGTTGGAAACCGCGATCTGAAGAATATCCGGATCGAAGAGCAGCTGAAGGGCGCAACCATTATCCCGGGATCAGGCTATGATATTGAAAATGGGGTGGCGGTGATTCAGTCCCTGAAAGTTGGAAGGAAAGTAAGCATAGGAGCTGTGTACGTGGTTACCAGAAATGATTTGTTCAACAGACAGTTCCGCAACATTGTACGAAGCACTGCAGAGTTCACAGAAGTAGAACCCGGCACACCTGAGAGACTGACTCCGGTAACGGCAGACAGCGGCCAGATACCTGCAGGTGCCCAGGGCGGCGGAAGCAGTTCTGGCGGCGGCAGCGGCGGTGGCAGCGGAAGCAGCACCAGAAGTCCCGGAACCGGCGGTGGAACCGCAGGCGGCCCTGGCGCTCAAACCGTAACCATTGACCCGGATGAAGTACCTCTGGCAAATCTTCCGAATATGGGCAACGACGACATTCTCGCTCTCATTGATGACGAGGAAATACCGTTAGCCGCCCTTCCAAAGACCGGTCAGGCGACAAGCGCAGCCCTGATGCTGATGCTTTCCAGCATGATGCTTGCAGCATTTGCTGCGGTCACCAGGAAAAAGGAAGAGGAGCAGTAAGGAACAACACCTGATACACCAGAAAGAACTGTGGCAGAGGCAGCAGTAATGCAGCAGTGATGCACCAGAAAGGACTGCGGCAAGAAGCAGCAGTGATGCACCAGAAATGGCTGCATCAAAAAACTGAATCAAAAGGCAGTCAGAGGCTCTAAAGGCCGAAGACAGCCAGATAATTAAGAGAGGCCCCCTGGGGAGGAATAATTCCCCAGGGGGCTTCTTCAGGTGTGTCAGGTGGAATACTCCCGGAATCCGGGCCGCCCATCACCGCAGGTGATTCAACAGGGCTGCCCGGGTTACTGTTGGCTGGGTACCAGTGAACAACAACTGCGCCCAGCAGGGGATGCTCTAGTTACGGCTTATTTACGAGAAAAAGTTTAACTGCTATAATAAACATGACATACAGTTGTCATGTTTGGTTTGCTATTATATGCATGGAGCGTGAGAGATTATGAAGATAGACAGGCTAATAGGAATATTGTCAATCTTACTGCAGGAAGAAAAGACAACAGCTTCTGAACTGGCAGAAAGGTTTGAGGTATCCCGCAGAACAATCAACCGGGATATTGAAGACCTCTGCAGGGCGGGGATTCCTATAAGGACTGCGCAAGGAACCGGCGGTGGTATCAGCATTATGGACGGATACCGAATGGACAGGACGATTCTTACTTCTAAAGATATGCAGATGATCCTTGCAGGGCTGCGGAGTCTGGACAGCGTGAGTGGAAGCAGTTACTACGGTCAGCTGATGGAGAAGATTCAGGCGGGATCATCTGAGTTTATCGGCGGTAGAGATTCTATGCTGATTGATCTTTCGTCATGGTATAAAGGTTCTCTTGCTCCAAAAATTGAAACAATACAGCGTGCGATAGAGAACCGGCATCTTTTGAGGTTCCAGTATTATGCACCATTCGGAGAAAGCAGCAGAGTGGCAGAACCTTATTATCTTGTCTTTCAATGGTCAAGCTGGTACGTATGGGGATGGTGTACAGATCGTAAGGATTATAGGTTATTTAAGCTGAACCGTATGGATCGGGTTGCAGAAACTGATAAAGGGTTTGTTTGTCGAAATGCACCTGTGCCGGATCTGTCGAATGAGAAGATATTTCCGGGAGGGATTAAGGTAAGAGCTTTATTTACGCCAGATATGAAATGGCGGCTGGTAGAAGAATTCGGACCGTATTGTTTTACGGAAGCGGATGATGGAAGGCTACTATTTACGGCGGACTATACGGATATGGAAAATCTTGTGACTTGGCTTATGACCTTTGGGGCAAAGGCTGAAGTACTGGAGCCGACAGAAGCACGAGACATTATTCGTAGGAATGCGGAAGAAACATTACAGATTTATATGGAGGATTAGCATAATGAGGCTAGATGGCTTTGGGTTATTTGTCGAGGACATGGCAAAGATGATCCGCTTTTATAGGGATGTGCTTGGATTTGAAATCAAGGAAGAAGAGAATACATCAAACGTTTATCTGGTGAAAGATGGAACGTTATTCTTGTTGTTCGGCAGGAAAGATTTTGAGAAAATGACAAACCGGAGATATGAGTATACCAAGGGGCTGAATGGTCATTCTGAAATGGCGCTGTATGTGGATACGTTTGAAGAGGTGGATGAGGCATACAAAAAGGCTGTGGAAAACGGTGCGACATCTGTGCTTGAACCAGAACTTGAGCCCTGGGGACAGAGAACCTGCTATATCGCAGATCCGGAAGGAAATCTGATTGAGATCGGTTCCTGGAATAAGCCCTATGAAGAGAAGGATCTGACGGAGGGATAAAAATTATGGCATTTGATATCAAGAAAGAATTATTATTCAAAGGTCGAGTTCCTTACCTGTGATGAAGGACTGTGTGTTCAGTGTATGCATATCGGGGCTTATGATGATGAGCCCGCAACGGTACAACTGATGCATGAGTTCATGAAGCAGGAAGGTTACGAACTGGACATTACAGATAAACGCCTGCATCATGAGATTTACCTGAGCGATACCAGAAAAGTAGCACCGGAGAAGTTAAAGACTGTGATCCGGCATCCGATAAAAGTGAAGGATGGTTAATCTTATGGAGTATATCAGAGTTACAAAGGACAATCTGGAAAAGGAGCACATCTGCTGTGCCATTTCCAATAATAAGGATGAGCAGGTTTCATCTAAGAAGGCATGGCTGGCAGACAGATTTGATGAGGGGCTTGTCTTTCTGAAGAGCGTGGAGCGGGGCAAGTGCTTTATAGAATATATTCCTGCGGAAAATGCATGGGTTCCGATCAATGCTGATGGCTGTATGTATATTGACTGCCTGTGGGTGTCCGGTTCCTTCAAGGGGCATGGGTACTCAACAGATCTGCTGAACGCCTGTATCGACGACAGTAAAGAAAAAGGGAAAAAGGGGCTGTGTATTCTGGCTGCGGCGAAGAAGAAGCCGTTTCTGGCGGATCCCAAATTTCTGAAATATAAGGGATTTACTGTGTACGATGAGGCGAATAATGGCATTCAGCTGTGGTATCTGCCCTTTGGGACGAATGCAGATAAGCCTCAGTTCAGGGAATGTGCAAGGCATCCTCACATAGAAGAAAAAGGATATGTGCTGTATTACACCAGCCAGTGTCCGTTCAATGCGAAATATGTTCCGGTTCTGGAGCAGACCGCTAAAGATAATGCTATACCATTTCATGCTATCCATATCGAAAGCAGAGAAGAAGCTCAGAATGCTCCGACTCCGATCACAAACTATGCGCTGTTCCATGATGGAGAGTACATTACGAATGAGCAGTTGAACGGCAAAAAGTTCCTGAAACTTGTAAATGCATAGGAGGATCATATGGCATCAATAAAAGAATAGCCGGATTTTATCCTGGAACAGTTACCCTCAGTGGACAAAGTATGTCCCCTGAGGGTATCAGATCTGGAATACATCCTTTATTAGTAAGCGGTACAAAGGTTCTTTCCAAACTTGGTTGAAATGACAAGTCTTTATTATTCAGAAAGTAAGATATTGTGGCCATACCTAGCACTACAGCGAACTTATGACATGATACCTGCTTTTTACAACGAAATTTTTGTGAAATCAGCAGTAATTATAGCCGAATACCGTAGTTTCACATAGACTGATTTCGGAATGTGCGCTGTACTAGCTATTTACAATGCAGGGAAAATGCCAGCAGCAGAAAGGTCCCGCCGGAAGCATCAAATCCGGCAGGATCGTCAAAACTCCATAAAAATCACTGCTCCGCACTTTCCAGCATCGTCTCCATAAAAATCCCATAGCCTCTGGTAGGATCATTGACAAACACATGAGTCACGGCCCCTACCAGCTTGCCGTCCTGGATGATGGGGCTGCCGCTCATGCCCTGGACGATCCCTCCGGTCAGCTGCAGAAGCTCTGGGTCCACCACCCGGAGTACCAGGCTTTTGCTTTTCTGTAAGGGATTGTAGTCTACCCGCTGGATCTCGATCTCATAGTCCCGGACCTGGCCGGATACGGTGCTGCGCAGCCAGGCCCGGCCTTTTTTGACATCCTGGCGGTAACCGATTTCCAGGGGATCTCCGCTGATATTTTTCCGCAGCTTGTCGTCAGCCTTGCCGAAGATTCCCTGCTCTGTGTTGGCATTGACTGTGCCTACCCGCGTTCCCGGGCCGTAGTAGATCACTCCGGCCATGACTCCGGGGTTTCCGGAGCTTCCCTTGTCGATTCCGAGAATCTCTGTCTCATATAGGGCGCCCTGCTCGATCTCCACCACATCCCCGGTATCACTGTCACTGATCCCATGGCCCAGGGCGCCAAAGTTGCCGTTGGCATCCAGGTAGGTCAGGGTTCCGATTCCCTGGGTGTCGTCCCGGACCCAGGCTCCCAGCTTGTAGCTGCCATCTATGGTCTGCACCGGATTCATGTGCACCTGGCGGGTTTCTCCGCCCCGGCGGACCGTGAGAACGGTTTCATTTGCCCCATTGTAATTCAGATAAGTAATCAGTGCCTCCTTGTTCCATAGGGGCTCTCCGTTGATGGCCTCAATGTAGTCGCCGGATTCCAGCATGCCGAAAGCAGGTTCCGCCTCCTGGCCGTCTGCCTTGAGGATCCGTCCGGTGCCGATGACCATGACTCCCCTGGACTTGAGATAGATTCCTACAGGCGTGCCGCAGGGGATGGCATACCTGCTTTCCTCTACATTGACCTGGATCTCCTTCAGCTTGATCCTGCCGAATAGCTTCAGATCCAGCCGGTAGCTTCCTTTATTTTCCGCATACAGGGAGAAAGGCTCGTCCATACGCAGCCGGATCTCATCTGCGGGAATATTTGACTGGTTGCTTAGGACAACTTCTTCACTTGTACTAAGCAGTGTCACATCAAATGGCAGTGCAAACTGAAATTCCTCCTGCTCCTGCACCACCACATTCAGCTTCTTTGGAATCTGCCGTTCCACAAAATACCATCCGGAGCCTGCCACTGCCACTACCAGGAACCAGAAGGACCACATAAGAAAATGCCGGAATCCCCGGCGTCTGCCTCCACTTGCCCTCATCGCACATACCTCCTCTTCTATAAACAAACATTCATGATTCTGGCGAAGAAAAAGGAGCCTGAATTCAGCTCCCTTTTAGTATGTGGCAATATTGAAAAATCACTCTGTAAAGTTTTGTAACATTCGGCCGCATTTTCAATTAATTTTATGGTAACATTTTCGTTTCTTTTACGTTGTATATATATGTCGAAACTTGCGATTGAATCTCGTTGCAAGCAGACAAATAGAGAGACTATAATACAATTTACAGCACGAAAAAAAGGAGGAAATGGAAAATGGCGGAATTAAATGTTGCGATCGCAGAAGACAATCCACAAATGATGAGTTTGTTGAATGATATGCTGGAAGAAGAAGACGGATTTCGCGTGGTGGGTAAGGCTGACAATGGGGAAGATGCCTATGATCTGATCGTTAATACCAGCCCGGATCTGGTCCTGATGGACGTGATCATGCCCAGGCTGGATGGGATATCTGTGATGGAAAAGGTAAAGAAGGTTTCTGACGGAAAGAAGATGCCGGCGTTTATCATGGTGACGGCCGCAGGAAGCGACCAGATGGCTGTGGATGCCTTTGGACTTGGCGCGAAATATTATATCATGAAACCCTTTGACCGGGATATCGTGATGGAGAAGATACGGAGAGTCTGCAGCGGTCCGGAGACCCTGTCGCCTTTTGCCGAGATGCACAGGATCGGGCCCTATGTGAACCGGCAGGAATATATGGAGCAGAATCTGGAGAGCGATGTGACTTCCATTCTTCATGAGATCGGGATCCCCGCCCATATCAAGGGTTACCAGTATCTGAGGGATGCTATCGCCATCTCCGTGCAGGAGGACGAGCTGATGGTATCCGTCACCAAGGTCCTCTATCCGGCCATTGCCAAGAAGCACAACACCACCTCCAGCCGTGTGGAACGTGCCATCCGCCATGCCATTGAGGTGGCCTGGACCAGGGGAAGACTGGATACAATCCACGATATCTTCGGATATACCATTAACAACGGAAAAGGAAAGCCAACCAATTCCGAGTTCATAGCCCTGCTGACAGACCGTATGCGCCTGGAATACAAACGTATGTAAGCAGCCCCCGTGAATTGTAATTATATTTTTCCTGTTTTTTACAGATTTTGCTTCCTAAATGCGTCCAAGTATTGTATAATTTATCTTAATCAGAGTCTGTCCACGGGTGCCGGGGGTCTGCCGCGCGGTTAGTATGATGGTCTGTAGACGTGGATTCCGGCATGGCTTGTGGGCAGATTGCAGCGAGGAGGATAATTTCGATGAAGAAGATTTTGTTTGTTGCATCCGAGGCAGTACCATTTATCAAGACGGGAGGTCTGGCCGATGTTGTCGGTTCCCTGCCCAAGTGTTTTGATAAAAGGTACTTTGATGTGCGCGTTATGATTCCCAAGTATCTCTGTATTAAGGAATCCTGGCGCAATGAGATGACGTATGTGAATCATTTCTACATGGATTACCTGGGCCAGAGCCGCTATGTGGGGATCATGGAGTATGTATATGAGGGCGTCACCTTCTATTTCATTGACAATGAGGCATATTTCAACGGCGCCAAGCCCTATGGGGACTGGTTCTACGATCTGGAGAAGTTCTCCTTCTTCTGTCTGGCATCCTTGTCCGCGCTTCCGGTGATCGGTTTCCAGCCGGATCTGGTCCACTGTCATGACTGGCAGACAGGACTGATTCCGGTCTATCTGAAGGAGCGGTTCAGGGGCGGAGACTTCTTTGCCAGCATGAAGAGCGTCATCACTATCCACAATCTCAAGTTCCAGGGTGTGTGGGATGTAAAGACCATTCAGAGATTTTCGGATCTGCCGGACTATTATTTTTCTTCAGACAAGCTGGAGGCTTACAAGGACGGCAACATGCTTAAGGGCGGCATCGTGTTCGCCGATGCGGTGACCACGGTCAGCCAGACCTATGCGGAGGAGATCAAGACTCCCTTCTACGGCGAAGGGCTGGATGGCCTGATGCGGGCCAGAAGCAACAGCCTGCGCGGCATTGTCAATGGTATTGATTATACAGACTTTAACCCGGAGACAGACAGATTCATCGCCCAGCAGTACAGCGTCAAGAACTTCCGCAAGGAGAAAGCAAAGAACAAATGCGCCCTCCAGGAGCAGCTGGGACTTCAGGTTGATGACAAGAAGTTCATGGTGGGAATCGTATCCCGCCTTACAGACCAGAAGGGCCTGGATCTGATCCAGGGTGTTATGGATGAGCTGTGTTCCGAGGATATGCAGCTGGTGGTGCTGGGAACCGGGGATGAGCGTTATGAGAATATGTTCCGTCATTATGACTGGAAGTATCATGACAGGGTGTCGGCCCAGATCTACTATTCGGAGGAGCTGTCCCACAAGATTTATGCCGGATGCGACGCGTTCCTGATGCCTTCCCTGTTCGAGCCATGCGGCCTGAGCCAGCTTATGGCCCTGCGCTACGGCACAGTCCCCATCGTACGGGAGACAGGAGGTCTGAAGGATACCGTAGAGCCCTACAATGAATTCAACAACACTGGCACCGGCTTTTCCTTTGCCAATTACAATGCCCATGAGATGCTGGATTCTGTGCGCTATGCCAAATATGTCTACTATGAAAGGAAGCGGGAATGGAATAAGATCATTGACCGTGCCATGGCTATGGACTTTTCCTGGAACACATCCGCTATGAAGTATCAGGAGCTTTATGACTGGCTGATCGGATACTAAGGCCGGACTCCTGCAGCAGAGGTACAAGATGACATTCTGGGAGAGCTTATTGAATAATGAGATACTGGTCAGCGCGATAGTCGGCTGGACGGTGGCGCAGGTGCTCAAGACATTGATCGAGTGCTGGATGAACAGGAGTTTTTCGCCGGAGCGTCTGGTGGGATCGGGAGGCATGCCAAGCTCCCATTCCGCCACCGTATGTGCGCTGACCATCAGCGCTGCTTTGCGCAACGGAGTGGAGTCCTCCACCTTTGCCATCAGCTTTGTGCTGGCTGCGGTGGTGATGTATGATGCCATTGGGGTTAGACAGGAGACCGGCAAGCAGGCGAAACTTCTGAACATGATCATGGAGCAGGATTTCTTTAAGCTGGACAATGAACAGTTTCAGAAACGTCTGAAGGAGTTCGTCGGGCATACACCCCTGCAGGTGCTGGCCGGCGCTGTGCTGGGGATCATCATCGCGGCCCTTGTCCACCGGTGCTACGGATAGAGAATTTGCGGAGTGCTGCAGAATGTGGCGGATAGAGCCACTATTTTGCAGCATTCCTCGTTTTTTTTGAAAAACTTTGTCATTTCTTGTCACATTTCCCCGGGTTTTACGTTGTATATAAGAAGAGGCCGGAAAACGGACCGATCATAATTATGTACTCCAAAAGATTGGGGGCAGAGAAGGGGTATGTTTATAATGGAAAAGAGCAAAAAAGAATCTTATTTTTTCTGGACATTCAAGGGAACGCGGATATTTCTCCGGGGGTCGGAAATCTGGTATGTGAGCACAGAGCAGGGCAAGACCCTGATCCACACAAGAAGCCAGGTGTATCAGATCGGGGGGCCCATGAGGGAGGAGGCGCTGAAGCTGCGGGAGCTTCCCATGGTGAAGGTTCACAATTCGTTTCTGGTCAACATGGACAAGCTGGAGGTTATCAGCGCAAAAGGGGCCACCCTGAAAAACCAGGTATATATTCCGGTCAGCCGTGGATGCTGGGGAGCGGCCAGAGAAATCATTGATAATTATTACCGGGAGAAATGCGGCTCTGTACCAGAACCCCAAAGAAGTGTGGTGTAAAAGAGGATGACCGTAAACGGATAATATAAAGGGTCAAAACAGGAAAAATAAAGACCACTTACAGGACTGGAATGACTGTTTGTCGAGAATTGTTGAAATATGTCGAATAGTATGATAGGCTTTTTGTGTAAGCACTTCGGTGGTGTTCTGGCTGCCAGCCTTCTGTATTTTCTGGAATCCTGCTGCCATCCTTCCTCTTTACGGATCGTACAGTGGACGTAAAGCTTGTGGAGAGGAAGGATGACAGCAGGATTCTTCTTCTTCAATTAGGCTTTTGGGAATAACCCCAAAAGCCTGCTATACTTTAGCCAGGATCGGATCAAGAAGTCGTCGTACTTCTAAAGTGCATTCTGCATAGATCTGCAGGAATTCAAGGAAGGAAAAGATACCAAAATACTGTCCAGCATATAGGATGACGGCCTTTGGCCTGGTTTCCTTGTAGTTTTTCACTACGACCGGAAGGGATTTCCCTGAATATCTTTTTCCTTCGTCCAGGTTCTTGTATATTTGGAAATAAAGGTATCCCACCAGTGTCATGATGATGTGATAAGTGATATAGTTGTACTTCGTACTTTTAAAATCTTCCAGCTTCCAGAAATCCTTCATCTGGCGGAAATCCTCTTCTATTTCCGGACGCAGTTCGTAGGTATTTATGATCTGACGGGCTGTCCTGCTGGTGTCTGTCGTCATAAATACAAAATAGTTATCTGTTTTTTTATCATGCACAACACAGGCATTTATGGGGACATCCTTTTCCGGCTCATCACTTTCCCATAATGGACCCACGCCTGTCACCAGTTGGATCTCCTGTTCCTTCCTTTTGGGGTTGGGATGCTTCTGCCATTTCCCGCTGGTGGTGGCCAGTTTCACGGCATCCTGGTAGAGGATCATATTCTCCTTTGCAGGTATGTAAGTGTCTACTTTGCGAACGGTCTTTAAATAGTTCGTCATCTCTCGTGACAGGAAGCCCCTGTCATTAATCAGAATATCATGTTCATGAAAGCAGGAAGTGTTCGTAAGCATCTGTCTGCATTGTTCCATATCATGGGTCTTAAGTGTGCCAAACACGACTTCTTCCGCTATCCCTGAATCATCCAGGACACCTCTTAAAACACCCAGTTTATATCCGCGCATGTTTTCCCCATCTATCTTTACTACAGAAGAATTTTCATAATTTTCATTGTCCA